>Ga0247820_10000404_pt1 | contig 22777 bp, 23 predicted proteins | sample 13C_Glucose_Day1_2_FD_192480 | JGI IMG/M metagenome (GOLD analysis project Ga0247820, IMG submission 192480) | Soil microbial communities from agricultural site in Penn Yan, New York, United States - 13C_Glucose_Day14 | ecosystem: Environmental > Terrestrial > Soil > Agricultural land | place...
GCCTCCCCCGGCCGCGGCGTCCGTCCGCCCCTTGCGCCCTCCCGGGGAGCAGGCTCCGGGGATGCGCCGGGCGATCGCCCGGCTCATGACCCGGGCCAACCGGGACATACCGCACTACTACCTGTCCACCACCGTCGACATGGCGGTCTCCATGGACTGGCTCCACGAGCACAACCGGCGCGGCCCGATGGCGGAACGACTGCTTCCGGCGGCCCTGCTGCTCAAGGCGGCCGCCCTCGCGGCGCGCGAGGTGCCCGCGCTCAACGGCTTCTGGACCGACGACCGTTTCACCGCGGGTGAGGGCGTCCATCTCGGCGTGGCGGTGTCCCTGCGCGGCGGAGGGCTCATCGCCCCCGTGCTGCACGGGGCGGACACGCTGGACCTGCCCGCGCTGATGGGCAGTCTTAAGGATCTGGTCACCCGCGCCCGCACCGGCAGGCTGCGCGGTTCCGAGGTGTCCGACGCCACCCTCACGGTCACCAACCTGGGCGACCAGGGCGTGGAGACCGTGTTCGGCGTCATCCATCCGCCGCAGGTGGCCCTGGTCGGCTTCGGGCGGGTCGCCGACCGGCCGTGGGCCGTCGACGGGCTGCTGGGTGTGCGGCCCGTCGTCACCGTCACCCTCTCGGCGGACCACCGGGCGACGGACGGCGCCGTCGGGGCCCGCTACCTCACCGCGGTCGACCGTCTCCTGCAGAAACCGGAGGAGCTGTGAACCGAACCGACGCCCTCGCCGTGGTCAGGGAGACGATCACCCAGGTCGTCCCCGACGCCGACCTGGCCGCGCTGGGTCCCGACGACACGTTCCGGGACGCGCTGGAGATGGACTCGCTCGACTTCCTCTCCTACATCGAGATCCTCGGCGAACGCACCGGTGTGCGCATCGACGACGCGGACGCCCCGCTGCTCACCACACTCTCCGGGAGTGCCGACTTCCTCGTCGCCCGGGTGACGTGAAGGATGTGCCCGGGCGGACCGGAGGGCCGGCTACCCGGAGGGTTCCGGCAGCTCGCGGTGGAGGACGACCTTGAGGGCGCCGGTCTCCGGCCCGTGCGCGAAGACCTCGTAGGCGTCCTCCATGCGCCCGAGGGGCAGCCGGTGGGTGACGAGCGGGAAGACCGTCAGACGTCCGTACGCCAGCAGGTCGAGCAGCCACGGTGTGGAGGACGTGTCGACCTGGCCGGTGCTGATGGTGACGTTCTTGCGCCACAGGGCCTCGAGGTGGAGGGTGGCGGGCCCGCCGTGCATGCCGATGTTGGCGATGTGCCCGCCGGCGCGCACCACGCGGGTCGCCAGGAGGAAGCTCTCCGGGTCGCCCGCGGCCTCGATGACGACGTCGGCGCCGGGTCCCTCGGACACGTCGGCGACCATCCGGCCGGGCAGTTCGGCGGCATGGGCGCCCATACGGGTGGCGGACGCCAGCCGGGACGGGGAGAGGTCCACCGCGACGATCCGCCGGGGTGAGTAGAGGCGGGCCAGGATCACGGCGGCGAGGCCCACGGGACCCGCGCCCACCACGACGACGGTGTCCCCCGGGCCCACGTGCCCGTTGCGCACCCCGACCTCGTAGGCGGTCGGGAGGAGTTCGGCGAGCAGGACCGCCTCGTCGAGCGGGAGGTACGGGGGCCGGCGGTGGGTGGAGGAGTCGGCGAACGGGACGCGGACGAACTCGGCCTGTGTCCCGTTGATCTGCTGGCCCAGGATCCATCCGCCGCCGCCCCGGCACTGTCCGTACATGGCGTCGCGGCAGGGCGGGCAGTGCCCGCAGGCCGACACGGACGACACGATCACCTGGTGTCCCGGGCGCCGGGTGTGCACCCCCCGGCCGGTCTCCACCACCTCGCCGACGGCCTCGTGGCCGAGGACCGTCCCCGGTTCCACCTCGGGGAGGTCGCCCCGCCGGATGTGCAGATCGCTTCCGCAGACGGTGGTCGCGTCGACGCGCACGATCGCGTCGGTGTCCTCCTCGATCGCGGGATCGGGGACCGTGTCCCACGAGGTCCGTCCGGGGCCGTGATAGACGAGTCCGCGCATGGCCGCTCCCTCACTCGCCGTCTCCTCTCCACCGTCGCCCCCGGGGGACCCGCGGGCAACACGGCGGAGGTGTCCGCACGGCTTCCGGCCCGCCCGCGCGGGTCAGTCCGGCCGCATGTAGGGGCGGCGGAAGACGGGGGCCCGGCCCGTGCCCCACGGGTGCACGGCCGCCAGCGCCTGGACGACCGCGGCCTCCAGGGGGCCGCCGGTGTCGACCCGGACGGCCTCGGGCCACGGCGGCTCCCCCGCCGCCATGGCGGCGGCCACCGCGGCGTCCGCGTCGGACACCGAAGCGCCCTCGGCGCGGGTGGTCAGGCGGGCCCGCGACACCTCGCCGGGGACCCGGCAGTGCAGGGCCACCAGATCGGCGCGGGTGCGTTCGGCCGTGCGCAGGGCCGCCTCGCGCCGGCCCGGGTCCGACCAGGTGGCGTCCAGGACGACGGACTCCCCCGCGGACAGCAGGGCGGCCGCGCGGTCGAGCAGCTCGGTGTAGGTCCTGTCGGTCCACTCCGGTGTGTACAGGCCCTCGCCGTAGGGGGCCGCCGCGGACTGCTCCGCCGGGATGCCGGCCAGTTCCTTGCGGAGGCGGTCGCTGCTGAGCAGGGTCACCCCGAGGCGGTCGGCCAGGGCTCCGGCGAGCGTGGACTTCCCGCTGCCCGGCAGCCCGCCCACCAGGGTGAGGCCGACGGCGGAGGTGCGCAGGTGCCGCAGCGTCGCCGTGGCGAGCCGCCGGGCCGCCGCCCCGGCACCGGGCGCGCCCTGGCGGGACTGGATCAGGGAGACCTTGGCGCGGACGAACGCCCGGTAGGCCACGTAGTGGTGCCACAGCGAGGGGGGCGCGGGGTCCCCGGAGTACTCGCTGTAGCGGGCGAGGAAGTGGGCGGCGGACTCCGGGACGCCGAGCTGTTCCAGGTCCATGGCGAGGAAGGCGGCGTCGTCGAGGCCGTCGACGTGGCGGAGACGGTCGTCGAACTCCAGGCAGTCGAGGATCCGCGGTCCGTCGTCGAGGCAGAAGACGTCCTCGGCCATCAGGTCGCCGTGCCCGTCGACGATCCGCCCCTCCCTGATCCGCGTGTCGAACAGGGCCTCGCGGCCGGCGAGGTAGCGGCGCACCAGCCGCTCGGTCTCGTCGAGGCCGTCGGGCAGGGGGACCTCCCCGTCCAGGGCGCGCACCTGCGCGAAGCTCGCCTCCCACCGGGAGAGGAGCGCGTCGCGGGTGCCCTGCGCGTCCACCTCCGGGCTGCGGGGCGCGTCCGCGTGGCGTGCGGCGAGCTGCCGGGCCACGGCCCGCAGGACGTCGTCGACGTCGGCTCCCTCCCGCACCAGCCGGGACAGCCGGCGGTCCGCGGGCATGCGGCGCATCACCACGAGCGGTTCGGCCTCGTCGGTGTGCGGCATGCGGAGCTCGCCCACGCCCAGGTAGACGTCCTCGGCGAAGCGGCGGTTGAGGGCCACCTCCTGGGCGCAGGCGGCTTCGCGGGCCGCCTGCGTGGTGTGGTCCAGGAACCCGAGGTCGACCGGCTTCTTGATCTTGTAGGCGTGCTCGCCGAAGAGGAGCACGACCGCGGTGTGCGTCTCGTGCATCTCCGCGCGCGGGAACCGGTCCGCGGCCGTCGCCGTGTCCTTCCGGCCGGCCGGCTCAGTCATGGGGGACGACCGCGACGGCGCAGTGTGCGTGGTGGAGGGCCGCCTGAGCGACGGGACCCAGCCGGCGCGCCGGGACCCGGTGGTGCCCGCGCCTGCCGACGACCAGCAGTCCGGCGCCTTCGGCGGACCTCAGGACCGCCCGGGCGGGGCTCTCCAGGCCGATGCCGTCGGTCACCACGACCCGCGGGTACTTCTCGCGCCAGGGGGCGAGGACCTCGTCCAGCCGCTGCCGCACGTCCCCCGTGATCTCCTCGGCGACGTCGTGGTCCACCCCCCAGGGGACGTGGGCGTGGAAGGGCAGGCTCCGTCCGTGCACGGCCCGCAGCGGGACACCGCGCGCCGCGGCGGCGGCGAAGGCGAACCCGAGCAGGTTGTCGCAGGGGCCGTGGAGCTTCAGCGCGACCACGACGCCGTCCGTCCCCGCGGGTGACGCCTCGGCGCGGGGCTCGGCTCGGGGCTCGGCGCGGACCAGGACGACCGGCCGCGCGGCGTGCGCCGCGACGGACATGCTGATGTCGCCGAGGAAGTAGCTCTCGGCGAGGTCCAGTCCGCGCGAACCGAGCACGGTCATGAGGGACTCCGACGCCGCGTGCAGCAGCGCCTCCTGGGCGTCCTCGGCGACCAGGTCGCCGGCGACGTCCAGATCCGGGTGGCGCTTGACGATCTCCGCCCGCGCGTTGTGCACCAGCCGTTTCGCCCAGTAGTTCTGGTCGATCTCGGCGGGCACCCGGGTGGGTTCCGGCGCGAGCATCGGCCAGGCGTGCAGCAGGCGCAGCGTCGCCCTGCGGCAGGCGGCCTCGTCCGCGGCCCAGCGGGCGGCGGAGAGACTCTCGGGTGAACCGTCGAGGCCGACGGTGATCACTGGTTCCATGACGCCTGTCTCCCTCTCGTAAGGAACAGGGAACGGCGGTGACGGGCTCGCCTCCCGGGAGGCGTCGGTACGCCGCGCGGTGCCCGCCGCCCCTTCGAGAGTTACCGCATCCCCTTCCGCCGCGCACGCGGGCCCGGGGGAACGGGGGCGCGTCGGCGGGGACCGGCGCCCGGGCCCGAAAACCGCCCGTTCAGGGACCTTCGGCCCTGTGAACGGGGCCCGCCGCAGTCCGACCGTGGTAAGCGAAGCAGCCGGCGATGTGCTGGAGGCCCGGCGATGACCATCCGGAGTTCACCGTACGCGTCCGGTCCGCCGCCACCGGGCGGGAAGGCGGCGCACCAGGGACGGAACCCGCTGATCCGTGGTTCGGACCGGGTCGAGTACTGGCTGCGCCGCGTGCTGCTGGCCGTTCTCGTCGTGGGACTGCCGCTGGCCGGGATCGTCGTGGGCAGGACGGCCTACGAGTCGTCGCTGCACACGGCGCGGACCCAGTCCGCCGAGCGGCAGCAGGTCCGGGCCCGGGTGCTGTCGGTCACCGAGAACGTCGGACAGACGGTGAAGGAACGGGCGCGGGTCCGCTGGACCGACGGCGCGGGCACGGTGCGCACGGCGACCGCCCTCCTGAAGCCGGACGCCGCCGCGGGCGACACGGTGCGGGTGTGGGTGGACCGGGACGGCGCCGTCACCGGCCCGCCCCTGACGAACCGCCAGGCCGTGGCGAACGGCTGGTTCATGGGAGGCATGACCGTGCTCAGCGTGACGGCCGGCGTCTTCCTGACGGGAGCGGGCGTGCGCCTCGTGCTGGACCGCAGCAGGTACGCGCGGTGGGACGCCGAGTGGGAACTGGTGGAGCCCCGGTGGGCCGGCCGGTTCCGCCGGTGACGCCCGGCAACGACGACGGGATGGAGGAGGTGGCGATGTCCGAGGCGACGACCACCGATCTGTACGAAGTGACGATGGCCCTGTCCTATGTGCGGGAGGGGATGACCGCCCCCGCGACGTTCAGCCTCTTCGTCCGCGATCTGCCGCCGGAACGGGGCTTCCTGGTCGCGGCGGGGCTGGAGTCGGCCCTGGACTACCTGACGGACCTGCGGGTCGGCCCGGAGGACGCCGCCGCCTTCGCCGCCGCCCTGCACCGCCCGCCGCGGGATCTCGAACCCCTGCTCGGACTGCGGTTCACCGGCAGCGTGCGGGCGGTGCCGGAGGGACGGGTGGTGCTGGCCGGGGAACCCCTGCTGGAGGTGACCGCTCCGCTCCCCGAGGCCCAGTTGGCCGAGACGTACGTGCTCAACCGGCTGAGCCATCAGACGGTGATCGCCTCCAAGGCCGTGCGCTGTGTGCTCGCGGCGGCCGGGCACCCGGTCGTGGACTTCTCCCTGCGCCGCACCCACGGTCCCGGGGCGGGCTTCCAGGCCGCCCGGCTCGGCGCGATGGCCGGGTTCGCGGGGACCAGCAACGTGGCCGCGGCCACGGCCCTGGACGTCCCCGCCGTCGGCACGATGGCCCACTCGTACGTGGAGGCGTTCGAGGACGAGGAGGAGGCGTTCCGCGCGTTCGCCCGGACCCACCCGGGCCCGGTGACCTTCCTGGTGGACACCTACGACACCGAGGAGGGCGTCCGCGTCGCGGCACGGGTGCTGCGGGACCTGGACCGCGGGCCGGGCTGCGCCGTGCGTCTGGACAGCGGTGACCTGGGGGCCCTCGCCGTACGGGCCCGGTCCCTCCTCGACGGGGCGGGCCTGCCGGACGTGCGGATCACCGTCAGCGGCGGTCTCGACGAGTACGCCGTCGAGCGCCTGGTCCGCTCCGGAGCGCCCGTCGACGTCTACGCGGTCGGCACCCGCGTCGGGGTCTCGGCCGACGCGCCGTATCTGGACTCGGCCTACAAAATGGTGGAGTACGACGGGCGACCGGTCATGAAGCTGTCCTCGGCGAAGGTGACGGCGCCCGGACCGAAACAGGTGTTCCGTCGCCCCGGCTGCGCCGACGTGATCGGTCTCGCCGGCGAGCGGCCACCGCACGACGGGACGCCGCTGCTGGAGACCGTGATGCGGGACGGACGGCGCACCGGTGACAGGGCCGGGCTCGGCGAGTGCCGGGCGAGGCTCGCCGCGGACCTGGCCGCCCTTCCGCCGTCCGCCCGCCGGGTCCGTGGTCCCGTGCCGCCCCGGGCCACGCCCTCGGGGCCGCTGGGCGCGCTCACCGACGCGGTCCGGCGCCGCATCGCGGAGCGGACCGCCGGGGCGCCCGCCGGAGGGCACGCGCGAGCCGCGTCCGCGGCCCACGGGCCCGTCCCCGGTTGAGGAGGAGAGCAGATGTCACACACCCTGGAATGGAAGACCCGCCTCTATCTCTTCGAGGAGGACGGCACCACGAAGGCCCGCGCGATGGTCGACACCGGGACCACGGTGCTCACCGGCCACGGGGCCGCGCGCCGGAACCCGGCGGACCCGGACGTACCGGAGATCGGCGACGAACTCGCGGCGGGCAGGGCCTTGCAGGACCTGGGCCGGCAGCTGCTGGACATCGCCGAGCGCGACGTCCGGGTGACCGGAGCGACGCGGCCGGAGCCCCGCCCGGCCGTCGGATGGCCGATGTGACCGCGCTCCGCGGCCGCCAGGGCCGCGGACCGCGGGACCAGGAAGACGAGGAGGACGACCGATGACGGATCCAGTGCACCGCGGCGGAGGTCCCGTCTCCGGATGGGACCCGCTCCGGGAACTCGCGGACCTCAGGACGCGGATGGACCAGCTCATGCACGCCACCTTCCCGTTCCCCGGCAGCGGCTTCGCCGAGAGCCGGGGCCGGACGTGGGCGCCGCCCGCCGATGTCGAGGACACCGGGGACGCCTACCTGATGGAACTGGAGCTCCCCGGCGTCGACAAGGACGAGATCACCGTCCAGGTCGTGGACGGCGAACTCGACGTCCACGGCGAGATCAAGGAGAAGGAACGCACGGGCGTGCTCCGCAGGCAGACCCGGCACGTCGGGCAGTTCGACTTCCGCACCAGCCTGCCGCCGAACGCCGACACCGGGCACATCACCGCGGAGCTGACCCGGGGAGTGCTGACGCTGCGCGTGCCGAAGGCCGAGCAGGCCCAGCCTCACCGCATCGAGATCAGCGGCTGAGGCCCGCGGTGGACCGGCAGGCGCTGACGGACGAGCGGGCGGCGGAGTTCGTGCGGGACGCCGCCGCCGCTCCGTCCCTGCACAACGCACAGCCGTGGCGCTTCCGCCACTTCCGCGGCAGCCGCACGTTCGAGATGCGTGCGGATCCCGGCCGCGCGCTGCCGCACGCCGACCCGCAGCGTCGCGCCCTCCACCTCGGTTGCGGCGCCGCCCTGCTGAATCTGCGCGTCGGGCTGGCGCACGGAGGGTGGCACCCGGCGGTCCGGCTGCTGCCCGACCCTGCCGACCCCGGTCTGCTCGCCACCGTCCGTCCGGCCGGGCCCGGCACCGCCGACGGCGCGCTGGCGGCGCTGTACCCGGCGGTCCACCGCCGTCACAGCAGTCGCTATCCGTTCGACGACACACGGATCCCCGAGCGGATCCGCACGGCGCTGGGCGACGCCGCCCGCAGCGAGGGCGCCGTGCTCGCCTTCCCCTCCTCCTGGCACCTGGAGGAGGTGCTGGAACTGCTGGAGGAGGCCGAGGCGCGCAACCTCACGGACCGGGGCAGCGGCCAGGACCTGGCCGACTGGACCCGCCCCGACGACTCCTCGCCGGTGGGCGCGGCCCCCGACGGAGTGCCCGGCTACGCCTTCGGACCGCGCAAACGGGGCGGCAAGGCGCCCATGCGGGACTTCGCCGGGGACAGGCCGGTGGCCGGCCGCGCCGCGGCCGAGTTCGAACGGTCCCCTCAGCTGGCCGTCCTGAGCACCGCGCACGACCGCCCGGAGGACTGGCTGCGCGCCGGGCAGGCCATGGAACGCGTCCTGCTGCTGGCGACCCTGGAGGGCCTGTCGACCTCGTTCGCCAGTCAGGCCCTCGAGTGGAGCGATCTGCGCTGGCCGCTCCGGGACCCCGTGTCCGGGACCGGGCACGCGCAGATCGTGCTGCGCCTCGGATACGGCCCGGAAGTCCCCGCCACCCCGCGGCGCCCCGTGCCGGACATCCTCGACATCCGGCCCTGACCGCCCGGCCCGCGGCTACTGGAAGGCCGCGTGGATCTCCCCCTCGGTGGCGGTGTGGGAGACCACGAGGAGTTCGTCGCCGGGCCGCAGCCGCATCCCGGGCGCGGGAACGGTGGGCCGTCCCTCCCGGACGACGGTCGCGACGACCGTGCCCTCGGGCAGCGCGATCTCGGCGAGGGTGCGGCCCGCGGCCCGGGACCGGGGGGTGATGGCGGTCTCGATGACGTCCACGCCCGCCTTGCTCAGCCGCAGCAGCGCGACGGTGTCGGTGGCGCCGGTCGCCTCCTCGATGAGGGAGATCAGGGGTGTCGCGGCGGGGACCGCGGTGTCCACGCCCCACCTGTGGTCGAAGAGCCAGGTGTTCTCCTCGTCGTTGACGCGGGCGGCGACGCGGGGCACCGCGAACCGCCGTTTGGCGAGCAGGCTGACGACGAGGTTGTCCTCGTCGTCGCCGGTGGTGGCGACGAGCAGGCCGGCGGTGAGGGCCCCGGCGTGCTCGAGGACGGCGGGATCACAGGCGTCCCCGGCCAGCAGGCGTACGGGCAGCCGGCCCGCGAGCGCGGCGACGCGGTCCTCGTCGACGTCGACGAGGGTGACCTCGTTGCGGGCGGCGGCGAGGACCTGCGCGATCTGCGTGCCCAGGCGTCCGGCGCCGGCGATGAGCGCCTTCACGTCCCCAGCTCCTTGTCCAGGAAGCCGCGCAGCCGTCCGAGCGAGGTGGCGGCGACGGCGAAGGTGACCAGGTCCCCGGGCTCCGCCGGGGTGTGGTGCGCGGGGACGAGCGAGCGGCCCGCCCGGGTCACCTCGACGACGCGGATCTCGCCGTCGACGTCGAGTTCGGCCAGGCGCCGCCCGGTGAGGTAGCCGGGCAGCCGTGAGCGGATCAGCAGTGTCTCGCCGTTGCCGAAGGCGAGTTCCGGGGTGAGGTGGCGGTGCAGCAGCCTCCGGTGGATCTCCCGCACGGTCCAGCGGACGCTGGCGATGGCGGGGATGCCGAGTTCGCGGCAGAGGTCGGCGCTGCGGGCGGCGTCGACGTGGGCGAGGACGATCGGCACCCGGTAGGTCTCCTTGGCCGTCCGCGCGCCGACGATGTTGGCGTTGTCGCCCGAGGTGAGGGCGACGAACGCGTCGGCGTGCTCGATCCCGGCGGCCTCGAGGACCGTACGGCTGAAGCCGCTGCCCTGGTGGAACCGGCCCGGGAAGCCGGCGGGCAGCAGCCCCCGGGCCCGGGCGGCGCGGTCCACGATCCGTACGTCGTGGCCCTCCCCGGCGAGCTGGGCGGCGAGCAGGGACCCGGCCCGCCCGCAGCCGGCGATGATCACTCTCATCGCGTGCCTCCTTTCCGGTCCGTGCGGCCCCGGCGCCGCAGCCAGGCCTTCCTGAGCTCCTCGGCGGCCAGCAGCAGCACGCCGAGGCCGGCGAGCACGGCCCAGTCGCCGGGGGCCAGCGGGGCGGTGTTGAACAGCGCCTGGAGCGGGGGCAGATAGCTGATGGCCGCCATGACGGCGACGCCGGAGCAGCCGGCGGCGAGCAGCCAGGGATTGGACAGGGGGCCCGCGCTGAACAGGCTCTGCCGTTCGGTGCGCACGGCGAGGGCGTTGAAGAACTGGCTGACCACGATTCCGGCCTGCACCATCGTGATCCCCTCCCGGTAGACGGTGTCGTCCTCGGTGAACCGGGAGTACGGGATCCCGGAGGCGTGGATGTGCCAGAAGAAGACCGCGGTCACGCCGGCGGCCTGGATGCCGCCCAGGAAGAGGATGCGGCCCATGACGGCGCGGGAGAACAGCTGTTCCTTCCGTGACCGGGGCGGGCGGTCCATGACGTCGGGTTCGGGCGGCTCGGCGCCCAGCGCCAGTGCGGGCAGCACGTCCGAACCGAGGTCGATGGCGAGGATCTGCACGGCGCTGATGGGCACCAGCGGGAAGCCGGCGAAGGTCGCCGCGAGGATCGGGACGAGTTCGGCGATGTTGTGGCTGAAGAGGTAGATCAGGAACTTGCGGATGTTCTGGTAGACCGACCGGCCCAGCCGCACCGCGGCGGCGATCGACGCGAACGAGTCGTCGAGCAGCACCATCAGGGCGGCTTCGCGGGCGACGTCGGTGCCGGAGGCGCCCATCGCCACGCCGATGTCGGCGTGTTTGAGCGCCGGGGCGTCGTTGGCGCCGTCGCCGGTGACGGCGACCACCTCGCCGCGCCGGTGCAGGGCGCCCACGACCCGCATCTTGTCCTCGGGGCTGACCCGGCACAGCAGCAGTTCCTCCGGCCGGTCGAGCAGCGCGTCCAGTCCGGCGTCGTCCAGCGCCTCGAACGCGGCGCCGGTCACCACGGCGGGCGCGGGGCCGGTGACGATGCCGACCCTGCGGGCGACGGCCTCGGCGGTCAGCGGGTGGTCCCCGGTGACCATCACGATCCGGATGCGGGCCCGCCGGCAGGCGGCGACCGCGTCGCTGACCTCGGGCCGCGGCGGGTCGGTCATCCCGACGAGCCCCAGCAGGGTCAGCTCCGACTCGGCCGTCTCCCGGCCGGGGCGGGGGCCGGGCGCGGACCGTCGGGCCACCGCCAGCACCCGCAGTCCCCGGGAGGCCATCGCGTCGTTCGCGGCGACGGCCTCGGCCCGCAGCGCGTCGGTCAGCGGGCGGCGCTCCCCCGCCCGGTCGGCGGCGACGCAGCGGTCGAGGAGTTCCTGCGGCGCGCCCTTGACGTACACGCGATAGCCGCCGGTTTCCCGGTGCACGGTGCTCATGAGCTTGCGGCCCGAGTCGAAGGGGTGCTCCGCGACGCGCGGCGCGGCGGCCTCCTCGGCGGCCGGGTCGAGCCCCGCCTTCGCCGCGGCGACCAGCAGCGCCCCCTCGGTGGTGTCGCCGAGCACCCGCCACCCCGCCCCGTCCGGGGGCGGCACGAGCCGGGCGTCGCAGCACAGGGCGGCGGCCCGCAGCAGCCCGCGCACCGGCTCCGGGTCGGCGACCTCGCCGTCGGGCGCGTAGCCCACCCCGGTCACGGCGTGCTCCGTCCCGCTTGCCCACACCCGTACGACGGTCATCTCGGCCCGGGTGAGGGTGCCGGTCTTGTCCGTGCACACCACGGTGGTGGATCCCAGCGCCTCCACCGCCAGCAGCCGCTTGACCAGGGCGTGCCGCCGGGCCATGCGCCGCACGCCGATCGCCAGGGACACCGACAGGGTCGCGGGCAGGCCCTCGGGGACGAGCGCGACCATGACGCCGAGGGCGAAGACGAAGGTCTCGACGAACGGCTGTCCGGTCGGCAGCCGCACCAGGAACAGCAGCGCGCCGATCGCCAGCGCCGTCCCCGCGACCCTGCGGGCCATGACGGCGACCTGGTGCTGCAGCGGGGTGCGCCGGCCGGGCGCCGCGGCGGTCAGCCGGAAGATCCTGCCGAACTCGGTGGCCGTACCGGTGGCGAACACCACCGCCTTCGCCGAACCGGCCACCACGTCGGTGCCCATGAACGCGCAGTTGCGGGCCTGGAGGACCGGTCCCGCGGCCACCGGGTGGGCGGTACGGCCGACGGCGTCGCTCTCCCCGGTCAGCGCGGCGTTGTTCACGGAGACCTCGTGCGCCTCCACCAGCCGGCAGTCGGCGGGCACCGCGTCCCCGGCCTCCAGGACGACCACGTCCCCGGGGACCACCTCCCGCGAGGGCACCTCGCGTCTCTCCCCGTCGCGCAGCACCCGGCAGGTGTGTCTGACCATCGCCTGCAGCGACTCGGCCGTGCGCTCGGCGGAGTACTCCTGGGCGAAGCCGATGGCGGCGTTCAGCACCACCACGCACAGGATGGCGACGGCGAGTTGCAGGGTGCCGGCGTCCCGGGGGTCCTGCAGCCCGTACGCCAGGAAGGTGATGGCGGAGGCGACCAGCAGGACGACGGCGAACAGATCGGTGAACTGGCCGGCCAGCTCCCGCCACCGCCCCCTGCGGCGGGCCGCCGGGAGTTCGTTGGGGCCCACGCCGGCCAGCAGCGCCGCGGCGTCCGCCGGGGCCAGTCCGCGCGGCGAGGTGCGCAGCGCCGCGAACACCTCACCGGCGGGCAGCGCCTGGACGGCGGGGGCGTCCACGGTGGAGGGGGCCGCCGGTCCGCCGGGGCCGTCCGCCGGGGCCCGTACGGGAGTCCCGGTGCCCGCCACGGGACGCCGGGTCTCCTTCTCCGTCACGAGCCGGCCACGCGGACCGCCGTGGCCCGCCGGGCCCGGGCGGGACGCCCGATCAGCCGTTCGCCGGCTTTCCCGCGCCGTTCGGAGAGGGCCCGGAAGGCGTCGCAACGGCCGGCGGAACGCGTGACAGCCATGTCTTCATCGTGGCGGCAGTGCCGTGACGCCACAATCCGTGCCGGTCAGGCGTCGTCCTCCCGGTGCGGCACCACGACGACCGGGCAGGCGGAGTGGTGGAGCACCCCGTGAGCGACCCGGCCGAGCTGGAGCCCGAGGTGTCCCTCCCGGCGCCGGGCGCCGACGACCAGCAGGTCGGCGCGGTACGAGGCGTCCAGCAGGACCCGGCGGGCGTACCCCTCGACGGTGCGCCGGTACACCCGCAGGTCCTCCGGGACGTCCCGCAGCGCCGTCTCGAGCTGTTCCGCCGCGCGTTCCTCGTGCAGGCGGGCGGGCTCACCGGTCATCAGGGGATGGTCGGTGTTCTCCCGCGCGGGGGACCGCCAGGCCCGTACGGCCTCCAGTGGTACGCCGCGGCGCCGCGCCTCCGCGACGGCGAAGCGCACGGCCACCGGATCCCCGGCGTCCGCGCCGACGCCCACCACGACGCGGCCGCGCACCGGCGGGGTGGCCTGGTTGTCGTGGCTGCCGCGCAGCACGATCACCGGGCAGTCGGCCCGGGCGGCGACGGTCAGGCTGACGGAGCCGAGCAGCATCTCGGCGACACCGCTGCGGCCCCGGGTGCCCACGACCAGCGCGGCGGCGTCGCGGCCCGCGCGCACCAGGACGTACTCCGGTTCCTCCGGCACCACCTCGGCGGTCACCCGCAGGGCGGGGTGGCGGTCGCGGGCACGCCGGGCGCCGGCGTCCGCGATCTCCCGCGGCGACGGCGGACCGGCGGGACGGCCGGCGTCCCGGGCGAGCGCGGCCCCCTCGTACCGGTCCCAGAGGCAGGCGTACACCACCCGCAGGGGCACCTGGCGCAGTTCCGCCTCGTCGGCCGCCCAGTCGACGGCGCGCATGCTCGGCTCGGAGCCGTCCACGCCCACCACCAGTGGCCTGTCGTCGGCGTCCCGTGCGGCCGCTGCGTCCACGGTCCCTCACTCCTCTCGTGCGGTGCGTTCAGTCGTGGGCGACGACGGCGACGGGGGCGGTGGCGTGGTGCAGCACGGCGTGGGTGACGGTGCCGATCCGGGCGCCGAGCGGGCCCCGGCGGATCCGGCGGCCGACGACCACCAGCGAGGCCTTTCGGGAGGCGTCGATCACCCGGTCGGCCGGGCTGCCGGAGCGGGACTCCTCGATCACCTCGACCTCGGGGTACTTCTTCCGCCACGGGAGCAGGGTCTCGGCGAGGGCGGCGGCCTGCTGGCCGTGCAGTTCGGAGCCGAGCCGGGGGTCCGCGGGCAGGGCGTAGGCGTAGTACGGCGGCAGCTTCCAGCCGTGCACGGCCTTCAGCGCGGTGCCCCGGCGGGCCGCCTCCTCGAAGGCGAACGCGATCACCGAGTCGTGCGGGTGGTCGGTGTCCAGGCCGAGGACGACGGGCCGGTACGCGCCGGGCGAGGGGGGCGCGCCCGCCGGCTGCTTCTCGTACTCGCCCTCCGCGTGCCCGCCGGAGCGCACGAGCACCACGGGTGTCTCCGTACGGGTGATCACCACCATGCCCACGGACCCGACGAGGAACCCGCCGACTCCGCTCAGTCCCCGGGAGCCGAGGACCAGCATCCCGGCGTCCTCCGCCATCCTCGGGAGCACGTCCATGGGGTGCCCGGACGTCTGTTCCACGGCCACCTCCAGACCGGGGTGGCGGCCCCGGAGCCCCGCGGCCGCCTCGCGCGGAAGGCGCTCGCCCTTGTGCCGGAGCGCGTCCCCGCCCAGCGTCTCGGCCATGAACTCCGGGACGGGTTCCCAGACGTGCACCAGCAGCAGCCGCGCACCGCGCAGCGTCGCCTCGCGGGCCGCCCACTCGGCGGCGGCACGGCTCTCCAGCGAGCCGTCGAAGCCCACCGTGATGGTGCGGGACATGACATCCACCTCCTGCGTCGGGGTCTCGGTACCAGGATGCCGACGGTGGGGGTCGGCGTGCAGAGACCGCAGGTCCCCGGCCGTGGGCCGAAGGGCCCCATGACCGGCCGCCGCGGCCGCCGTACGAGCTGCCGGGGCTGCCCGCCCGGGGCAGCATGGAGGCGGGGAGGACGGGAGGACCCGATGTCCACGAAGCAGAGCCGGCGGCGGCCGGTGGTCCGCCTCCTCGCGCCGGGCGCGGTCTGCGCCGCTGCGGGGCCGTACGCGCTGTGGATCCGGCCGCGGCTGCTGACCTGGGGCGCGACCGGGGACGAGATCGGCCGTGCCTTTCCCGGCGACGAGCTCTTCCCCGTGGCCGACGGTTCGTCGGTCATGGCGACGACGCTTCCCGCGCCGCCCGGAAAGGTCTGGCCGTGGCTGGTCCAGATGGGGTACGACCGCGCGGGCTGGTACAGCTGGGACCGCCTGGACCGGTACGGCATCCCGAGCGCGGACCGCGTCGTGCCGGAGTGGCAGCACCTGACGGCGGGGCAGCGGCTGACCGCGACCCCGGACGGCCGGTCCTGGTTCACGGTGGCCCTCCTGGAGCCGCAGCGGACCCTGGTGCTGCGCTCGGACCTGGACCTGGCCTCGGGCCGCTCCTTCGTGCCGGGCCGGGATCCGCTGCCCCGGGCGTACATGACGGGGATCTGGGGCTTCCACCTGCGGCCCGCCCCGCGGGGCGGCACGCGGCTCGTGGTCCGCACCCGCGGCCGGGGGCGGCCCCGGTGGCTCACCCGTCCGTTCGGCGTGCTGCTGGGGGAGCCGGCGCACGCCGTCATGCAGATCCGCCAGTTCCACAACCTGCGCGGCCGGGTCGGCGGGGAGGCCCGGCCGGAATCCCCGGACGCGGACCGCTGACCCGCGGCGCCCGGCAGCGCCCCGCCGCGTCCGCGCCGTCCTGCGGGCTCCGGCCGGCCGTTGTTTACTGGCTCATAGGGGTGCCCCGCAGGCGGGCGCTGCCGGAGCGGACCCGCAACCCGGCGCGGAGGGCAGGAGCGACATGACGCAGAACCCACCCGAGGAAGCACGCGGCGCGGTCGGTCCGGACGCCCGGCTGGACCGTCTGGAGACGCAGGTGGCGACCCTGGCCGAGGCCGTCCGGGTACTCGCCCGCGGTCTGGAGGACGTCCCGTCGAAGGACGTGCCTCCCGAGGAGACGGCACGGTGCGCGCGGCTCGCGCACGAACTCCTGCTCGCCCAGCACCTGTAGCCGCCCGGCGGCGGGGAAGCGGCAGCCCCGGCGTGGTGGCCGGACCGGTCCCGCCGCGTGTGTCGCGGCGCCCCCGTATCGGGGTTGTACTGGTGACAGGAGTGCTGCCGACCGATGGGAGCAGCCGTGGCACCGTCCGACGTTCCCCGTCCCGCGAAGCCGCCGGTGGTCTTCGACCGTGACGCCGAGTGGGAGGCGCTCGTCGCGTTCGCGTGCGACACCCGTCCCGGACCGGGCCTCGGTGTGGTGTCGGGGCGGCTGCGGCAGGGCAAGTCGTTCCTCCTGGAAGCACTCACCGGAGCCCTGGACGGCTTCTGCTTCGGCGCGCACCAGGCGGCCAGGGCCGAGTCCCTGCATCGTCTGGACGACGAACTCGCCCTCTACACGGGCGAGTCGCCCGCCGGTCACCGGTCCGGCTGGGCGGACACCGTCGACGCGCTGCTCGCACTGGGCGGCCGGCAGCCGGTGCTCGTCGTCCTCGACGACTTCCCCGAACTGGTGCGGCAGAGTCCCGAGCTGCCCTCCGTCATCCACAACGCCTACCGGCGGCTGCGGGAGACGGGGCCGAACGTCCGCACGCGTCTGCTGGTGAGCGGCAGCTCCCTTCCGGTGATGCACCGGCTGTTCAGCGCGGCGTCGCCGTTGCACGAGCTGGCCGATCTGGAACTGACGGTGGGCCCGCTGGACTTCCGCAGGGCCGCCGGGTTCTGGGGCATCGACGATCCCGGCCTCGCACTGCTGGTCCACGCCGTGGTCGGCGGAAGCCCGGCCTACCGGCGTTACGCGGGAGACAGGGCCCCGGACGGGCCGGGCGACTTCGACGCCTGGGTGTGCGCGACCGTCCTCGATCCCCGCTCGCCGCTGTTCCTGGAGTCGCACCACCTGCTGCAGGAGGAGACGGACCACTGGGACCGCGCGCTGACCCACTCCGCGCTCTCCGCCATCGTCTCGGGCTGCTCGACACAGGGTGACATCGCCGAACGCGTCGGCGCCTCGCTCACCGACGTCTCCCACTGCCTCTCGCTGCTGCACGCGAACGGACTGCTGCGCAGCGAGCCCGACGCCTTCCGTCCGAACCTGGTCCGGCTGCGGATCACGGAGCCGCTGCTGGCCTTCGAGCACGCGGCCGTCCGGCACCACGGCTCCGCGCTGCCGCGGCAGGACGCCGCAGCCGTCTGGCACCGGGCGCGGCCGGTCTTCGAGACCGCGGTGGCGGAGCCCCACTTCGCCGAGATCTGCCGCACCTGGGCGACGGAGTTCGCCGGGCCGGCGGTCTTCGGCGGCCGGCCCACGGCCGCGTCCCACGGCTCCCTTCCCGGCCCTGCGGGGCGCGACGGGCCGCCCGCGGAGGCGGAAGTGGTCGTCCGCGGCCGGGCGGACGGCCGTCCGGAGGCGCTGCTGTCGGTGGGGGCGGCGCGCTGGAACGAGGTCATGGACCTGCGCCACCTGGAAGACCTGAGGCACCTCGTCGCGCTTCTCGCCGGCCGCGGCGAGGACGTCGCGCGGGTGCGGATCGCCTGCTACAGCGGCGCGGGATTCACTCCCGGGCTGCGTGCGGCCGAGGCCGACGGACAGGTGGTGCTCGTCGGCCTCGACCGGCTGTACCGGGAGGACCAGGACCCCTAGGGAGCTGACATGCTGCATCGTCTGATCGGAGACCTGATGACCACCGCCGTGGTGAGTGTGCGCAGGGACGCGAGCTTCAAGGACATCGTCGAGCACCTGGCGGAGCACGACATCACGGCGGTACCCGTGGTCGACAACCTGGACCGCCCGGTGGGGGTGGTGTCGGAGGGGGATCTGCTGCGCAAGCAGGAGATCCAGGCGGATCCGGGCGGGCACCTGGCCGCCGCCCACCTCAGGCCGTCGGAACGTTCCAGGGCCCACGCGCTCACCGCGGAGGGGCTGATGAGCAGCCCGGCCGTCACGGCGCGACGGCAGTGGTCGGTGGTGGAGGCGGCCCGCACCATGGCCCGCCACCAGGTCAAACGCCTCCCCGTCGTGGACGACACAGGCCGCCTGGTGGGCATCGTCAGCCGTGCCGACCTGTTGCGCGTCTTCCTGCGGCGGGACTTCACGATCGGCGAGGAGATCACGACGGACGTCCTGTCCCGGACCCTCGGACTGGCTCCCGGCGCCGTCACCGTGCAGGTCACCGACGGACGGGTGACGCTCAGCGGCACCCTGCCCCGGGCGGACCTGATCCCCGTCGCGGTACGCCTGTCCGAGAGCGTCGACGGAGTCGTCGACGTGACGAACCACCTCCGCGCCGAGGACCGGGTCGGCCACACTCCGTGAGGGCGGCCCAGACCGCACAACGGCCGTGCCGCCGCGGCAGGCAGGGGAACATCCCCGGTCCACCGGGACAACGTGACATTGTATGGTGGGAGGTCATCGGCTGGTCGGACGCGGGAGCACGGATGTCTCATCTCAAATCCCGGGCGATCTCCGTCCAGACCCATCTGCGCGACCAGGTCGCCGACGCGCTCCGGGCCGCCCTCATCGCGGGCGAGCTCCGTCCGGGTGTCGTCTACTCCGCTCCCACCCTGGCGGCCGAACTCGGCGTCTCCGCCACCCCGGTGCGCGAGGCCATGCTCGACCTGGCCAGGGAGGGACTGGTCGAAGCCGTGCGCAACAAGGGCTTCCGCGTCACGGAGATGACGGAGCAGGACCTCGACGAGTTCACCGAGATCCGCACCCTGATCGAGGTCCCCACGGTGGGACGCGTCGCCGCCACGGCGGCCGTCGAACAGCTGGAGTCCCTCCGTCCGCTGGCGCAGCGGATCGTCACCGCGGCCCAGGAGCACGACGTCCTCAAGTACCTCGAGGCCGATCACCGGTTCCATCTCGAACTGCTGGCCCTGGCGGGCAACCGGCATCTCGTCGAGGTGGTGTCCGACCTGCGCAAGCGTTCCCGTCTGTTCGGGCTGGGCAGCCTGAACGAGACGGGGCGGCTGGTCGCTTCCGCGCAGGAGCACGTCGAACTGCTGGATCTGATGGTGGCCGGCCGGATCCGCGAGGCCGAGGAGTGCATGCGCCGCCATCTCGCGCACGTCCGCAGCCTGTGGGCGGACGGCCGGGCGGACGCCGCGGAGCGGGAGCCGGCTCTCCGGCTCGGCGGCCGGTAGGACTTCCGGCCGCTCCTCGTTCTCCTCTGCCGCCGGCCGGGCACTTCTCCCGCCGCACGGCCGAGTCCCGTCGCGGGAACGGCCGGAACCGAGCCCGGGGCGGCGCCGCCCCGGGCCGACCGCTCAGAGGGTGAATCCGGCCGGGTAGGGGTCCGTGGGATCGAGCAGGTACTGCGCGGTGCCGGTGATCCAGGCGCGGCCGGTGACGGACGGCAGGACGGCCGGACGGCCCCCGACCGTCGTCTCGCCCCTCACACGGCCCACGAACCGGGACCCGATGAACGACTCGTTGACGAAGTCCCGGCCGACCGGCAGCAGGCCCCGGGCGTGCAACTGCGCCATCCGGGCACTGGTGCCGGTGCCGCAGGGCGACCTGTCGAACCATCCCGGATGGATCGCCATGGCGTGCCGTGAGTGCTCCGCGGTCGATCCGGGGGCCTCGAGATAGACGTGGTGGCACACGTCTATCTCCGGATTCTCCGGGTGGGACACCGGATTCTGCTCGTTGACCGCGTCCATGACGGCCAGTCCGGCGTCGAGCAGCCGCTGCTTCTCCGCCCGGTCGAAGGGGATGCCGAGGTCCTCGGTCCGGACGAAGGCGTAGAAGTTGCCGCCGTAGGCGATGTCGTAACGCACCGTCCCGTATCCCGGCACGTCGACGACCTGGTCGAGGGCGTGGCAGTACGAGGCGACGTTCTCCAGGGTCACCGACTCGGCGTGGCCGTCGCGCACCCGCACCCGGGCCGTGACCAGTCCCGCCGGGGTGTCGAGCCGTACCAGGGTCTCCGGCTCGGTCACCTCGACCATGCCGGTCTCGACCAGGACCGTCGCGACACCGATGGTCCCGTGGCCGCACATCGGCAGGCATCCGGAGACCTCGATGAAGAGCACGCCGTAGTCGGCGTCGGGCCGGGTCGGCGGCTGCAGGACGGCCCCCGACATCGACGCGTGCCCGCGCGGTTCGCACATGAGCAGGGTGCGCAGGTGGTCGCGCTCCGCGACGAACCGCTGCCGTTTCTCGAACATCGTCGCACCGGGGAGGACGCCCACACCCCCCGTGATCACACGGGTCGGCATCCCCTCGGTGTGCGAGTCGACGGCGTGGTAACAGACCGTCGAGCGCACCGTCAGTTCACCCCGGCGTCGACGAGGGCCTGGGTGGCGGCGCGCACGACTGCCTCCGTCTCCGGGGCGAGCGGCTGTCGCGGCGGACGGCAGACGCCGCCCCGGCGGCCGGTCATCTCCTGGCCCAGCTTGATGGCCTGCACGAACTCGGTCCTGCTGTCCCACCGCAGCACCGGGTGCAGCTGCCGGTACAGCGGCAGCGCCGTCTCCAGGTCACCCGTGACGGACGCCTCGTACAGCGCGAGGCAGGCGCGGGGGAAGACCTGCGGGTAACCGGCGACCCAGCCCTTGGCTCCGGCGATGCCGACCTCCAGCACGGTGTCGTCGGTACCGATCATGAGGTCGAGGCCGGGTGCCCTCTCGGAGATCTCGTAGCAGCGCCGGACGTCGCCGGAGAACTCCTTGACCCCGACGATGAACCCTTCGGCGTACAGCTTGGCCAGCAGGTCCGGGCGCAGGTCCACCTTGGTGTCGATGGGGTTGTTGTACGCGGTGACGGGCAGGCCGGCCGAGGCCACCAGCTCGAAGTGCTCGAGGACCGCGCGGTCGTCGGCGCGGTAGGCGTTCGGGGGCAGGCACATCACCGCCTGGCAGCCGGCGTCCTTGGCGAACCGGGCGTGCCGCGCGGCCTCGCGGCCGCCGTAGGCGCCGACGCCCGGCATGACGGTGAAACCCTCGGGGGCGTGCGCGAGGGCGGTCTCCACGACGCGGTCGCGCTCCTCGTGGGTGAGGGTCTGGTACTCGCCGAGCGATCCGTTCGGGGCGACGCCGTGCATCCCCTCCGCGGCGAGGCGGGCGACGCTCTCGCCGTACGCGCCGAAGTCGACCGAGAGATCGTCGTGGAACGGCAGGCTGGTCGCGACGATGACGCCGTGCCAGGGCTTGCGGGTCTCGCTCATGAACACTCCTTGTCGGTTTCACCGTGGTCCGCCGATGCCGGCGGTGCCTCGTCGAGGTCGGCGAGCGCCCCGAGGGTGACGGGCGTCGCGACGAGCCGTTCCGCGGGCTCGTACGCCCGTCCCCGTGCCGTGAGGCAGTGCACGGCGGGCCCGCACATCCGCCCCTGGCACCAGCCCATCCCGGCCCGGGTCAACTGCTTGACCTGCCGGTGGTCGTGGGCGCCGTCGGCGCGGGCGGCCCGGATCGCACCGGCGGTCACCTCCTCGCAGCGGCACACGACGGTCGTGTCGGTCAGCCACGAGGACCAGGCCGGAGGGATCGGGTGGGCCAGGGCCATCGCCCGGGCGAAGGCGCGTTGCCGGGTCACCGCCGAGAGCGGCGCGGCCCCGCGCCCGCCTGCCGGTACGGGGGTGGCGCGGGAGTCGGCGAGGACCGACCGCGCGGCCAGCCGGCCCTCGTGCACCGCGAGGGCCGCCCCGCCGATGCCGCAGGTCTCCCCCGCGGCGTAGACACCGGGGACGGTGGTGCGCTGGCCCCCGTCGACGGCGACCACCGCGTTGCCGTCCGCCGAGTCCGTGAGGGAACAGCCGAGGGGGACGAGCAGGTCGAGCTGCGGTGCGAAGCCCCAGCCGACGCCGACCGCGTCGGCCTCGACGCGTCGCTCCGTGCCCGGGCGCGGGCTGCCGTCCGGCGCCAGCGAGGCGATCCGCACCGACGTCACGCGTTCGCGGCCCTCCGCGGCGACGATCGCCGTGCGCGGGCGGACCGGGACGCGGTGGCGCGCGAGCGTGGCGGCGTACCCGGCGCCCTCCGCCCACTTGCCGGGGTTGCGCAGCAGCGGGCCGGGGTGCCGCAGCCACGCCCCCGGGTGGGCCGCCTCGCACACCGTGACCACCTCGACGCCGCGGGCCGCGAGGCCGGCGGCGACCGGAAGCAGGAACGGGCCGGTGCCGCCCAGCGCCACCCGGCTGCCGGCCGCCACGCCGCCGCCCTTGAGCAGCGCCTGGAGACCGCCGATGGTGAGCACCCCGGGCAGGTCCCAACCCGGGAAGGGCAGTTGACGGTCGTAGGCGCCGGTGGCCACCAGGAGCCTCGGCGCCCGCAGGACGACGGCGGTCTCCTGCGGCGCCGCGCGGCGGTCGACCGCGTGGACCGCGAACCCGTCGTCCTCGCGGACCGCGGACCACGCGTGATGTGCCAGGCGCAGATCGAGCCGGCCGTCGGCCCGGCCCGCCGACAACGCGGCGCACAGGGCGCGGTACCGGCGCAAGCCGTGGTGCAGGTCCTCGGTCGGGACGGCCGTCCGCGCGTGCTCCGGGGGGTGCCGCCAGTACTGGCCGCCGACGGCGGTCCCGGAGTCCACCAGCGCCACGCGCAGTCCGCCGGCCAGTGCCGTGACCGCGGCGGCCATGCCGGCCGGTCCCGCGCCCACGACGACGAGGTCCGCGGGTTCACTCATCGTCGCCCTCCTCGGTCGTGACGGTCATGCCCGGACGTGCC
>Ga0247820_10000407_pt1 | contig 22655 bp, 15 predicted proteins | sample 13C_Glucose_Day1_2_FD_192480 | JGI IMG/M metagenome (GOLD analysis project Ga0247820, IMG submission 192480) | Soil microbial communities from agricultural site in Penn Yan, New York, United States - 13C_Glucose_Day14 | ecosystem: Environmental > Terrestrial > Soil > Agricultural land | place...
CGGCCGACATCGCCGCCTGGGCGTCGGTGGCTTCGCGCGATTGCTCGGAGTTCTTCACCTCCATGTCGAAGGTGATGTCGACCTTGTTGATCGACAGGTTCGGCACCTTGACCACCGCCAGCAGCGGGACTTCGAGCTCCACCCGTTCCATCGGGATGGTGCCGTCGTCGGGCTTGCTGGTGGACGGACGGTCGAAGCGGAAGCTGACCGTGCGTACATCGCCCACCGCGTTGGGGTCGGTCGGGTTGTTGGGGTCAGGCAGGAAGCCGATTACCTTGATGAAGTCGGCGGTGGCATTGGCCAGGCGGACCTGGGCGTCGCAAGCGGCTGTGAGAGGACCGCCGATCAGGTCGCCCATAGGCAGGCCGCGGAACTGGTCACCCATCGAGAAGTTAGCCATTTGTGTTTCTCCTAGATCAATTTATCGAGGTTTTGCAGCAGCCGAGCCATCCCCTCCGAAGGGGGCTGGGTTTCGACTTTGAGGGTGACGCGCGCCAGCGGCCCGCCTTCACCATTGCGGCGAACGCCCAGGTCGACGTTCAGAGCCTTGTGGGTCTCGCTCGGCCAGCCCGAGTCGTCATCACCGGCAGTCGCCGGGCCGACGTTCGCGGCCGAACCGTCATCGGCGTTCAGCCCTACCTCGAACGAGATTTCCATGTCCTTCACGGCCATCAGCCGCGCCCCCACCAGCGACAGCAGCGGGACCCGTACCACGCGCTCCTCGCCTTCCTTCGCCTCGGGCGAATGGGACGGCAGGCGCACATCGATGCTGACCGGCCGGTTGTCCTCGTCGAAGTACTGGCGCACGGTCGACACCTGGAAGCGCTGGATCTTGTCCTGCGCCTCGGCGACCGCGCCGGCGATGCTCTGGATGAGGTGATGGAGGGATTGATTCGCCACGACCGACGCTCCTTGTCTCATGCGGTGCCGATGCCGTCCGGGTGGCTTCGGTATGCCCCACGCGTTGCAGGGTTCAGGCCCTGACGACGGCACCGGGTTGGATGGATGGTTGGGTTACCAGGTGAGCCCAGATTACGGATGGGCCTGGGGCGTGTCCGGGGGCGTGCGTCCCGGAAATCGGGTCAGCCGTCCCGAATCAATGACTGGCCAACTCGCGCAGCCAGCGCGCCATCGAGGGCGGCTCGCCGACTCGCGCATCCGGGCAGGCCAACTCGCCTCGCTGCAAGGCGGTACGCGCCGCGCGTGGAGACAGGCCGAAGGCCTTGCGGAACACCTTGCGCAAGTGCGCCTCATCGGTAAAACCATGGTCGTAGGCCAAGTCGCCGATGCGCCGCCCGGCATTGCTGGGCTCGCCCAACGCTTGCAGGTAGCGGCGCAGGCGCCGTTGCAGCAGGTAGTGGCGCACCCCGCCGAATCGCTCGAATGCCCGATACAACTGACTGCGCGAGGTACCCATGGCCTTGGCCAGCACCGTCGGGGTAAGGTCGTTGCGTTGCAGGTTGCGCTCGATGTAGCTGCGCGCCCGTCGGCCGAGGTCGCCCTGTGTGGGCATGGCCTTGACCTGGCGGCCAGCTGCCGCGCTGATCAGGCAGGCACCGATCACTCCCACCAGCGGCTGGCCCAGATGTAGCAATTGGTCCTGGGTCAGTTGCGGCGCGGCCGTGGCGAGCGACGACAGCAGGCTGGCGAGCAGGCGCCCCATCGGGCTCTCCCGTCCCAGGCGCAGGCCATGCAACTGCCATGTGGGGTGCGCCAGCGCGGTACGGGGTATCACCAGGCTCAGGCCTTCGCCGCCGGCCATGGCAAAAGCCGCCGGCTGTGTCAGGTCCAGCACCACCACATCCCGCGCCCGCACGCGCATGCCATTGCCAGCGGCCAGGCCACGTTGCAGCGGCAGGTACAGCACATAGTGATCGAGGTCGCACCCGTCCAGACGGTGCGCGTCACGGCCATAGCGGGCGCCCTCCAGGTAACCACGGCACAACAAAAATCGCTGGCAATGAAAGACCTCGAGCGAGGCACTGAATGCATCGCCTGCCCTGGTCGCCGTGCTGAAGAGCACGTCGACCGCCAGGCGCCAGGCACGCAAGTGCTCCGTTGTGATGTGCAGGAGGGGCAGTTGCGTGTCGCGGGGGGCGGTGCTGGTGCGCTCGGCTTGCGTTACGTGAATATCCATGTGTTTCGGCTCTTCTATCCATAGTCGAGCCGGAAAAGTGGTTCACTTCCGATTAGCCTGTAGCCTTTTGCCATTATTCGTGTCAGGTATCTGCCATCAACCTGTCGTCGAGAAACACGGCAATTTTCACAAAACAACACCTGCTCCCCGCGAAACAGATATTTTTTCTGTAACGAAAATGTAAAATTCGTTTTCGCATACCTATAACAAGTTGGGAGCTTCACATGTTTGCCTTCTTCCGCCCTGCCGCGCACCAGGCGCCGCTGCCCGACGAGCGCGTCGACAGCACCTATCGTCGCCTGCGCTGGCAAATCTTCGCCGGGATCTTTTTCGGCTATGCCGGCTACTACCTGCTGCGCAAGAACTTCTCCCTGGCCATGCCCTACCTGATCGAGGAAGAGGGCTACACCCGTGGCCAGCTGGGCGTGGCGATTTCCGCCATCGCCATCGCCTACGGCCTGTCCAAGTTCCTCATGGGCCTGGTCTCGGACCGCTCCAACCCGCGCTACTTCCTGCCCTTCGGCTTGCTGATCTCGGCCGGGGTGATGTTCATTTTCGGTTTCGCGCATTGGGCCACGTCCAGCGTGACGATCATGTTCGTGCTGCTGTTCATCAACGGCTGGGCCCAGGGCATGGGCTGGCCGCCAAGCGGACGGACCATGGTGCACTGGTGGTCGCAGAAGGAGCGCGGTGGCGTGGTCTCGGTGTGGAACGTCGCCCACAACGTCGGCGGCGGCCTGATCGGCCCGCTGTTCCTGCTGGGCCTGGGCTGGACCAACGACTGGCACGCCGCCTTCTACGTGCCCGCCGCCGTGGCGGTGCTGGTGGCCGTGTTCGCCTTCGCCACCATGCGTGACACCCCGCAGTCGGTCGGCCTGCCGCCGGTCGAGCAGTACAAGAACGACTACCCGGAAGGCTACGACGAAAGCCACGAGCAGGAGTTCAGCGCCAAGCAGATCTTCGTCGAGTACGTGCTGCGCAACAAACTGCTGTGGTACATCGCCCTGGCCAACGTGTTCGTCTACCTGCTGCGCTACGGCGTGCTCGACTGGGCGCCGACCTACCTGAAGGAAGCCAAGCACTTCAGCGTCGACACCACCTCGTGGGCGTACTTCTTCTACGAGTGGGCCGGCATCCCCGGCACCCTGCTGTGCGGCTGGATGTCCGACAAGATCTTCCGCGGCAACCGCGGCCTGACCGGCATCGTGTTCATGGCCCTGGTGACCGTCGCTACCCTGGTGTACTGGCTCAACCCACCGGGCAACCCGACCGTCGACATGATCGCGCTGTTCTCCATCGGTTTCCTGATCTACGGACCGGTGATGCTGATCGGCCTGCAGGCGCTGGAGCTGGCGCCGAAGAAAGCCGCCGGCACCGCGGCCGGCTTCACCGGCCTGTTCGGCTACCTGGGCGGCTCGGTCGCGGCCAGCGCGGCGATGGGCTACACCGTCGACCACTTCGGCTGGGACGGCGGCTTCGTGCTGCTGGTGAGCGCGTGCGTGCTGGCGATCGCGTTCATGGTGCCGACCCTTTGGCACACCAAGGCGGCAAGTGCCAGTCGTGAGGCGGTGGCCTGATCACTGTGGGGCGCGCCTTTGAATTGGCCCGGATGAGCGGCCTTGCGCGCTTCACTTGAGAAAGGTTTGTCGTTTATCGGGGCCGCTTTGTAGCCCTTCGCGGGCAAGCCCGCTGCCACAGCGGTTCGCGCAATACCTGTGGCAGTGGGCTTGCCCGCGAAAATGATGTTTGACCGCGCTACAGGTTCGAGACGGGTAGCTTCTCGATCTCATCCAGGCTGGGGTTGCTCCGCTCGATCTCACTGCGCATCTTGTCGAAGGCCGCCTGTGTGGCTGGCGGTTGTACCTCGCGTACTTCGACCACTGCGCCTACGACCTCGTCTATCGACTCACTTGTGAACAGTCCATCCGATACGGTTCTGGATATCACTCGACCGTCACTTATCAATTCGGCCTCCTTTCCGGGCGGCAGCGCCGCTTTGAATTGCGCGAACTCAGTATCGAAGGTTGCCTTTCGTATCCTGGGGATCTTGACGAACTCCGGCTCCGCCCAGCGCGGTCCGAAGTGATACACCGCGCCATACATGACCTTGGCTTGAGTCTCGCCGATTCCAGCGGCTCTCATGCCCGTATAAAAAGCCCTATGGGTATCCTGCCAGCTCCTCGTTCGCTTCACGCACGCCACATCGTGGATGATGGCCGCCTGCCGATACTGGCCATCCAGCGGCCCCCCAACCACGCCCCAGGCTACTTTCGGTATCGAAGCGCCATCGGATATCGTGTCTTTGGGCGCCAGCCAGAACAGTTTCCCCGGCCTTGGCCCGGTATAGGTGAAGTCCTGAAGCAAGCGAATATCTCGATTGGTCTTCATTAACTCGACATTGAGGGGGCTGGAAAACTTGCCCCAATCCTGGGCGATAGCACCTGAGCTCAGCACGAGCATCACAGCCAGTAGTTCCACTCTCATCTTGACACCTCCCTGTTCATGCGGACTGACAGACCCTTCCAAGAATAGAATCAAAAAGCCACCACTGCCTTTTCGCCGCCAGCCGGCCTCTCGGATTAGCCAGGCATATCGGGCTTCGCCGCATCCGGCGCCTGCGCCGGCGCGCTGTACCAGCGCTCGGGCGGCACCCACTTCTCCTGTGCCGGGTCGCCCAGGTAATGCGGCGACATGATCTGCACGCCGTATTCGTTGAACACATCCTGGATATTGGCGTGCAGCAGGCTCAGCAGCTCCGCCCGCGGCCTGGGCTCGCTCGGCACCGCCTGGGCGACCAGGCGGTATTCCGGGTAGAAGTCCGACAGCCCGGTCTGGAACACCTGCGGCCTGGGACTGGCGAGGATGCCGTCGGTGCGCCGCGCCGCCTCGGCCAACATCGCCTCCACCTGGCGCCAGGGCGTGTCGTAGCCGATGGTGACCACGGTATCGACGATATAGCCCAGCCCCTGCACCGCCCGTGAATAATTGCGGGTCACGGAACCTGTGATCATCGAGTTGGGCAAGGTCAGCACCTCCCCCAGCCCGGTGCGGATGGTGGTGTTGAACATCCCCACCTCGGTCACCGTCCCCTCGTGCTCGCCGACCCGCACATACTCGCCGGCCTTGAGCGTGCGCGAATAGGTGAGGATCAACCCCGCCGCCGCCTGGCCGACCACGCTGGAGGCGCCCAGGGAAATCATCAGGCCCAGTAGCACCGACAAGCCCTTGAACGCATCAGTGCCCGAGCCCGGCAGGTACGGGTAGGCCATCACCAGGGCGAACAGCCAGATGGCCAGGGAGGTCAGGCGCGTGGTCGGTTGCAGGGTCTCGCCGGTCAGCCAGGGCACGCTGCCGGGGCGCGCCAGGCGCTCCAGCAGGCGGCGACTGAAGCTGCTGATGCCACGGGCGATGAAGAAGATGGTGATCGCCACGGCGATGCCCGGGATGGCATGGACGATCCCGTCGAGCAGGTAGCGCAGCAGGTCGAGCAGGTGCAGGTTGAGGCTCTCGCCCCAGGGGCGGGTGTAGGGGAAGCGCGACAGCACGAAGCTCAGCCACTGGTAGCTGAACAGCGCCACCAGCAGCCAGTAGAACAGGCGCAGCAAGCGGTCGACCAGGGCATAGACGTACTGCATGTCGAACAACGGCAGTTGCCCCACCTTGAGCTGGTAGGCCCGGTTGCGCATCAGCCTGGGCAAGAGGCCAGTGAGCTTGCGCCGGGCAACATGAGTGGCCTTGAGCAGCGCGAGGTAGATCAGCGTGGCCAGCAGCGAGTAGCCCAGGGCCACGAACAGGAAATGCAGGCTGCGCGCCTCGCCGGTTTCGTCCACCACCTGGCGCAACACCATGGCGGCCTGCTCGGCGGCCGCCCGGGTATCGCCCGAGCCGCCCGGCAGGTCCTGCGGGGCGACGATGAAGGCGCGCCGGTCACCGATCAGGACCAGTTGGCTGTCCATCATCGGATCGACCCGCACCTGCAGCCCCTCGGCACCGCGCAGGGCCTCGTCGACCACCGCCCGTGCGCGCTGCGCTCGCACGGCCGGGGGTTCGCCGAGCAGGCTGGCGTGGAAGGTGAAGACCGTGCGGTTGGCCACCGTCAGCTGCGCCGCGACAGGTGCTGTGCCATCGGCGTCGTCGGCCATGGCGGCGGGGATCAGCGACAACAGCGACAACAGCAGGTAGTACAGGCATTTCATCAGGCAGCTCCCTGGCCTTGCGTGACCTATAGCACGCAAGCGTAGCTGCTCCTTGCGGGGGCTTCAGGCTGCCTGGTGTCCGCCGCAAGCCTTGCAGCGCCTATCAGATCGAGCGCCGCCCGCGCGGCGCATCGCGACGCAAGGCCGCTCCTACATTTGTTGCAACGTGCCGAACCTGTCAGGCCATGGTTGCCCGCCTTGGCGCATGCCTTGAGACAGGTGGGACGGCAACGATGCCCACACTGAAACCGCGTCGTGCCAACAAGGCGGCCCAGGTAATGGCACAGGATTGACTGGCCCGAAACAGATGTAGGAGCGGCCTTGCGTCGCGATGCGCCGCGCGGGCGGCGCTCGATCTCACAGGCGCTGCAAGGCTTGCGTCGGACACCTGGCGGCCCTTACTCGGTCCATGTCATCGAGCATGGCCCGCCGCAGGCGGATTGCGGCATCCGTCCGTCTCAGTCCCTGGCTACCGGCCACAGCACCGCCTGCGCAGCCACCACATATCCCTTGCTGCTATCGAAAGTCACACTGGGCGAACCATAAAGCTGATAACCCAACGCCAGGCTCTCGGAAATACGCTGGCAGAAACTGGCGTCGTCCTTGCCGGTGATCAGGCGATAGACCGGCAGGCCGTTGGGTGGGGTCGAGGGCATCTGAGTATTCCTTTCATGGCAGGCGTCTATCGCGTGCGGGGCCGGGCATCATGCCATAGCTGCCGCGTCGATTCGCCTCGGTGGGGCCTGAGCGGGCATGCTCCATACGGATGGCACCGGCTGCGCCGGTATCGCGGGACAAGCCCGCTCCTACAGGGTCTATGCTTGGCTGGAAATTCTGTCTCAGACACTGCACAGCACCTGTAGGAGCGGGCTTGCCCCGCGATAGCGCCAGCGCGGCCACCCACGCAGCCAACGTCAATCATCGCCAGACATGCCCACTTCAACCACTGCATCCCACGCAGGATGCGCAAACTCAATGGTGTGTCTGCGCCTGTGCTGGCACCTGCGCCAACGCGCAGTCCAGCAGCGCGCGTACCGTTTCCATCTCGTGCACCGCCGTCAGCGCCAGCGTTGCACCAAGCGAATGCGGATGTGAGGCCAGCACCGACTGATGGGCCACGATCAGGGCGCAGCGCACGTATTCCGCTGCCTGGATCAGGGTGTCTTCAATGTGATGAGGGGAAGGATTGGATGGCGGTGGATCGGGGACGATCTTCAACATGGCACTGCTCCCTTTGCTTGGAAGATGCCGCCATTCACTACCTTGCAAGTAATGGTGGCGGTCGTGTGCAGGGCTGCAAGACCGGGGCAATAGGAGAAAACCCGGCTGGCCCGAGGGCCACCCACACACAACCGCCATAAATCAGCCACAGACATACGTCGGCGGCATAGCAGTTAGCGCTAGGCTCTATACGAAATGTATCTGCACTCGCCCATACTGCGTTGAAACGGGGCTCGGAATGCTCATGTACTCCAGTACACTCCGCTTCCTCCCCCCGTTTCGCCTTGTCTGGCCTTCGCGCAGACACATTTCGTACAGACCCTAGGCTTCCTATCACACACAGGCTTGCAGACCCGGTCGCTGAATTGGCAACGACCGAAGGAGCGTAGATTGCTGAGAAAACCGTAGCAATGGCTGGGGAGGGGCAAAAGGATGATTCGGAAATGGACTACAAGCAATGAGGAAAATCTGATCGTTCTGCGGATGTAGGATTAACTTTCAGGCAGCTAAATTGTGGCTTTCACCTGCCTGTTCGGGTATCCAGCATGGATGAAACGACAGTAGCGGCAAGCTGATCCACCATAGTAGCGTCTTGCCTCTACCGCCCGGATGGGTGAGCACGCACTGGAGCGCAAATGGAATTTGTAGAACGTCTCAACGCGATGGCCGCCAAGGTCAACCAACTGGCTTCGAGCATTCAAACTGAAGAAGCTACTAAAACGGCATTCATCATGCCCTTTATCCACTCCGTCCTGGGCTACGACGTTTTCGATCCGTCCGAAGTTGTTCCAGAATACGTCTGTGACGTGGGCACAAAGAAGGGTGAGAAAATTGATTATGCCATTTTGAAAGATGGTGAAATCCAGATCCTCATCGAAACGAAGAAAATTGGCGAGCCCCTCAACATCAACCATGCGAGCCAATTATTCCGCTACTTTCACGTCACAACGGCCAGAATTTCAATACTGACAAATGGGCGGCATTACCGCTTCTTCACAGACCTTGACGCACCGAACAAAATGGATGAAAAGCCATTTTTGGAAATCGACCTTCTCGATATTGATGAGCACGTTATCCCGGAGCTGCAGAAACTGACAAAATCAGCCTTCGACGTTGACTCAATAATCAATGCGGCAGGAGAGCTCAAATACGTCGGGCAGATCAAACGGGTCATCGCGTCACAATTCAGCCAACCTGACGATGACTTCATAAAATTCTTCGCCTCACGCGTCTACGATGGCGTCATCACTCAAAAAGTAAGAGAGCAGTTCAGTTTGCTGACTCGCAAGGCAGCATCTCAATTTTTGAATGACCAGATCAACGATCGCCTGAAGTCAGCCATGAGTGGTGTTTCTTACCCAACCCCTGCTGAAAAGGTTGTTACCGAAACCCAGAGCGAGTCCTCGGATAACGCAGAAGATCGCATTCAAACCACAATGGATGAGTTGGAAGGTTTTCACATAGTCAAAGCTATTGTCCGTACCACTGTGGACTCCAAACGTGTCATCCACCGAGATACACAGAGCTATTTCGGGATTCTACTAGACGACAACAACCGAAAACCGATCACCCGGCTTCACTTCAACCGCTCACAAAAATACATCGGTATTTTCGACAAAGATAAAAATGAGACACGCCACCCCATTAACTCATTAGACGACATCTACGAATTCGCTGATCAGTTAAGGGACACCGTGGGCTACTACGAGTAAAGAAAAGGCGCCCTCGCCACTGGAGTGCAGCCAGGGCAAAGGCAACCCTACCTTCTCACCATCAACTGCTCCCCGCCCGATCCCGCACCGGACACTGCGCCCGGTGCAGGTTCAACGCCGTATTGATGATCCCGATATGGCTGAACGCCTGCGGGAAATTCCCCAGCATGCGCTTCCCCGCAGGGTCGTACTGTTCCGCCAGCAGCCCCACGTCATTGCACAAGCCCATCAATCGTTCATACAGCACCTGCGCCTCGTCCTGCCGCCCCAGCAGCACATACACATCCGCCAGCCAGAACGAACACACCAGAAACGTCCCCTCCCCCGGTGTCAGGCCGTCGCTGCAATTGTCGCTGTCGTAGCGCAGCAGCAGGCCGTTGCGCAGCAGGCGCCTTTCGATCTGTTCCAGGGTGCGCAGAAAGTGTGGATCGTCGGCCGGTAGAAAGCCGGTCAGGGCGATCTGCAGCAGGCTGGCGTCCAGCTCTGTCGAGCCGTAGGCCTGGACGAAGTGCCGGCCGCCGGCGTCCAGCCCGCGCCGGCAGACCTCGTCACGGATCTCGTCCGCCACCTGGCGGTAATGCCGGCTGCGCTCACGCCCCTCCTCGGTGGTGTCGGCCAGGCCCGCCGCCCGGTCGAAGGCGACCCAGGCCATGACCTTGGAGTGCACGAAGTGCTGGCGACCGCCCCGCACCTCCCACAGGCCCTCGTCCGGCTCGCGCCAGATGCCTTCCAGGTACGGCAGGATCGCACGGGCGATGGCCGCGCCGCGCGGGTGGCGCGGCAGGCCGCCCTTGATCGCCTGGGTCATGGCGTCGGCCAGTTCGCCGTAGATGTCCAGCTGCAACTGGCCGGCGGCGGCATTGCCGACCCGCACCGGCTGCGAGCGCTCGTAACCCGGCAGCCAGGGCAAAGTGAACTCGGGCAGGTCGCGCTCCCCCGCCAGGCCGTACATGATCTGCATCTGCTCGGGATTGCCGGCCACCGAGCGCAGCAGCCATTCGCGCCAGGCCTGGGCCTCGTCGAAATAGCCCAGGTTCATCAGCGCCAGCAGGGTCATGGTGGCGTCGCGCAGCCAGCAGTAGCGGTAGTCCCAGTTGCGCTCGCCGCCGACGCGCTCGGGCAGCGACGTGGTGACGGCGGCGACCATGCCGCCGGTAGGCGCGTAGGTCATGGCCTTGAGGGTCAACAGCGAACGACGCACATGGTCGGTGTAGGGCCCGACATCAGGGCAGCGGGCGGCAAAGGCCCGCCACTGCTCGAGAGTCTGTTCGAAGTCGTGGTCGATGTCGCAATCAGGCTGCACGGGCAGGTGCGAGGCCTGGTGGCAGAGGCTGAACACCTGGCGCTGCCCTGCGCACACGCGAAAACGGGCGACGCTGTGGTGGTCGCGGCCATGGGTTTCGGTGCTGCTGCGCAGGATCAGCCGATCAGGACCGGCGACGGCGCTCAGGGTCAGCGGATCGATCTTTTCCACCCAGGGCACGCTGCGGCCGTAGTCGAAGCGCAGCACCAGGTCCATCTCGAAGGCCGTCTCGCCGGCCAGGCCCTCGACGATGCGCAGCACGGCGTTGCGCTCGCCCAGGGGCATGCAGTCGAGCACCCGGGCGCGGCCACTGGCGGTGGTCCAGGTGGTTTCCAGTACCAGGGTGTCGTCGAGGTAGCGGCGAGTGCTGTGCTCGACGGGGTCGCTGGGGGCGATGCGCCAGCGGCCGTTTTCCTCGTTGCCCAGCAGCGCGGCGAACACCGCGGGTGCATCGAAGCGTGGCAGGCACAGCCAGTCGAGGGCGCCATCGCGGTTGACCAGGGCAGCGCTGCGGCAGTTGCCGATGAGGGCGTAGTCTTCGATCGGGGCGGGCATCGGGGATCCTCTGGCGGGTGGGCTTGAAGTTGGATGCTTCGCTACGGCTGGTCGTTCCACTGAGCATTGGTTTAAGCCCTGCGCTGCGAAAAATCCTACATGAAATCAAGACCGTTCCTGTTGGGAGGTCTCCGCCCGCTTCGCCCTAGAGTAAGAACGCCGACGCCTAATGCCAGTCAGTTAGCGCTTCATCGCACTTGTTGGGGCTGCTTTGCAGCCCTTCGCGGGTAAACCCGCTCCCACAGGATCACGCAAACGCTGAATCGAGCGCTGTACCTGTGGGAGCGGCTTTAGCCGCGAACACCGGCATAGCCGGTGCCAGGCACCGCAGCGCCTGCTTCGCGGGCAAGCCTGCTCCCACAGAGATAACAGTTCCCTACGCGATCTCCTATGGAACAACACGTAACTCAGCACTTGAGTTGTGCCGCTGGCGACACGCAGGAACATTGATCCACGGCATTGGTTCGCGAATACCCTGTGCTAGAAATATGCCAGTCAGTAGGCGTCACCGGGGCTGCTACGCAGCCCATCGCCGGCAAGCCGGCTCCCACGGATACAGCGCAGGCTCAGGGAATGCACGCACCCTGTGGGAGCCGGCTTGCCGGCGAAAGGCCGCAGAGCGGCCCCTTTCGCTTGACTGACAGGCATCAGGCCATTGGCTGCTTACAAGGATGAGCACGCCTCCACTCATGCGCACATACCGCGCAGGATCAATACCCTCAACAAGGACGTTATATGAAGATCGTCGGGCTTTCCGCAATACTGCCGTCACGCCAAGTCACCAACCAGGACGTCATCAACCTGGTCGAACTACACTCCAGGGACACCTTCCAGGAGGACTTGCCGAAAACCTTGAAGACCATCGGCAAGTTGCTGGAAAAAAGCGGCAGCGATACCCGCCATTGGCTGGCGGCTGACGAGACGCCGATGGCACTGATGGAAGCGGCGTTCGACGCGGCGCTGGCCCAGGCCAATATCAGCAAGGCCGACCTGGACCTGTTGATCTATCCCAACGTCACCCGCGGCTTCATCGAGCCGGCCAACAGTACCTTCATCGCCAAGGCCCTGGGCCTGAACTGCCGCAACTTCGACGTGGTCGATGCCTGCAACGGCTGGGTGACGGCCATGGACGTCATCAACAGCAAGATGCAAGCCGGTGAAATCCGCTACGCCGCCATCGTCAACATGGAGTTCGGCATGTCGGAAGGCGGGCCGGTGATGCCCAAGAACTTCTCGTTGCAGTCGCCGGCCGAACTGGCCTACAAGTTCCCGAGCTTTACCATTGGCGAGGCCGCCGTCGTCACCATCCTGAGTAACGAGGCACCGGGGAATTTCAAGTTCTCGTACATCAACCGACCTGACCTGAGTGACTTGTCGACGATTTCCTTGCCGGACTGGAAGCTGTTCTGCAACGAGGCCGATATCGCCAAGATCGAGCCTACCGGTGGCCAGTACCAGTTCAACTCCTATGCCGCCGCCTTGCATGAAGACGGGCGCAACGAAGCGATCAAAGTCTTCAACCTGCAGAAGCTCACCGCGGACGACGTGCACAAGGTGTTCATCCATACCGGCTCGCCAAAGATGTGGGAACACATTGGCCAGATGATCGGCGTCGATCACAAGTTGCATCACGTCGGGCACAAGACCGGCAACATCATTACCGCGTCGATCCCCTTCGGCATCTTTGATGCCATGAGCCGCGGCGAAGCCGAGCCAGGCCAGTTCTGCATGGGCTGGGCGGGCAGTGGCGGGATGGTGTTCTCGGCGCTGTCGTTTACCTTGTAGGGCTGCTCTGAAGACCTGCCGCCGTGCTGCAACGGCGGCAGGTCGCTGCCCCCGCTGGCGTCACCCCAGCGTGTGCCACTCGCGCTTGTCCCGCGCCAGCAGCTCGTCGCCGGCCTCTGGGCCATCCTCCCCCGCCGCATACCCGTGCACTTCGCCGCCCTCGGCCGCCCAGGCATCGAGGAAAGGTTGCACCGCGCGCCAGCCGTTCTCGATGTTGTCGGCACGCTGGAACAGGGTCTGGTCACCGGTGAGGCAGTCGTAGATCAGCGTCTCGTAACCGGTCGCCGGGGTCATCTTGAAGAAGTCCTTGTAGGCGAAGCCCATCTCGACATTCTCCATCACCAGCTCCGGCCCCGGGCGCTTGGCCTGCAGGTCGAACCACATGCCCTCGTTGGGCTGGATCTGGATCTTCAGGTAATTGGGCTTGGGCCGCTCCAGCTCGCTTTCGCGAAACTGCGCGTAGGGCGCCGGCTTGAAGCAGATGGCGATCTCGGTGTCGCGCACGCTCATGCGCTTGCCGGTGCGCAGGTAGAACGGCACCCCGGCCCAGCGCCAGTTGTCGATCATCACCTTGAGGGCGACGTAGGTCTCGGTCTGGCTGTGCGCGGCGACGTTGGCCTCCTCGCGGTAGCCGGGCAGCTGCTTGCGGCCCTGCTTGCCGGCGCTGTACTGGCCACGCACGGAATTGCGCAGGGCCATCTTCTGCGACCAGGGGCGGATGGCGCCGATCACCTTGGCCTTTTCACCGCGCACGGCGTCGGCGCCGAAGGCCGCCGGCGGCTCCATGGCGACCATGGCCAGCAGCTGGAACAGGTGGTTGGGCACCATGTCGCGCAGGGCGCCGGTGTTGTCGTAGAACGCCCCGCGCGTCTCGACGCCGACGGTTTCGGCGGCGGTGATCTGCACGTGGTCGATGTAATGATTGTTCCAGAACGATTCGAACAGGCCGTTGGAGAAACGGCTGACCAGGATGTTCTGGACGGTCTCCTTGCCCAGGTAATGGTCGATGCGGTAGATCTGCCGCTCGTTCATCACCTTGAGCAGGCGGGCGTTGAGCGCCTCGGCGCTGGCCAGGTCAGTGCCGAAGGGCTTTTCCACCACCACCCGGCGAAAGCCCCCGCCCGACTCGTCGAGCAGGCCGGCATCGCCCAGGCGCTGGGCCACCTCGGGGAAGAAGCGTGGCGAGGTGGCCAGGTAGAAGATGGCGTTGCCGTGGCGCGTCTTGTCGATGCGCCGGGCCAGGGCCTGGTAAGTCTGCGGATCGAGGAAATCGCCGGTCTGGTAGTCCAGGCGCTTGGCCAGGCGTGCCCAGAGCTTCTCGTCCAGGCACTTGCCGGCGTCGCGCTCGGCCATGAAGGCATGCAGGCGCTCGGCGAACGCCTCGGCCGTGGCGGCGTTGTGGTCGACCCCGACGATGCGCATGTTGCGATCGAGCAGGCCGTCACGGCTGAGGTTGTACAGCGCCGGCATCAGCAGGCGCTTGACCAGGTCGCCGCTGGCGCCGAACAGGAACAGGGTGCAGGGCGGCGCAGCGGGGATGGTCGATTTGCTCATTCAGTCCTTCTTCTTCTCGACGTGGCCGCCAAAGCCCAGGCGCATGGCGGAGAGGATCTTGTCACCGTAGGTGCCCTGCTGTTGACGCGAGCGGAAGCGGGCGAACAGCGCGCTGGACAGCACCGGCACCGGCACCGCCTGCTCGACGGCGGCGTCGATGGTCCAGCGGCCTTCGCCACTGTCGGACACCGAACCGCTGAATTCGGTCAGCTGCGGGTCGGCGACCAGCGCGTCGGCGGTCAGGTCCAGCAGCCAGGAGGTGACCACGCTGCCACGGCGCCACACTTCGGCGATCTCGGCGACGTTGAGGTCGAAGCGCTGGTCTTCCGGCAATTCCGGGCCGCCCTTGCTGCGCAGCAGGTCGAAGCCTTCGGCGTAGGCCTGCATCAGGCCGTACTCGATGCCGTTGTGCACCATCTTCACGTAGTGGCCGGCACCGGGCGGGCCGGCGTGGATGTAGCCGTGCTCGGCGCGCTCGTGCTCGCCGCTGCGGCCCTGGGTGCGCGGAATGTCGCCGACGCCCGGGGCGAGGGCCTTGAACAGCGGTTCCAGGCGCTCGAACACCGCCTTCTCGCCGCCGATCATCATGCAGTAGCCACGGTCCAGGCCCCACACGCCGCCGGAGGTGCCGACGTCGAGGTAGTGCAGGCCACGCTTGCCCAGCTCGGCGGCGCGGCGCACATCGTCCTTGTAGAAGGTGTTGCCGCCATCGATGATGGCGTCGCCCGGCTCGAGCAGGTCGGCCAGCTGGGCGATGGTCTGCTCGGTGATTTCGCCCGCCGGCAGCATGACCCACACCGCCCGTGGCGCCTCGAGCTTATCCACTAGTTCTTTCAGGGTATCGGCGCCGACGGCACCCTCGCCTTCCAGGGTGGTGATGGCTTCGCGGTTGCGATCGTGGACCACAGTGCTGTGACCTGCGCGCATCAGGCGCCTTGCGATATTGCCGCCCATGCGGCCAAGCCCGATGATTCCCAGTTGCATGTGACGACGCTCCCGTTGGTTTTGCTTTACAACAATTGACGATTTCAGATTAGTCCAGCGTTCTGGCGTAGGGTTCACCGACGAACGGGGCGACAACGATAAACAAAAAAGTTCCCAAGGGCCTGCGAAGAATTCAGAATGCGCGCCGCGCGAAGCGACTACGCTTCAAATTGTCACCAGCCATGCGAGGTGTGCCATGGGTACCCTGATGCCAGCCACTCCCACCCAGACCCTCTACGTCACCGTGCGCCGCGACGAGCTGCGCCAGTTGAAAGACGAACGTGACCAGCTGCGCCAGCAGGTCGCCCAGCTGAACCTGCTGCTGGAGCAGGCCCGCGTGCAAGGCAAGGCCGCCGGTCTCTGATTCACCCATCCCGTGTGGGAGCGCCCTGGCTCCCACCCTCTCGCTGACGCCCTTTCCTGTTGCCGTATCGCGCCCGTCGCGGGTCGAACCCGTTGCGTTGCGCTGCGACCCTCATATTTTGCAACAACTCGCCAACGTTTGCGCGGACAAACGCCCTCGAGAAAAATGACCAACGGGTCACTTTTCTCGCATTTCGTCTCCTACACTCCAGTTTCGGCCCGCGTTTTGCTCATAAAAAAGTGACGTAAAAAAGTCGAACTTTGCAGAACACGGGCAGGTCAGGACTTAAGTGGGCCGACGCAAAAGGACTTCCTCACGTCAAGCCCGCCCACCCCAACCAGTTCATACGTCTTTCGGCCGGAATGCCGAACGTGCCGTGCCTGCGCGCACGTATCTGGGGCAAGGACCGCACTACGAAGATGCAACAACGATCAGAGAGCACACCCACGAGCCAACGTTAAGCACACACCAGAACAAGGGACGGAGAGAAGTATGATCAGTGCCGCTGTCGAACCTCACGTAGAGTCATTCAACCCGGATAGCCGCGAGCCGCTGCCATCGGCGCTCGCCCCGACAGTCAAGGCACCCGGCGCCCAGCGCCAGCACAATCCGAACAAGCGCAAGATCCTGTTCGTCACCTCGGAGATCGCCGACCTGGTCAAGACCGGCGGCCTGGGCGACGTCTCCTCCGCCCTGCCCCGCGCCCTGGCGCACCTGCACGACGTGCGGGTGCTGATCCCCGGTTACCGCCAGGTGATGGAAAGCGACAACCCCATCCATATCGTCGGCGAACTGGGCGGCCATGCGGCCCTGCCACCGTGCAAGATCGGGCGCATGGACCTGGCCGACGGCCTGGTGATCTACGTGCTGATCTGCCCCGAGCTGTACCAGCGCGACGGCACGCCCTACGGCGCCAACAACGGCCGCGACTGGCCCGACAACCATATTCGCTTCGCCCGCCTGGGCCTGGCGGCGGCGGAAATCGCCGCCGGCGAAGGCATGGCCCACTGGCGCCCCGACCTGGTGCACGCCCACGACTGGCCGGCCGGGCTGGCCCCGGCCTACATGCACTGGCGCGGCCTGAGCACGCCGACGCTGTTCACCATCCACAACCTGGCCTACCAGGGCGTGTACAGCCGCGGCTGCAGCCCGGAGCTGGCGATCCCCGACCACGCCATGCAGCAGGAAGGCATGGAGTTCTACGGCAAGCTGTCGTTCCTCAAGGCCGGGCTGGCCTACTCCAGCCACATCACCACGGTCAGCGCCACCTACGCCCGTGAGATCACCACCCCCGAGTTCGGCTGCGGCCTGGACGGTTTCCTTGCCAGCAAGGCCCAACAAGGGCTGCTCGGCGGCATCCCCAACGGCATCGACGAAAGCTGGGACGCGGCCACCGACCAGCACCTGCACCACAACTTCAGCCTCAACGACTGGGCCGGCAAGGCGCGCAACGCCCAGCAGGTGCGTGAGCTGTTCGAACTGGAGCCGTCGGACGGGCCGCTGTTCGCCGTAGTGTCGCGGCTGGTCTACCAGAAAGGCCTGGACCTGACCCTGGGAGTGGCCGACTACATCGTCCAACAGGGCGGTCAGATCGCCATCATCGGCCGCGGCGAACCCGAGGAGGAACAGGCCATGCGCGAGCTGGCCCTGCGTCATCCTGGGCGTATCGGCGTGCGCATCGGCTTCAACGAGACCGACGCCCGGCGCATGTTCGCAGGCAGCGATTTCCTGCTGATGCCATCGCGCTACGAGCCCTGCGGCCTGAGCCAGATGTACGCCCAGCGCTACGGCTCGCTGCCGGTGGCGCGCAACACCGGCGGGCTGGCCGACACCATCGACAACGGTGTAACAGGCTTCCTGTTCGACGACTCGACCGTCGACAGCTACCGCGAGGCCCTGGCCCGCGCCTTCTATGTGTACGGCAAGAAGAACCTGCTGAACGCCATGCGCTGCCTGTCGATGACCCAGCCGTTCAACTGGTGCCAGGCGGTGGAGCCCTACGCCCGGCTGTACGAAGACCTGGTCAGGCAGGCGCAGCACGCCCACTACTGAGCGGAGAGCCGGCGATGCACAAGCATGGCGCACAGTTGATGGACGCCACGTCGGCGCGCTTCGCCCTCTGGGCGCCGGATGCGCGCAGCGTGAGCGTGGCGATCGGGCAGCGGCCGCCCCTGGCGCTGCGGCCCGACGGCGATGGCTGGTACACCGGTGTCGGCCCCTGCCAGGCGGGCGAGCAATACCACTATTGCATCGACGATGAGCTGCAGGTGCCCGACCCGGCGTCGCGCTATCAGCCCGAGGGCGTGCACGGCCCCAGCGCGCTGGTGGATGTCGACGCTTATCCGTGGCGGCACCCGTGGCAGGGCCGACCCTGGCACGAGGCGGTGATCCAGGAGCTGCACGTGGGCCTGCTCGGCGGCTACGACGGCGTGGCCAAGGTGCTGCCGCGCCTGGCCGAGCTGGGCATCAGCGCCATCGAGCTGATGCCCCTGGGGCAGTTCCCCGGCGCGCGCAACTGGGGCTACGACGGCGTGCTGCCGTTCGCCCCGCAGCACAGCTACGGCACGCCGCAGGCGCTGTGCGGCCTGGTCGACCAGGCCCACGGCCACGGTCTGATGGTGCTGGTGGACGTGGTCTACAACCACTTCGGCCCCGACGGCAATTACCTGCACCGCTACGCCAGCCCGTTTTTCCGCGAGGACCGGCAGACGCCCTGGGGCGCGGCCATCGATTTTCGCCGCGCCGAGGTGCGCGAGTATTTCATCCAGAACGCGCTGATGTGGCTGTGCGACTACCGCTGTGACGGCCTGCGCCTGGACGCGGTGCACGCCATCGACCAACCGGACTTTCTCGTCGAGCTGGCGCAGCGGGTGCGCGCCGCCGTCGAGCCCGGGCGGCAGGTGTGGCTGGTGCTGGAAAACGAGCACAACCAGGCCGCGCTGCTGCAACAGGGCTTCGACGCGCAATGGAACGACGACGGCCACAACGCCCTGCATGTGCTGCTGACCGGCGAGACCGAAGGCTACTACGCCGACTACAAGGACCGACCGATCGACCAGTTGGCCCGCTGCCTGGCCGAAGGCTTCGTGTTCCAGGGCCAGCCCGACCGCCACGGCAGGCCCCGGGGCGAGCCCAGCGGCCACCTGCCACCGAGCGCCTTCGTGCTGTTTTTGCAGAACCACGACCAGGTCGGCAACCGCGCCCTGGGCGAACGCCTCACCCGCCTCTGCCCGCCGCCGGCCCTGCGCGCTGCCACCGCGTTGTTGCTGCTGGCGCCGATGATCCCGCTGCTGTTCATGGGCGACGACGACGGCAGCCGCGAGCCGTTCCTGTTCTTCACCGATTTTCACGATGAGCTGGCCGACGCGGTGCGTGAGGGGCGGCGCGGCGAGTTCGCCCATTTCGACGCCTTTGCCGACCCGCACAAGCGCGAACAGATCCCTGACCCGAATGCCGAGGCGACCTTCACCTCGTCCCGGCCCCGGCACCAGGATGTGCTGGCCGGCTGGCACGGCCTGTACCAGCAACTGCTCGACCTGCGCCGGCGCCATGTCATCGCGCACCTGCCCGGCACCCGCGCCCTCGGCGCCGAGGTGCTCGGCGACCAGGCGCTGACCGCCCGTTGGCGCCTGGGCAACGGCTGCGAGCTGCGCATCGACCTCAACCTCGCCGCCCAGCCCCAAGCGGTGGCGCTGCCCGCCCTGCAACGGCGCCTGTACGACAGCAGCGACAACGCCCACCCCGACTCGACCCTTGCCGCGCACAGCTGCGTGGTCAGCCTGCTGCCCCCCGACCAGGAGACGCCATGAGCGAACAGCCCCTCCACCGCCTGGCCGCGCGGGTCGGCCTGGCCCGCGACTGGATCGACGCCAACAACCGCCCGCAGCAGGTCAGCGACGAGGTATTGCGCCGGGTGCTCGCAGGCCTCGGCCACCCGGCCGACGATGCCGCCGCCATCGCCGCCAGCCTGCGCGCCGTCGAGCAGGCCGAGGACAGCGAACACCTGCCGCCGCTGCTGACCGTCGATGTCGGCCAGCCCCTGGACCTGCAACGCTATTTCAGCGCCGACCGCCAGGCACTTTGCACACTGGAAGACGGCAGCCAGCGCAACCTGGCCCTGGACGCCGAGGCGCGCCTGCCGGGTGAGCTGCCGCTGGGCTACCACCGCGTGGACATCGATGGCCGCAGCTTCAGCGTGGCCGTGGCGCCGCCGCGCTGCCATGCCCTGGAGGACTGCGTTGAGCAGCAACCGCCGCGCTGCTGGGGCATCGCGGCGCAACTTTACAGCCTGCGCCGCCCAGGCGATGGCGGCTACGGCGACTGCCTGGCCCTGGAGCAACTGGCGCGCAACGCCGCCGAGCGCGGCGCCGATGCCCTGGCGATCAGCCCGATCCACACCCTGTCGGCATTCGACCAGCGCCACTTCAGCCCCTACTCGCCCTCCAGCCGGCTGCTGCGCAACGTGCTCTACGCCAGCCCCGGTGTCGTCTTTGGCGAGCGCGAGGTGCGCATGGCCATCGAGGCCTGCGACCTGCAGGCGACACTCGACACGCTGGAACAGCAGGCCCTGGTGGACTGGCCACGGGCCGCCGACGCCCGCCTGCGCCTGCTCGAGACGCTCTACCGGCAGTTCAGCCAGGGCGAGCATCCGCTTCGCCAGGATTTCGACAGTTTCCGCGCCAGCGCCGGCGAGCAACTGGAGCACCATTGCCGCTTCGAAGTGCTGCAGGCCGAGGCGGTCAGTACCGGCCTGGGCGCCGACTGGCGCCGCTGGCCCAAGGCCTGGCACGATCCCTACCACCCCGAGGTCGAGGCCTTCGCCAACGCCTACCCGGCGCGGGTCGAGTTCCATGCCTTCTGCCAGTGGCTGACCGAGCGCAGCCTGCAACGGGCCCAGGACGCGGCGCGCGGCAACGGCATGGCGGTGGGCCTGATCGCCGACCTGGCGGTGGGGGCCGACGGCGCCGGCAGCCAGGCCTGGAGCCGCCAGGACGAACTGCTGGCCGAGCTCAAGGTCGGCGCACCGCCGGACATCCTCAACCGCTCCGGCCAGGACTGGGGCATCTGCGCCTTCTCCCCCGAGGGCCTCAAGCGCAACGGCTACCGCGCCTTCATCGAGATGCTGCGGGCCAACCTGGCCCATGCCGGCGGCCTGCGCATCGACCATGTGATGGGCCTGCGCCGGCTGTGGCTGATCCCCCGTGGAGCCACACCCAGCGAAGGCGCCTACCTGGACTATCCGCTGGACGACCTGCTGCGCCTGCTGGCGCTGGAATCGGCGCGGCACCAGGCGATCATCCTCGGCGAGGACCTGGGCACCGTGCCCGAGGGCCTGCGCGAACGCCTGGCCGACAAGGCCGTGCTGGGCATGCGCGTGCTGCCGTTCGAGCAGGCCGCGCCCGGGCAGTTCAAGCCGATCCTCGACTGGCCGGACAACGCCCTGGCCACCACCGGCACCCATGACCTGGCGCCCCTGGCCGGCTGGCTGGTGGGTCGCGACATCGACTGGAACCATCGCCTGCAACTGATCGACGCCGCCACCGAACTGCACTGGCGCCACACCCGGGCCGTGGAGCGCGACGGCCTGCGCCGCACCCTGGAGCAGAACTACGGGCCACTGCGCGGCGACGACGCGCTGATCGACGCGGCGATCCGCTACATTGGCCATACCCGCGCGCCGCTGGTGCTGGTGCCGCTGGAGGACCTGCTGGGCTGCGACGAGCAGGCCAACCTACCCGGCACCACCGAAGGCCACCCCAACTGGCGCCGGCGCTTCCAGGCGCCGGTACGCGACCTGCTCGACGACGAGGACGCCGCCCGCCGCCTGGAGCTGCTGGCCCAGGCCCGCGAACAGGCCTGGGAGCGTGATCGATGAAACCGTTGACCGCCACCCTGCGCCTGCAGCTGCACAGCGACTTCACCCTGGATGACGCGGTGCCGCTGGTGCCCTACTTCGCCCGGCTAGGCATCAGCCACCTGTACGCTTCGCCGATCCTCACCGCCCGCGCCGGCTCCCGGCATGGCTACGACGTGGTCGACCCGACCCGGGTCAACCCGGAGCTTGGCGGCGAGGCGGCGCTCGAACGTCTGGTGGCCGCCCTGCGCCAGCACGGCATGGGGCTGATCCTCGACACCGTGTCCAACCACATGGCCGTGGGCGGCGCCGACAATCCCTGGTGGCAGAGCCTGCTGGCCTGGGGCCGGCGCAGCCCCTATGCGGAATTCTTCGATATCCAGTGGCATTCCAGCGACCCCTTGCTGGCCGGGCAATTACTGCTGCCGTTCCTCGGCAGCGACTACGGCGTGGCCCTGCAGAACGGCGAGATCCCGCTGACCTTCGACACGCAGCACGGCCGTTTCGAGGTCGCCCACCACGAACATCGCTTCCCGATCTGCCCCCTGGACTACGGGCGCATCCTCGGTCAGGCCGAGGATCCGCGACTGCAGGCACTGGCCGCGCACTTCAGCGCCCTCGGGGAAGCCGGCGACCCGCTGGCCGCGGCCCTGCCCCTGCACCACGAGCTGGCGCGCCTGGCCACCGCCGGCGCGAACCAGCAATCGTCCCTCGATGCCTTCGACAGCCGCACCGAGGCCGGTTTCAAGCGCCTGCACCTGCTGCTCGAGCGCCAGACCTACCGCCTGGCCAGCTGGCGTACCGCCGCCGACGACATCAACTGGCGACGCTTCTTCGACATCAACGAACTCGGCGGCCTGCGCGTGGAGCGCGCCGTGGTGTTCGAGGCCACCCACGCCAAGCTGTTCGAGCTGATCGAACGCGGCCTGGTGGACGGCCTGCGCATCGACCATATCGACGGCCTGGCCGACCCGCGCCGCTACTGCCGCA
>Ga0247820_10000408_pt1 | contig 22640 bp, 13 predicted proteins | sample 13C_Glucose_Day1_2_FD_192480 | JGI IMG/M metagenome (GOLD analysis project Ga0247820, IMG submission 192480) | Soil microbial communities from agricultural site in Penn Yan, New York, United States - 13C_Glucose_Day14 | ecosystem: Environmental > Terrestrial > Soil > Agricultural land | place...
CTAGGGTCACTCCCGCTCACGCAGGCTCTGCTGGCCAATGACCACACGGCAGGGCTGACAGCACGAGTCACCCCTGCTTGCGCGGGCTCGACGGTCTGGGCGCCGAGGATGGTGCCACGAAGGACGTATTATCCCGCTCTCGCCGCCTACGCCTCACCGTCGAGACCACGGAGCGCACTTCGGCGACCTACCGACGGCGACGGGCCACTCCCGCTCACTCGCTACCCGTAGGTCCAACTGGTGCGCAACACGCCAGCCGAGTCATCCCCGCTCGCGCGGGCATTACCCTCTCTGACCTGGTCATTCTAGCGCATTTTGCCCGTCTTTTGCGCGGGATTGGGTAGAGAGAACGATGATGCGACCGAGGATCTCGTACTGCTTCCAGGGCATGCTGTAGAAGTCGCCAGCCAGCCGATGACCTTGTTACTGGCCCTCCGGAAGCGACGGCCCGCCGCCTCCGCGGCCGGATAGATCACGAAGTCGTTCCTGTCTGGAGGGCTGCTGGCAGGGAGCCGGTGCGGACGTGGGTTCCTCGAGCCCGTCGGCCTGAGGGACCCGCGTGCCGTTTCATTACTCCTTGACCGGGGTCGCTTTCAGCAGGGGCAGCCACTGTGATGGCAGCGCCTGCTCGGCCCGGAAGATGTCGGCGAGTTCGGCGGGGCTGAGCACTGTGATCGTGCGTGCTCGGGCGGTGCGCCACGACCGGATGAGGCGGTCGAAGACTTCCAGGACCGTTGGCGGGCGTACGAGGTAGGTCTCGTCGTTGGCGAGCATGCGCGCGGCGGCCATGATCTTCGGCTTGGGGGACATGAGGAGCGCGATGGAGCCGCTGGGCGCAGAGGCCTTTCGCTCTGCCTCCGTGTACCTGAGGTGTCCTTGCGCCTGGCGGACATTGTCGGGGCCGATCTCACCGGTGGGCGTGGCTTCGCTCTTCGCCTCCCAGGTGACCCAGCGGGCGTCGTCGAAGATCCAGACGGCATCAGGGGCTGCGGGGTTGGCGTCGTCGTCGTTGCCGTAGCTCTCCGAGGCGCCGGCGAAGGTGCCGAGGTGGACGAGTCCGGCTTCGTAGGCGCGGTACTCGGTGCCTGCGAGGCCGGCCCGCGCTTCGGTGAGGGCCCGTTCGAAGGACTCGGGACGGTGCAGTTCGGTACGGGCGATGACGGCGAGCATCGCGGCTTCATCAACGGGGTCGAGGTCGCCGAGGACGGGCGCGTGGGCCCGGTCGCTCGGCGAAGCGATGTGGGCGAGGAAACTGCTGGTCTGCGCCTTACGCTGGAGCTCGCGGTAGTAGCGGGCCCCGGTGGCGCGGTGCGTTGAGTCTCCGCCCTGCTGCGCGAGCCGCTCGGCGATGCTGTACCCGAGGTAGTTCCACAGCGCGGCATAGCGCTGGGGTGTCCGCTCGCCCTTGAGCTGGTCCAGGACGCGCTGTACGGCGGTGAGGGCCCAGTCCCATTGGTTGTTCCAGATAGCTTCCCAGGCCGCGACCTCGTGCCGGGCCGCGTTGTGCAGCTCACGGGAGCTGGGGGCGACGGTTCGGGTGTACTGCTCGCGCTGGGAGGAGATATGGGTGTCGACCCCAGCCCAGTCCTGATCATGCCTGCGGAAGACGGCGAGGTTGTCGAGCATCTCGCTCGAGGTGGTGCCCAAGCTGTTCGTCCGTCCGAACTCGACCTCGGCGTGGACTTCCGGGTGCAGCGCCCCCTGAACGTCTGGACCGGACAGGTACGACGTCAGGGACCGGCCGAGCACCATGACGGCCGCCCAGTCCTTGTTGTTGCGTGTGGCCCGGCCCGAGCCCTGCACGATGCGCGCGCGGATGCGCTCCTGAAGCACTTCCAGGGCGCCGAGTGATTCGTGCAGGAAGCGTTCCTGCAGGTCTCCTCGGGCGGGCAGGCCTGCGAGTACGACGAGCCGGCAGTCGTCTCCAGGGAGGTCTATGCCGTCGTAGCGGTTGGTGAGGAGCAGGGCCGCCTGGTCCATCGCGGTGAAGGCAGTGAGGTCGTCTTCGACGTCGTTGGCCTTCACGACGGGGTGTCTCTCGGGCAGGCACTCCTTGGCGAAGGTCTCGGCTGTACGGCTGTCGGGGGTGAGGATGACTGCTCGTCCCGCGCTGCTGACAACCCCGGAGACGAAGGCGGGTACCCGCGCGGGCGCTGTGGACAGGTCGTCGGTCAGTTCGGGGAACATGAAGAACCGTCGCCCGGTGCCCCGGGTCTCCCAGCCCTTGGGGACGGGGATACGGTCGATCTTCCTTCGCCCGAAGGCACGCTCGAGCTCGCCGCCGTCTCCGAGGGTCGCGCTCATATATACGCGGCGGGCAGGGCTGTTGAAGGCCTCGTGCTGCGCCGTGGGCGCGATGAGCGGGCGGATGAGGATCTGTCCGTACGAGACGTAGATCAGGCATCGGTCGAGGCGCCCCTGGAGGAACTTCCAGGCATGGAAGGCGTCCGTACTCAGCTTCGAGCCGTGGGCTGCTGCCGCGACGGCTTCTTCGAGGGGGAGGGACTGCTCGGCAACACCGATGGGGGAGGCGAGGTACACGTACGCCGAGGAGTCTTCTGTCTTCGGAGCGCGCAGCCGGGTGTCGACGAGTGGATCCAGTGCGGGCTTCAGCACGGAGAGAACGTCGAGGTACGCACTCTCCTCGGTCTTGCGGGAGATGGCGAGACTCCACGGACTGGCCACGTACCCCTCGGCCGCGTGAGCGTCGTCCAGGACGAGCATGCCAGCGTTGTCGAGAGCCGGATTCGAGTTGAAGACATGGCTGTAGACGCTGACGGCGACGGCTTCCCCTGCCTCGTACTGCGCCTGGTGGGCTGGATTCCATGTTTTCACGCGATTGACGAGCAGTACGTTCGGAATTCCATACTCGTCGAACTTCGCTGCCGTCTGCCGCGCCAATTGCCGCGTGGGACAGAGGTAGGCGACACGTTCGCCGTGTTTGCGGCGTCGGTACTCGCTGATCAGTCCTCCGACAAGAGTTTTACCCGCCCCGGTCGGCAGCTCAATTGCTACGTCTGACGCGTCCGACTTCGTTTCGTGCCAGTCTCGAAGGACATCCTGTTGGTGTCCCCACACGAATTCGGGCCCACGGTTCGTCAGGGCAAGAATCCGATACAGGTCGACCGGGTCTTCTGGCATGGCCGCCTCGGCGGACTTGAGCTTGAAGGCCACTGCACTCCGTTTCCCCCGCTGAGCTGACAAGAGCTCAGCATCCATCCCCGTTGCTCGGCTTCTCAAAGTACTGCAGCATGCCGGGCCGCTGGCAACAACTGGATGCGGAGGTGGTGATGCATGTCCACGCGTCCGAAGGAGAGACCCCGACTCGGACCTGTCCGTGGAGGCAGACGAACGATCTCGCCACGGGCTGTCGCATGCACGCTCCCGGGGCGGTGTCCGCCGTTACACGGTCAGGAGCTGGTAGTTATGCGGCAGGCGGGGCATACCTTGGGGCTTCGGGTCCCATAGCGGTGGATGGGGGCAGCACATAGCATGCAGGGCCCTACCTCCCAGGGCGGGCACCTCAGTTCCGCTGCGACGACGAGGCGCTCGCGCGGTGACAGGCGCAGGGCAACAGGCCTTGAGGGCTGGAGGAGGGCATCGGCGGGGGCGTGGCCGAAGGTGTGCAGCCCGATGGCCGAGGCTCTGTCGCGTGGCGGCCGCGGACTGCTGGTGTGGGGGCCCTCCTCCCCGTAGCGGCAGGAAATGTCGAGTTCCTGCTCGCAGTAGGTGACCGGCTCGTCGTCGACCGGGCCGGGCTCGGATCTGTCGCCGGCCTCTGCGGTGATCTCGCGCCAGCGGTTGACGTCGCGCGCAAGGGCCCACAGGTAGGAGGTGCGCCGCGCGTCCTGCGGGTCGCGGGAGCGCACCGGCAGGTGTTCGCCGTCAGCGCTGGTGACGACGAGCTCGTCCAGTGCAGTGGCACGTTCCTGAGGAATGCACAGGGCGGGCAGGAACCAGCCGCTGTGCCACATCCTGCAGGAGCCACCTGCTGTGGGGCAGGGGCGCTCGCTGCTGGGAGTGCATTTCCAGATCTGCAGGTGCCGGACCCCGCCGCGGATGATGAGGGCAAGCGGGGAGACGATGCGCTGCCAGGGCACGTCGTCGACACGCGTCCACGGGGCACGGTCAATCAGGGCAGAAGAGTCGTCGGACGTCACCCACAGCGGCGCGATATTGCGCTCGCGGGCCTTGGCGGAGCGCCGCCGTACGGTGTTCGCGGTGATGGGGGAGTACTGGGCCTCCCACCCGACGCGCGCGCCCGCTCCCGTCACCAGCACATCGGTGACGACCCGCCCGTCGGACGACCGGGCCTCGGTCTCCACACCCAGCCCGTTCCGCGCTGCCGTGCGCGCGATCCGCTCCTTCATCGCCTTGTGCTTGTCGCTCTCCTGCGGTGTCGCCGCATGAGTGAGAGGCAGATGCGCCGCCACCCACGTCACCTGCCCGCGGGTGCGCCGGCGCCGCACGAACATCCACGGTGATTTGCCGGCCAAAGAGCACTGGCAATCCTCACCCCTGTGATCCTTCAGGCACTGCAGCAGGTTCCTGGCGCGCTGATCGACGGGCTGGGTGATCTCCTCCAGCAGCCCGGCATAGCCTGGGTTGCCGAGATCCTCATACGTCAGATTAATCTCGATGCCGTGCCCGGTGTGGAACACCCCATTGGCCATGGCAACGACAGTAGGCCCCGGTGCAGGGCGTGGAAAGAGGACCGCGAGGAGATCGTCTGCGCCGCACCGCGGTGAAGCCGCCGGGCCGCAGGTCTCCCGTCCGCCGGGCCACGGAGCTTTCCGTGAGGCGGTCCACCTTCAGTTCGGCCAGGTGCCCGAGGACGTTCCCACCGACGCGACGCTGTTGAGGGAAGAGGAGGCCGGTGCGCCGTCGCCCCGGTGGACGAGATGTCCGGGAACTACCGGAGGTGATGGAACGTCTGGTTGAGTGAACGCAGGTAGAACAGTGAGGAGTTGGTGCTCGTGGACGTCGTGATCGGCGTTGACCAGAAGGAGACTGCTGACTCAGAGAGACAGCTGCGGTCGCTGTACGAGTGGCTGCTGGCTGATGCGGTATGCCGCCGGCACGCCCGCCCCGCGTTGGGATCTGGCACCGCGGCAGTTCCTGGGGCGCAAGGCGGCCTCATCGATGTGCTCAGCCTGGTACTCGGGACGGGCTTCAACGCTGCTTCACTTGCGGTGGCGGTCGCCGCATGGCGGCGCAGCCGGCCGGGAACGCCGACACTCGTCGTCGAACGCCCCGATGGGACCCGGATCGTCCTGACCGGAGCAACAGGCGAGGAGGCTGGGCGTCTGCTCGCCGAACTGGAGCGAGAGCGGGCGTAGCGGACATGCATGATCCGGCGTCCGCGTCCAGGGCGGTTCTGGTAGGGGCCAGCACTTTCACGGCACTGGATGACCTTCCGGCGGTGCAGGCTAATGTCCCGGCGTTACGGGGCCTGTTGGGTGATCCGGTGCTGCATCTGGCCGCCGAGCAGTGCCAGACACTGGTGGACCCGGCCTCCCCACGCGAGGTGTCCGCTGCCGTCCGGGCGGCGGCCCGTGAAGCCACGGACACCCTGCTGGTCTACTACGCAGGACACGGGCTCATTGACCCGGGTACCGGCCTGTTGCACCTGGCTGTCCCCGACAGCGACCGGGACTCCGTCTTCGACACGGCCGTGCCCTATGAGTGGATCAAGCGGTCCATTGAGACGAGTGGTGCTGCTCGCCGGATCGTGATCCTCGACTGCTGCTACAGCGCCCGTGCCTTCGGCGTGCAGTCCGAGTCGGTCGCGGCACTCGCTGAGATCGACGGCACCTATTTGATGGCGGCCGCGGCGGAGACCGCCGTGGCACTGTCCCCGCCCGGCGAGCCCCACACCGCCTTCACCGGCGAACTCCTCGAGCTGCTGCGAGGCGGCGTCGCCTCCCCGAACGAGTTCCTTGACCTGGACGCCGTCTTCGACCACCTCGCCCGACGCCTGCAGGCCAAGGGCCGCCCTCGCCCGCAGAGCCTGTGCCGCAACAGCCTCGGCTCCTGGCCGTTCGCCCGCAACAACGCCTACCAGCCTGCGCCGGAAGGCCACACTCCGATCCCGGACGTCGCCCGCGCCCTGGACGCATCCCGCACCGTGCCGGTGTCGGTGCTGGCGGCGCAGATCAGCGGGTTGAGCGAATACCGCCCGGCCACCGCGACCGAGATGGTCCACACTGCCCTGCAACACCGCCCGGTCGCCGACCTCGTGCGCCTGATCGCCGCCCTCTACCAGTCCGGCTGCCAGCGCCACATCGAGGCCGCCCTGCCCGCCCTCGTAGCCGCTCGCACCGTCCAGGAATGCGCCGACCTCCTCGAACAGCTCCTGGCCACGCCCGCCGAGGATGGCGCGGTGGCCCTGCTGCGCCTGACAGCTGAACTCAAGCCCGCCGTGGACACCGTGCGCCTGGCCACGGCCCTGATCCGCACCGGACTGCGCGAACACACCACCGTTCTGCTCTCGGCATTCGCCGTCACGCGCGGCCTCGACGAGACCCTCGACCTGACAGGCCTGGCCTGCCGGGGTGAACTCGACGAACTCCTCGAACCCGTCATGCATACCCTGGCACAACACCGGCCCATCGCCGACGTCATCCACCTCTTCGAGCGCATGCACGAACACCAGCACCCCCACCACGCACTGGAACTGATCACCTCGGCCGCCCGCAGCCGCACCGCCACCGACACCGCCGAAATGATCACCTGGCTCTACCGGGACGGATACCAGCACATCGCCGAGGACATCTTCCACACCGGCATAGGCCACCGCGGACCCGAGCACACGGGCGAACTCATCGCCGCCCTGCAACTGGTGCGCCTTACCGACGCAGCCGCACTGGGACGCCGCCTGGCCGTCCAGAACAGCACCGCCACCGAGACCAGCCTGCTCATCACCCACCTGCTGGCCGTAGGACAGCACCAGCACGCACTGGCGGCAGCACTGGAAGCAGCCCGGCTGCGGACCAGAGCGGAATTCGTCGAAATCACCCAGACACTGGACGCCTCCTCCACCCGCCAGGGCATGCCTGCCCTGCTCGACGAAGCCGTTCACACGTCTGCTCCCTACGACGTCGCCCACCTCATCCAGGTCCTCGACGAAGTGGGCCAGAACGCCGACGCCGCACACGTCCTGTGGAACACGGTGCGCGACCGCCCACCCGGTCACACCGGCATCATGCTCAGCCACCTGGACACAGGTCGCTCGCCGTTCACCGCCGATCCTGCCCTGCGTACGCTGTGGCGCACTCATCCACCACTCGACATCGCCCACCTGGCCAGGGCCTTCGATACCATTCTGCCGGCCAAGGCCGACCTGGTGTGCAGTATCGACGACCGCTCCGTCACCGATGTGACAGCGCTCATCGCCTCACTGGAGACACTGTCAGCCGGAATCCGGACCAACCGAGTCCTCGACGCCGTGGTCCGCGACTGGGACCCCCACCGTCAGGCCCGCCTGGTAATCGCCCTCGAAGAACGCTCACTGACCGGATGCGCCCAACGACTCGAGTACGACGCCCGCCAGTCCAAAGACTTCGTCGACGCGCTGAAGAGCCTTCGCAGCGCACAGAAAGAGACCATCTGGCAGGCATTGACGTTTTGGTGGCCCAGAAACGGATGGCCCGACAGGAAACGCCGGACACCCTCGCCGCACGATCACGCGGTATTCGTCGTCAAGGACGACGACACCGTCTACAGCATCGCCACGCGCTACGGCGTGCGCTGGGCAGGCATCGTCGAAGCCAATGACCTGCCCGTACCCTTCCACCTGCGGGCAGGCCAGCAACTCCGCATTCCCTTCGAAAGTGAAGGAAACCGATTCGTCCCCCCGCCCTTCCCACGCAGACTCCTACCTGAACGCACACATCCCAGCGTGCGAGAGCTCCAAGCGGTCCTCAAGCAAGCCGGCTACCTGCCTGGCTGGGCGGTGGACAGTGATCACTACGGCACCGCCACCAGCCAGGCGGTCGCCCGCTTCAACAAGGAGCACGGCCTCTCGCAGGGGTCATCGCATTGGCTCGACACAGTAATCACTCACCGCGGCTGGGACCTGCTGCACCGCATCGCCCACGGCAAACTACTGAAAACGCATGAGACGGCGGACGATCCAGACGCGCCACCACCGCAGATCTGGTCCGGGCCGCTCGGGGCAGAACACCGCGAACTGAGGGACCAATCCGCCCCGGAGGCTCGGGAGAAGAGCGCGCAAGTACAACAACTGCCCCACACGATGTGAAGCTCGCACACACCGCGGTGCTCCCCACCTGTGGGGAGGCGGCGAAGCCACGGCCATGCAGGTACGGCCTCGGACGGCCCCCATGCTGCTGGGGACGTGGCTTGGAGCCTAGAGTGGTCTACACGTCCACCAAGACGACCTCCACACGTCAATGAGACGCCGGGCAACGCCGCGCCTCACCGGCCGCGTGGTAGGAAGCCGCGCTCGCCCTCGCCCACGGCGCTGAGCGTCCTCATCGAACCCGGTCGCCCCCTTCAACGACATGAGGGCGCGGATGCGAAACGCGGTCGACGATGTCAGATCGGGGTACACCCCACCCGCAACTCGTGGGTTCACCGCCTTGGGCCGCACTGCGCGAATACGCCGAGCATGACCCTTCCGGCAGCGACTTGCAGCCCTTCGCCAACCTCGTCGACGAACACGGATTCGAAGCCATCCTGAACGCCGTGGACCGGCTGGTCAGTGAGCCGGACGCGCAGGTCACCGCCTCCACCGCACATAAGGCCAAAGGCCGTGGACGCATCGCGGCCGGCTTCACACCACCCCCGGACACTGACGAACATGATGCTGCCGGGTTCCCCGTCCCCGGGCCTGTCGATGAGGCCGAAGCCCGCCTGGCCTACGTAGCTGTCACTCGTGCCCGCCGCCACCTCGACCCTGCCGGGCTGGCGTGGATCACCCACCACCCGCACGGCTCCCCGCCTGACGGAACGCGCGCCACACCGTCGCACCAGGGCCGGATGGCGAAAAAGGTGCTTACGGCCCGCGCCGATCGCCAAGCGCAGGAGATGGCAGCGCGTTCAACGAGAAGACAGCCCGGCCCTCGGTCCCCGGGCGCAGGCCGTGGACCACTTCGGTACGTGGAGGGAGGACGGTAGTCTTCTGTGACTCTGCGAGGGTTCGTTCATTGGCGTTACGGGGGGAATTGTGTCCCAGTTTGTGGATTTTACATTCGAGGATGGCACCTCGGCTTTGGTGGAGGTTTCGCCCGTGGCCGGCGCCGCCCCGGGAGCCCTTGGTGATGGCCAGTGGGAGGACGATTCCCCCGTGGGCCCGGTTGGCGCCGGTTCGCGCGTGGTTCAGCGGTCGGGCCAGTTGCTGCTCGACGCTTTCGCGCCCCTGGTGCCGATCCTGTCGGGTATCCACGACCAGGCGCGGAATATGGGCAACGCGCCGGATGAGCTGTCCGTCGAATTCGGCGTGAAACTGACGGCCGGGCTGAAAGTGGCGGTCGTGAGCGGAGGCGAGGCCAGCTTCACCGTAACTGCCACATGGAACACGTCCCGGGCCCAGCGGCAGAACCAGGACCTGGCCGATGCGTCGCAGTCCGCGACCCCGGCCGGGCCTGCTGGGCAGTCCGTGAGCTGATGCGGCTCAGGGCAGGAACATCGTGATGGAGGCCGACGAACCTCTGTGGAGCGCCTTCGTCACCATCCTGGCGAACGACGAACGCGTCATCGGCGGTGGGGTCTACGCGCACTGCGGGAACCCGGACCGCCCAAGCCTCCTGACGTGTGCGCACGTCGTCAATCTCGCCCTGGGCCTCGACGAGTTCGCCGTGGCGTCCCCTGGCCGGGCCGAAGTCACTCTGGAGTTCCCCGCGGCTCCCGGCGTACGCGTTCAGGCCCGGGTACGAAGGTGGTGGCCGGCCAGCGCGCTCACCGACCCGGACACAGCCCCCGTGCGAGGGCGCGAGGGGCGCTGGACAGCAGACCTTGCCGAGCTCGAGCCGGTGACGGCCCTGCCGGCTGAGCTGCGGCCGGTGCCGGTGGCCGTCCCGGAACTGGGCGACACCCTGTGGGCCTGGCGCGGCAACGCGGACCCACGGACCGTGGTACGCCTGAGTGTCAATGGGGCAGCGGGTGAGTGGCTGGTCCTGGAAGCCCCGCCGACCGGGTTCGCCGTCCAGCCCGGCTACAGCGGGAGCCCGCTGTGGGACCGCACGAAGGCGGCCGTGGCCGGGCTCATGGTCAGCGCGCACGAGCGCGTCGCCTACAGCAACATGACCACCGCCGTGCCGATCCGACAGAGCTATGGCATCCGCGGCGATGCTCTGCGCGAACGTCTCCTGGGCGACCAGGACCCTCGGAGCCAGCTCAATCCACGGGTCTGGCCGCTGCTGAAGGCACAGCAGCAGGCAGCGGTGTCCTTTCCCTACCGATCCGTGGGCCTCCACCGAGACGACCTCACCCAAATCTACGTACGCCAGCAGCTCGCCGCCGGTACTGAATCCCGTCAGCGATCCCACACCGTGCAAGAAGCTGCCCAGGCCCGGGACGAGCGGTCGCCGCGTACCGTCGAGGAGTTCCTCGCCCGCTTCCGTCATGTGCTGGTCGTCGGTTCTCCGGGAACCGGAAAGTCGACACTCACCCTCCAGCTGTCATCCGAGCTCGTGCATATCCCCGCCGTGCGCCGAAGCAAGGCGACCCAACTGGTCCCGGTCCGCGTGTCCGCTCGTGACCTGGCCAGCCGCCCCGAGACAGAGCTCCTCGCGGCTGTGTCTGCCGCGGCTCGTGCCGCTGTCGTGGCCCGCCTGCATGTCGACATTGGTGAAGACCTGTGCGTCCGGGCGGCCGGACAGATGGGGTGGCTGCTCATCATCGACGGTCTGGACGAGGTCGAGGACGCGACTGCCCGCGCGGACCTGTCCGATCGGCTGCGGCGCTTCATGGACATCGAGACCAAGCACCGGCTTCTGGTCACGACCCGTCAGCTGCCGGCGCGCGAGAGGTTCCGCTGGGAAGCCCGCCGTGATCTCGGCCGATGCGAGATTGAGCCGTTCGAGCGGGATCAGCGCCGCCATTTCGTGCAGCGGTGGTTCAGGAGCCGACCCGATCTCGCAGGTGACTTCCTCGTCCAGATCCGTACCGCCCGTCTTGAGGAAGTCGTATCCGTCCCTCTGATGGCCACCGTCGCGGCCATCGTCTTCGAAGAACGGGCCGGCCAGCCGCTGCCGCAGACCGCATTTGCCCTCTACCAGCGTTTCGTTTCCCACCTGTACGAATCGCGCTTGGAACAGCTGACCGTCAATCTGCGTTCCCGGCTTGTGGGGTGGGCGGAAGCCGACCACCTCATGGAGCGCCTGGTCACTGGACGGATCGATCTTTTGGAACACTGCGCATCGGTCTGGCTCCGCGGCGCGGACATCCTGTCCGCCGCACTGGAGTGGTTGCGCACGGCCAACTCCCAGCCGTACCCGCAGCCAACCGACTGGCCCGACGTCGTCGCTGCCCTCCTGACCTCGACCGGGCTGGTCGTCCACGACGGCACCGACCTGACCTTCGTGCACCGCAGCTTCGCTGAGCACCTTGCCTCCGCAGGCGCGGCGCGGCGGCTCCCGGCCCAGTTCGACGCGGCCGACCCACGGTGGTGGCACACGTTGCGTGGCGCGCTGTTGGGCAGCAACCCGCGAGACCACGAAACGGTGCTGCACCGGGCGCTGCTCTCACACACGGGCAGCCTGCTGGACTGGCTACTGGCCGGTGACGACCGGGCGCGCGAACTCGCAGCCCGCCTGATCTTCGAGGGCGTTCCCAGCACGCCGGAGCACCATGCAGCGCTCACCGAGACACTCAGCTACTGGGTTGCACGGATGCACCGGTCGGACAAGTGGCTTGAGCCCTTGGCGCGCATCATCGACGCGGTCCGGATAGCTCCTGCCCCCGTGGCAGATCTCCTCGTGGAACTGCTCGATGCCTCGCGCTATCCCTTGGTGCTGCGGGATGCCGCCGTCCGCGCACTCTTGCGTGCCGGCAGCGCCACCACGGAAGCGGTACGGGCCCTCACCGGGATCATGGACGAGCGCCCGCTCACCGGATTCCAGCGGGTACGTGCGGCCGAGATGCTCATGGACCTGGGACCGCACGCCCGTGCCGCCGCGCGGTCGGGGCTCGTGCGCATCGCGGGAGAGGACGACTGGGTGCTCTCCGGCGACCGTGAGCGAGCCGCGAAGCTCGTCGAGGAAATCGACGCCTCGCCATCGTCAGAAGCCCAGGCCACGCAGGTGACGCAATACCCTGAAGCGCTCCGCAAGACGCCGGCGTGGACGTACTCGACGTTGATTCCCGGAAGGCACCCAGCAGCCTGGAACGATCGCGTCGAGTCCGACGACCCCTATGAACCTTTCGAGTCCACATGGACACCGAGCCCCGTACGTCTTCTGCGTCCGGATTCCGAGATCTCAGGCCGAAGCGACTCTGGACCCGCAGGTCACGTCCTGTACCCCAAGGTGTTGGCCGCCCTGGGCCTGCCGGAATCCAGCGATCCCGGCTCGACCGTGGCGGCGATCCACCGCGCGCTCTGGGCCGCCCTCACTGCCCTCGCCCCCGAATGCGAAGCTGGCCAGCATCCCCTCCCGCCCTGGGACGGCGTGTCCAGAGCTCGCATCCTGCCCGCCGACGCACATGGTTCCACCCAGCCGGACCTGTCCGAAGAACAGTGGGATGCGGTGGCGCGCTGGCTGTGCGCGCACCCGGAGGCGTACCTGCCGGCTGTGGCCGACGACGTCTTCGACGTGAACGCGGTCTCCGCCTCGACCACACCCAGTCGCATCCACGCCCTTGCCGCCCTGCTTATTCACGGTCCGCGCGTCACGGCACAGCAGGCGTATGAACTGTTGGCGCGGCGAATCCTCATAGACGGTGCGGCTGAGGTCCCGCTCCAGCTTGTTCGCATCGCCGCTGCATGTTCGCTCTCCTTTGACCAGGCAGCGGCCGAGCCCGTCATCGCAGCCCTGTGCCGCAAACTGGGGCGCAAGAGCGAGTACCGGGACACTTCAGCGTACGAGCGGACCGCGCAAGTCCTGGGAAGCGGCCTGTTCGCGGCCCGCCTAGTGTCGGACATTTCTAGCGAACCCTGCGCAACTGTGCGGGCACTGCTCAGACTGGGCGACGAGCGCACCAACGACGCCATCAGCTTTCTCGCAGCCCAAGCTCGCTCTGCTCATCACGACCTCTCGGATTGGTGCGCTGCCATCCGGCTCCTGCGGCGGATCCCCGACGCCGCTGCGCCGGTGGTCAAGCTGGTGCGAGAGGCCACGGAAGTGGCCCACGATCCACAGGACGTCCTGGAGCTGTGCCGGGTCTTGAACGACTTCGCCGCCATCGACGTGGCCACCGAGCACCTGCTGGAGCTGGCACACGATGCCTCCGTAAGCGCGGAAGATCGGCATAAGGCAGTCAAAATGCTTCCCGGCGGGGAGGGCCGCGAAAGCTGCGCCGAACAGGCCCACCTGGTGCTGGAGGAACTGATCACCGGCGCCCCGCCTGTTCAACGCCTTGCCATGGCCGAGACGTTACGGAACATCGACCCACAGGGATGCCGGTCAGCAACCGCGCACGTTCTCTCCGCTCTAGGTGACGCCACGCTTCCCTCCGGGGCCCGTCGGCAAGCTCTTGCGGCTCTGGCCGTCATGGGGCCCGACGTCCGATGCCAACTGGTCGCAAGCCTTGACCAGTTGTATACGCGTCCGGCCGATTCGGATGCCGAACGGCTCACCATTTTGCGCAGTGTCTCTCAGTGGGGACCAGATCTGCATCGTTCCGCCCAGAGCATCTGGGAACGTCTGACACAGCGCCGAACCGGACTCCAGCGCGTGTCGATGGCAGCGGAGCTCCACCGATGGGGATGGACCAGCCAAGCCCGTTCATCGCGCCTCCTCACTCGTATCGCATACCAGGCGGACCAGGAGCCGGCGGTTCGGATCGCGGCGGCCCACGCCCTGGTGCGGCACGGCCCCGACAGGTGTCGCGCCGCGGGCCAGGTCCTGCACCAGCTGGTGCAGAAGAGGCAGGTACCGCCCATGGTGGCTTTACAGGCAGCCCGAGATCTCGCCGCTGCAGGCGGCCTGCTGGAGGCACGCCGCATGCTGAGTGAGCTGGCACTCGACGCCGAGGTCGCGGACGACCACCGCTACAAAGCAGCCACGGTCCTCATCATGGTTGACCTTGCGTGTGGGCCGGAAACCCTGACGACCCTCCAGCACATGAGCAGCGACAGATCTTTGAGTGAACAGACACGCGATTGGGCGGTCTACGCAGTGGACTGCGCCCGGGACGGGATCCACCCACCCAGCGGCCCGCCCCCGGGTTCCTGGCTTCGCAGCTGATTGAGCCCAAGTGGTGTAGCGAGATGATCTTCGCACGCTTCCCAGCTGGCTGCGCTCGCGTGTGCTGCACCTGGGCCAGTCGGCGCTGAGTCACTCCCGCTCGCGCGGGCGCTACCCTCCCTGACCTTACGAGCTGACCGACTTTGGCACGGCGATCCTGGAGTTAGCCCAATGCCGGTGATTTAGTGCATCAGTGCAGGTAGAGCACGTGATGGTGACTGTTCTGGGTGAGTAGAACCCTGGGATGCACGGGTGGTCCGCCACGATCTGGTGAGGCGCCGGGTGATCGCGGGACAGGGGAACGGGGCTCCCGGTAGGACAGGAGATCGACCAAGATCCGACTGTCTGCGAGGGAGCCCCGTTGGGCACTCAGTTTGCTATTGCTGCTGCCCCGACCGTCACCACGGCGGTCGGGTCGATGCCACTTCGAAGCCCTCGCAAGCGGTTGAAGCCGCAGTTCGGCGACCGGATTCGGCTCGGTGTACTCACCGAGGAGATCACACCCGAAGTGGTCGACGAAGTAATGGAGTTGACCGGAAGAACCGAGCGCCGCCGCAGGCTTCTCCCGGCCCGCGCGGTGGTCTACTTCGTCCTGGCCCTGTGCCTGTTCAGCAGCTCTGACAGCGCCGGGCCGCCGGGATACCGGGCGGTCCTGCGGACCCTGACCGAGAAGCTGCGGCCCTGCCGGGCGGGCTCGTCCAGCGCCTGCCCACCAGTTCGGCCCTCACTCGGGCCCGCCAGCGCCTGGGAGACAAGCCGTTGCAGGCCCTCTTCGAACGCCGGTGCGGCACCCGGGCGACCCCCACGACCCCGGGAACATTCGCCTTCGGTTTGCGGCTGGTCGCTTGGGACGGCACTGCACTGGATGTGCCGGACACCCCCGAGAATGCCACCGAGTTCGGGTTCACCGGCCGTGATGGCACCAACAAGAGCGGAAACCCACAAGTCAGACTGATGGCTCTGATCGAGTGCGGCACCCACGCCGTCATCGACGCGGCCTTCGACTCGATCGCCCAGTTCAGCGAGCACAAGCTCGCCTGCCGCCTGCTCGCCTCCCTGCGGCCCGGCATACTGCTACTGGCCGACCGCAACTTCGCCGGCCATGAACTGTGGGGCCTGGTCGAGGCCACCGGCTGCCATCTCGCCTGGCGGATCAAGAAGAACCTCATCCTGCCACCGCTGTGGGTCCTGCCCGACGGCTCGTACGTGTCCGTCATGCCCACCCCCGCCGAGAGCCAGCGCCTGGGCAACGTCCGCTTCCAGGGCCGCACCCCGACAGGGCTGCCCGACGGGCACCTCGTGCGCATCATCGACTACACCGTCACCGTCCGGCCCCAGCACGGGCCGGTGCAGGTGGAGAGGTTCCGCCTCGCGACCAGCCTGCTCGACCACCGACAGGCCCCCGCACGGCAGTTGGCCCAGCTCTACCACCAGCGCTGGGAGATCGAGATCGGCTTCGCCGAACTCAAAAACCGGCTGCGGGGCGCCGGCTTCATCCTGCGCTCCAGGACCCCCGAGCTCATCTGCCAGGAAATCTACGCACTGCTCACCGTCTACCAGGCACTGTGCGTGCTCAAGGTCCACGCAGCCGAACAGGGAGAGATCGATCCCGACCGGATCTCCTTCACCACGACGGTGCGGCTCGCCCGGCTCACCACCGCCGGACAGACCGCAGCGAACCCGCAGTCCCTGGGCGCCGCCCGCCTCGAGGTCGTCCAGGAACTGCTCAGCGATCTCCTGCCCCCACGCCGCAACCGCCACTGCCAGCGACTGAAGAAACCACCGCGGAACACCTTCGAAGCCAAACGCCGGGACGAGCCCCGCCCGCCCAGCCGCGTCAGCTACTCACTCAAAGTCACGCGGAGCCCGGGGCGCCCACTCTCACCTGCGAAAACACCCTAAATCACCGGCATTGCTGGTCAGAGGCACTTTCTGCTTTCCTGACCGCCTGCCGGACAGCCCGCTTCATCAAAGCGCGAGGCTAACGCAGCAGCGGTCTGTGTGAGGACGACGAGGTAGCTGTCCCGCCGGCTTGTACCTGTGCTGCTCGCGCCAGACCTCAGCCGTGCGCGGGCGAGGCCAGGTGCGCTGATCGCATGCGGTCGAGCTCGTCGTAGATCCGGGCACGCAGTTGAGCCCTCGGCTCGGTGAGCTGCAGGCGCCCGTAGCGCGTCTCGTACCGGGCCAGATGTGCGCGGATGCACCGATAGAGGTCGGGATAGCGGCGGACGAGCTCGTCGTAGGCCTGGTCCCCGGCCTTCTTCAGCAGCTCGTAGCTGGGGTCCCGGCGCTCGGCCAGGGACATCCCGTCGTTGAGCGCGGTGATCAGCCGGATGGACTCCGATCGGCGTTGCAGCAGGGCGGCAAACAGGCGCCGACGATCGTGAAGTTGCCCGAGCTGTGTGGCGCTTCGCGACCGGCTGGTGAGGGTGAGGTCGTGCAGGTGCTTGGTGTGGGGATTGTCCGCGCTCGGAGCCATCTCGGCCAGGGCCGCGGTGAGCTGGTCACGCCACCGGTTGAGGACCAGCGGATGGCACAGTGCATCGTCGCGGGCGTCCTGCTGTGCGGCGTCGGCGACGATGCGCCGCCGGAAGGCCGGCCCGTCGAGCTCGAGCAGTTGGCGCACGGCGTCGGTGAGAGGGGCGGCGAGCCATCCGTTGTCGATGCAGCGCGTGATCTTCTCTGGGATGGAGCGGATGTGGACGGTGGCCGAGGGTGCGACCCCTGCGTCTGCCGCGAGGCGGCGTACCAGCGCCTCCTTTTCCTCCAGGAGATACCGGCCCAGCCACGCCCGTGCCAGACGCCGGGAGTCGTCGGTGGCCGCGGGGAACGGGAGAATCCCTGCGGCCGTGAGCTCCGCAATGCGCTGCCTCTTGAGGCGCCGCTCCGCATCGTGCAGTCGGCCCCGCACGGCCCGCTCCTGCGCGGCCAGGTCCTCCACCTCCTGGTGGCCGCCGCCGGACAGGACGCGGACCTCGCGCCGGATCTGCCGGTCGTGCATCGTGTAGGTGAGGGCATCGATACTCTGCTCGATGCGGTCCGGACCGAAGAGCAGCTCGTCCAGACCGGTGCGCTGGAGCCCGCACGCGTGCGCGGTGACCACCTTGGCCAGGTCGAGGAAGCTCACGTTCACCAGGTCCGCCAACTCATGCAGGGGAAGCCGCCACGGCTTCAGGTGCGGGGTACGGGTGGCCTTGAGGCCCACGCCGGAGAGCACCGGACCGGTTTGGAACCGGACAGGACGCTCGTGTGGCTCGACCAGGTCGAGGGCAAAGCGCATCTTCACATAGCGCAGGGTGCGGCCGCGGTGCAGCGCCGTCGTGGGACGGTCCCACAGGGTCCGGCATGGGGCGCGCCTGGCAGCCCCGCAGGTCGGGCACGCGATCGTCGCGACCTCGCACGAACGCACATTCCACAAGGCCCGCCGCGCCGGGGAGGCGTCGAGCGCACCGTCGGCCCGCGCGGAGACATCAAAGTTGGAGCACATGGGCTGGACGCTGACAGGCGCGACCAGTCCCTTGACCGGGCCACGCCGCGCAGACGCCGTAAATGACCCGGAAGGTAAAGCCTAGGTTCGAATCACGTACCCATGTTCGTATTACTGCCGCACCATCGGGTGGACATCACCGACGGACCTCCAGAACCGGCGCCGAAGCGCACTCTGACATGCAAGCCCTTCGTGATCGGGCGAGGCCCGCCGGACGTCACGCTGGACCTCGTGCCCCACACCTGCGGGAAGAACAGCCTGCAGGGTCCGACAGCGCCCGAGACGCATGACCACAGCCTGGCGCAGTAGGTACAGGGCTCTTACGGCCCCATGTCAGGGCCCCGGGCCAGCGTGGACCCAACCACCTCGACCGGAGCAAGGAACAAGGGAGTTGGCGACTCAGGCATCACACCGGTGGGACTACAACTATGGCGACTTCACGTCCCGCAGGCTGTTGCACCACCAGTTCGGCGGTTCCCTGATGACGGGCATCGCGGCGCCCCCGGCGAGCAGCCACGTGCTTCTCTTCAGCCGCGGCGGCGCATCCGGCAGCGGGTGGCGAAACGACGGCTTCTACTACATGGCCAGGCAAGGCCGCTTCGCGTGCGCCCCAGGCCGCCGACCGCTCACACGGTCCGCGAAGCTTACCTGCACCGTCCCGAGGGACCTGGGACAGCGGGTGCGGGGCTCTTCGGTTTCCTTCGATGGACCGCGTGCATCCCTCGGTGCGGCACGAGCACACCCAAGACACGCGGACACGGCCACGGTGGGCGGGCTCACATGGCCAGCCGCTCGCCGACGGACCCTCTCACCGTAGTACGCATCGAAAAACCAGCGGGGAGGGAGGGGCGACAGGCCGGATCCGGAGTGCCGTCTGCCCGGACGGAGTTGGGTTGCCCGTCATACTGCCGCCGTCACGCACGCGCGAGCGTAGCTCGGCCTCATCGCCGCCCTGCCGGGCATCCACCTGCCCGACGTAGAGGGGAAGCGCGCCCGAGGCCGAACTCACCCATGCTGGGGCTGTGTCCGTACGATCAGCGCTCATGAGCACCGTACGCTGGCCGTTGGGCCGCGGCCCGCAGCCCCAGGCCCCGTCGCTCCCCCGCCGGGGGCGAGGCCACCTGCCGGGTCCGCGCCGCCGAGGCCGACGTCGAGGCCACCCCGCTGTACCGGCCGGGCGGGCTGGAACACCTCGCCCAGTTGCGCGAGCGCGGCGTGCTCGGTTCGGCGACCCCGCCCGCCTGAGCTGGGCAAGTTTCTATGAGCCGCAAGCGCCTGGCTGCCGCTAATAACAAGCCCTTCGTGCCGAGTGAGAAGGCAGGTTATCTGTGACGGCCCGGGACTCCTGCCGCTCGACATAGCCAGCGCCAGCGAAGCGGCACTCAGGGTGCGTTCCCGACCAGCCGGAGGGCCGGCCGGTCTTCTTCGGCGCCGAGCATCCGACGGACCTGGGGCACGCTCCAGGCCAGTTCACGTGCCAGTTCCGTGATTGTCAGGCCGTGGTCACAGGCAAGGGCGAACGCCTGAGACAGCAGCGCGGGCTGCTCGCCGGGGTAGCCAGCCAGGGGGTCTGGAGCGAAACCGGGTTGTCCCTGTAGGCCGTGCAGGCGCTGGTAGGCGCGACTCGCCGAAGAGTCCGACAGGAGACCGAGTTCTCGGCAGCGGTACAGCAGGGAGTGCACCGACACCCCCCATATGTCGCGCAACTGGGACAGCTTGTGCAGGTCGGCTCGTGCGGGCAACTCGGACAGGATCGACTCGCGGGGAGTGAGGAACCCCGCTGCGAAGGTATCGGCTTCACGCTCCTGGACGAGGTCACCGGGGCTGGCGTCGCCGTGCAGGACCAGATGGCCCAGCTCGTGGGCCGCGCTGAAACGGTGCCGGTAGACGTCGTCGGTCCTGTTCGGAGTCAGCACAATCAACGGCCGGGGAAGGCGCGATGTGGAGAAGGCGTCGACAGATCGCAGATCCTCGTCGCGCTGCGGGGTGATCACCACAATTCCACGTGCTTCCAACCGTCGGATCAGGTGGGTGACCGGTCCGGTGCCTAGGCCCCACGCGATGCGCAGCGCCCGGGCGGCGGCAGCTGGGTCGCTGGGCAGTTCGGTACCTGAGAGGACCTCCCCACCGGCGAAGCCGGGCAGGTCGACCACCGGGAGCCGGACACGCTTCTCCAGTGCGTAGGTCAGCTCCCACACCTGTTCGGTGAACGCAATGGCTTTGGCGCGCTGATAAGACCGCGTGCTGCGCAGACTGCGGAAATGCGCGGCCGAGGGATCCAGCCGTGCGTGGGGGCGCCCCGACAAGAAGTACGCCAACGGCACCTCCAAGATTTCCGCCAACCGCGGCAGGAGGTCAGGACGGGGCCGGTTGGTGCCCATCTCGTACTGACTCACTGCGGCCGGGGTCACTCCCAGCTCGTCGGCCAGACGCCTCTTCGTCATCCCCAGGAGGCTGCGCGCCTGGGCCAACCGGGCGGGATCGAATACCTCGTGCACTGCGGCCGGGGAGGGCTGTTCCAGCCCGGCGCGGCCTTTACGAGCGCTGCGGCTGCCGGGTGCGGTGAACAGCGATGGCTGGGTTTCGTTACTCATTGCCGTCTTCGGTTTCGGGAGTTGTCTGTTCCTGTTCGGCGGACGGACGCTTGATGGGCTCGACGCGCGGCGTGACATCCAGCGAAGGCACCTCGCCCCCGGCCCAGCCCTGCGTAGGGATGGCGGAGCCCGCATCGTGCAGATCACGGCGAGAGCTGCCGGAGTCCTGCGCGGTGGCGATGCTCATGTCGAGCCGCTCGGGCTCCCACAGCATGGTGCCGTCGTCCTCCAACGAGTGGGGAGTACCCCACCAGGCGGCCAGAATCTCGTCGCTGTCGGCGTTGGCCACATACGCGACGTAGACCACTGTCAGCTTCTCCGCCCTGGCCGCCGCGGCGGCTTCGGCCACCGTCGGGCTCGCGTTCGCTTCGGGAGCGTCGAATAGAGTCGGAGCGGGGTCCACGCCGTTGTCACGGGACACCTGATGAGGGATCTTCGTGCTCAGCTTCGCACGGGAGATCGGCTCCTTCAGCGACGTGGCATGCCGGAAGGGGATCAGTACCCGTCCGTTGACCACCGCCAGGCTGTACGACGCCCCCTTAGGCTTGTGGGGCTCGTAGCCGGGCAGCGAAGCCAAGTCGAACTGCGAGACAACGTGGTGGTAGCGCGTGGCCCACATACTGCCGTAGGCGCGTTTGTCCTCGGCCCCTGCCCCTTCGGCCGCCACCTGAACCAGACGGGCCGCCTTCTGGCCACGTGCCAAACCGGTGACCACATGCCGCATCACCTCTGCGGCGTGCTCACCAAATTGCTCGACGGCCCACCGCGACGGCGTAACCTCACCAGCCATGATTCCCCCCAGAGGGCTAGTAGCTTACCGAACGGTGGTCAATGTATCACTGACGCTTAATTTTTGAGCGTCAAATGCCCACAGGAATCAGGAAGAAAGCGACCGCGTGGCGGTGGCGCGGAGGCCTGGGCGGGCAACGCCGGGGAAGATCCGGGCGGGTTCCCGCGGGTTTTGATCTGGTAGGCGGCTGTGCCGCTGTCGTCGGTGTGTGTAATGAGGTCGACGCCCCTGTCGTCGGTGCTCATGGTGAAGGCGCCGTTGGCGAGGGCGCGGCCGAGCTGGTGGCGGATCAGGGGCGCGGCCGTGTTCCAGTCGGGTGCGATGGTCCCGTTTCGGTGCGCTTCCCGGCTGGCCGATCGGTACGCGGTGGCGATGGCTTCGCCGAGCATCGGGAGGGCTGCGGCTAGAGGAGTGAGGTCGTAGCGGGCGCGGTCTGCGGCGATGGCTTCGCCGAGCATCGGGAGAGCTTCGGCCAGTGCGGCGAGGCCGTAGCGGACGTCAGTCTCTGTTCCGCCACGGGCCAGGGGCACCGGGTGGCTGCGACGGATGATGTGTTGTGTGAGCTGCCTGCGCTGTACGCGTGGGGGAAGGCGGTGTGTGCCGCGCTGGGTGATGACGTGGTTGTAGGCGTCGATGTACGGGCGCTGTGCGGCCGGGCGGTGGATGTTGCAAGCGGTCAGGAACGTGATCAGCTGCTCGATGCTGGCGGGCAGACCCTTGCGGTTGACGACCCGCCAGGCGGTGGTGCGGGGCAGTGGCTTGCGTCCGGGGGTGAGGCGGGCGTCGCTGAGGGAGGGAGCGCCGGCCCGTTCGTAGACCTCGGCGAGGGCGAGGCCGAGCTCGCGCTTGGTGGTGATGAAGTCGGGGGTGGGCGCTTTGAGCTTGCGGAGGTTGTCGCGCTGTGCGGTGCGGCCGCGGGTGCGCAGGAGCCGGGCCCTCGCCCGGTCGGCCTCGTCGGCTCTGCAGGCGCGCAGGTAGGCGTCGAGGACGGCCAAGGTGGGCGCGGCGGTGCCGGACTCGGCGCGCTGGACGGCGCCGCGGGAGATGTTGGCGGTTTCGGCCAGGGCGCGCTGAGGCAGCCGGGCGGCCCGGCGCAGCGCGGTCAGGTGTTCCGCAAGGTGAGCATAGGGGCGCTGCGGGGAGCAGCCGGTGAGGGGATGGGTCACGGCTGGCCGCCTACTTGCCCGCGCCGGAGCGCACGGCGGTCTCGACGAGGACCGTCATCAGGCGGCGGCCGCCGCCGGCCGCGGTGAGTGTGGCCGCGCCGATCGCCCCGCAGCCGCCCAGCAGCGCAAAGACGGTCTGAAGCTCAGTGCCGGCGAGGAACAGGCCGACGCCCAGGCCCAGGACGGCGATGAGCAGGATCAGCGCGTGGGTGGGCCCGAACCGCCCGGCAGCGC
>Ga0247820_10000409_pt1 | contig 22626 bp, 20 predicted proteins | sample 13C_Glucose_Day1_2_FD_192480 | JGI IMG/M metagenome (GOLD analysis project Ga0247820, IMG submission 192480) | Soil microbial communities from agricultural site in Penn Yan, New York, United States - 13C_Glucose_Day14 | ecosystem: Environmental > Terrestrial > Soil > Agricultural land | place...
CTCGACGTCGTCGTACAGCAGAAACCAGCGATTGATCGCTTCGAGCCGGCGCTGTCCCTGGGCTATCTCCTTGCTGAACGCGTTCATGCCGAAAACTGCGCATGCACATCAGCGAGCGATGACACTTCGCAGTGCAAGTCGTCCTGGTCACTGCGCAACTCGCAGGTACCGGGCTGGCCGAGGATGCAGGGGATCAAGTACAGGTAGTTGACCATTGCGAATGCCCTCTTGGCGGAACTGGGACAAGCGACTCAGTTAGGTTGATCCCGATCGAGCCGCATCCGTTCAGCCGGATAGATGGCTGGCTGCGAATCAAACGGTGTTTCCCCCACAGACGAGCGAGCGATTGTTTTTGGACAAGGCTTTGAGGGCCGCTGATAAACGCGATTTGTATACCTCGCCACCATGATCGTTCTCGCAAGAAGCAGGGGCCACTTCCATTAGGGCATTTCGTCAGCTCTTTCAGAATTCGTTGCAAGATGCGCCGCTTGGGCTCTGTCACTGATGAACACAGACCTTCCTGTGTAACTACCGACATGAGGTGTCAATCATGGCTAGCAATCAGGACAACCGCGGTAACCAAGGTGGCAACGCCAATACCAATCCAGGCAACTTTGCCAACGATCGCGAAAAGGCATCGGAGGCCGGGCAGAAAGGCGGCCAGATGTCAGGGGGTAACTTCAAGAACGATCCAGAGCGCGCCTCGGAAGCAGGCCACAAGGGTGGCCAGGCGTCGGGTGGCAATTTCAAGAACGACCCTGAGCGTGCGTCCGAAGCTGGCCGCAAGGGCGGTCAGCAGTCCGGGGGCAACTTCGCCAATGACCGGGAAAAGGCTTCGGAGGCCGGACGGGTCGGTGGCCAGCATAGCCACGGCGGTGGTCGCAAGAGTGACGACAACCGCTAGTCATCCGTGAAAAACGCAGGGGCAGCCGCGCTGCCCCTGCATGCCTGAGGACCTGCTTATGTTCATGCACAACAAGCGATTGCAATACACCGTACGCGTGGCACAACCTGATCCCGGCCTGGCCAACCTGTTGCTGGAGCAGTTCGGTGGCCCGCAGGGCGAGCTGGCTGCGGCCATGCGCTATTTCACCCAAGCGGTCAGTGAGGACGACCCAGGCCGCAAGGACATGCTCTACGACATCGCGACCGAGGAACTCAGCCACCTGGAGATCATCGGTTCGATCGTGGTGATGCTCAACAAAGGGGCCAAGGGCAACCTTGCTGAAGGCGTGGAGGCCGAGGGCGAGCTCTACCGCTCGCTGACCGGTGCCGGCAACGACTCACATGTCACCAGCCTGCTGTATGGGGCCGGGGCGCCGCTGGTCAATTCCGCCGGCGTACCTTGGAACGCTGCCTACATCGATACCATTGGCGAACCCACTGCCGACCTGCGTTCGAACATTGCCGCCGAGGCGCGGGCCAAGATCGTCTATGAACGGCTGATCAACGTCACCGACGACCCAGGCATCAAGGACGCGCTGGGCTTTCTGATGAGCCGCGAAATCGCCCACCAGATGTCGTTCGAAAAGGCATTGCACGCTATCCAGCCAAACTTCCCGCAAGGCAAGTTGCCAGGTGATCCAGAGCTCAACCGCACCTATTTCAACCTGTCCCAGGGCGGTGAAATGCGTGGGGCGTGGAACCAGGGGCAGGACTGGATCTATGTCGACGAGCCGCACCCGGCGGTAGACGGCGGCGATGGCTCTGCCAGCGTCCAGCTGGACGAGCAGAGTGCGTCGGCGGTCGAGGCAATGAAGCTTCGCACCCAGTCGAACCCGGAGGCGCAACCTCTGACTGGAGCGGAGCTGGGCAAGGTCAACAGCGGACAGCAATGAGAAATGCCCGCGCCGGAGTTGATCCGGCGCGGGGCAGTACACTTAGCGCTTGGCAGTGGCGTCAGGGTCGGCCGAGCGGGCCAGGAACGCTCGGGTTACCTCGGGCAGATGCTCCTTCAGCCATTCGGCCATGGCCACTTCTTCCTTCAGGATCGAACGACAGGCTTGTGCAGTGGCGCTATCCCCGACCGCCTCGGCCGCCTCGATCAGCACCGTGTAAGACGCGATTTCCATGTTCTCGAACACGTACCCTGCCATGGCGCCTTTGACCACTTCATCGCTCATGGCCATCCCGCCCACTGCCTGCCCGAACGCCATGAGTTTGCCGGCCAGGTCCTTCAAGGTCGATGTGCTGCCGCCCAAGCGCTCGATGCACTCAACCAGCACGCGCTGTTGGCCTTGGGTCTCTTCAATATGCCTGACGATGCGGCCCTTGAGTTCCGGGTAGTGCTCCAGGCGCTCGGCCTGGCCTTTGAGCATGCTTTCCGCTTGCTGCTCCATCGCATGGGCATCACGCAGCCAGTCGAGCAGGTTGTCCCTTGGAGTTGCCATGATCAGTCCTCGTTTCCAGTGATGGGTATCTGTTCAGAGAACCCTACCGCTGCCACGGTCGGCTGGACCGACGAACGGGGCAAGCGAAGGCGAGGCCGAGGACATCCGCGAAGAAGTACGGATCTGGTCGGCGGGGTGCTGCACCAGGGGATGGCTCGCATCAACCTTCGAGTGGCCTTTTCGCCTCAGCGGGCAATACTTCTGTATTGCAGGCGTGTTCCTGGTGGCGCGCGCCGCTGGGAGGTGTCACGTGAACAAACTAGCAATCGTGGGTGCCGGCATGGTCGGCGAGGCGGCGGCGCAGATCATCGCCCGGGAAGAGTTGTGCCGTGAGTTGGTGTTGATGGATGTGCAGGGCGAGTTGGCCCAGGGCAAGGCGCTGGATGTGTGGCAGGCGGCAGTCGAGTCGGGGTCCGATACCCGCGTTCACGGCGGGGCCAAGGCTGAAATGCTGGACGGGGCTGAGCTGGTGGTGATCACCGCAGGCGTGCCGCGCAAGCCTGGGCAGTCGCGTCAGGACGTGCTCAGCATCAACCTGCCGATTATCGATAGCATCATGGCGGATATCAAACAGCATGCGCCAACGGCGACGGTGCTGGTGGTGTCGAACCCGGTCGATGTGCTGACCTACCGCGCCTGGAGCCTCAGCGGGCAGGGGCGCAGCAAGGTGTTCGGCCAGGCGGGGGTGCTGGATACCGCGCGCATGAAGTGTTTCATCGCCGAGCAGACCGGGTTTTCTGCCCGGGATATCACGGCGCTGGTCCTGGGCGGGCATGGCGACAGCATGGTGCCGCTGATGCGCTATTGCCAGATCGGCTCGGTGCCGCTGTCGCACTTCCTCTCCAGCGAGCAGATCGAGCAGATCGTGGAGCGCACGCGCAAGGGTGGTGGCGAGATTTTGGGGCTGAAGAAGCTGGGCAGTGCCTGCGATGCGCCGGGCGTGGCGATTGCGCAAATGGTGGATGCGATCGCCAACGGGCGAAACCGCATCTTGCCGGCGGTGGCGATTCTGGAGGGCGAGTACGGGCGCACGGATATTGCCATGGGTGTGCCCTGCGTACTGGCAGAAGAGGGGCTGGCGCGGGTGATCGAGTTGCCGCTGGATGCGCAGGAGCAGGCGATGTTCGATCAATCGGCAGACCAGGTGGCGCGGGATATTGCTGAAATGAAGGCGCTGTGACGCTGTGGGAGCAACTGTCTGGCTCAATTTCTAGAAGCTGGCGCGATCCCTGTAGGAGCGGCCTTGTGTCGCGATGGGCTGCGCAGCAGCCCCGGCAATGTGTGCATCTGTGCGCAAACCCTGGGGCTGCTGCGCAGCCCATCGCGACACAAGGCCGCTCCTACAAGGGCCAGGCTTATGCAAGACAGTTGCCCTGCCAATTCAGCCCCTAGCGCTGATAGGCCCTGCCAAAATGCCGCTCCAGCCGCGCCTGCACCAGCTCCAGCAAGATCGACAGCACCCAGTAGATCACCGCCGCCGTGGTCAGCATCTCCAGGTACCGGTAGCTCGACCGCCCGTATGACTGCGCCAGGAACATCACCTCCCACACCCCCATCACCGATATAAGCGATGAATCCTTCAGCATCGAGATGAACTGGTTGGCGGTAGGCGGAATGATCACCCGCATGGCCTGGGGCAGGACGATATGCCAGAAAATCTGCGGCGTTCGCATGCCCAGCGCCAGTGCCGCTTCACGTTGCCCGCGCGCGACGCCGAGAATGCCGGCCCGGAAGATTTCGCTCAGGTAGGCCCCGTAGTTCAGCGACAGGGCGATGATGCCGGCGCTGATGGCGCCCGGTACCAGGCCCAGCTGCGGCAGCCCCAGGTAGATCAGCAGAATCTGGATCAACAGCGGCGTGCCACGGAAGAACGAGGTGTAGAAGCTGGCGACACCCACCAGCACCGCGCTGTTCGACAACCGCGCCAGCGCGGCGGCAAAGCCGAACAGCACCGACACCAGCATCGAGCACAGGCACAGGAACAGGGTCAGCGCCGCGCCTTGCAGAAAGCCGTTGGGCCCCAGCTTGAAACCGGCGAGGTTGGGGAATTTCTCCAGAATGATCGAGAACTTCAGGTCGAAGCTGAGGAAAAACGCGACAAACAGCCCGAACAGCGCCAGCCAGGTCAGCAGCAACCGGGTGCGAAAGCCGAACAGGCTGTTGCCCGTGGGCTTGACCACGGGCTTGGGGGACGATGGGAAGGTGCTCATTTGCTGATATCGGCGCCAATCCATTTCTGCGACAGCTTGGCCAGGGTGCCATCAGCCTTCAGTTCGGCAAATACCTGGCGCACCTTGGCATCCCACTCGGGGTCGCCTTTTTCGATGGCCACCGAGTTCGGCTCTTCATACAACGGGGCGCCGGCCAGCTTGAAGCGCTTGTCCTGGTCCAGGCGCGGCTGCGCGGTCACCAGGTTGGTGAGGATGGCATCCAGGCGTACGCCAGCGCCCAGGCCCAGGTCCTGGAAGGCGACGTTGTCGGTGTCGTACGGCGCGATCTGCACGAAGTCAAAGGGGTAGTCGATCTTCTTGTCCTCGTTGCCTTCGATCACCAGGTTCTTGTTCAGGTAGCTCTCGTAGCTCGAGGCACTGGTCAAACCCACCTTGCGGCCTTCCAGGTCCTTGGCGCCATGGATGCGCTCATCCTTGGCGTTGACCACGATCACCGCAGGCGATGCGTAGTACTCCACCGGGAAGTCGAACACTTCGGCGCGGGCCTTGCTCGGGGTCATCGAGCAGATGCAGATGTCGTAGCGGCCGCTCCAGCGGCCAGCGGCGATCACGTCCCACGAGGGGGTTTCCAGCCGCAGCTTGACGCCCAGCTTGTCCGCCACGGCCTTGGCCACATCCACGTCGAAACCGTCCAGCTGGTTCTGGTCGTTGAGAAAGGAAAACGGCGGGTAGCTTTCCATCAGCACGTTGACCAGTTCCTTGCGCGATTCAACCCGCTCCAGCGTGGTGCCAGCAAAGGCTTGGGAAGCAGTTGCGAGCAGCACGAGGCCCGCACCGAGCACAGTAGAGAATCGCATGTACATACCTGAAATGTTGGCCAATTGGGAGAAAGTGTATTTAATAGTTATAAACGCAACTCACATAATGAATTTTGTTCATAAGAACCTGCAGAGTAGTTATATGAAACAGCGAGCGATGGTGATTCTCGACGGTGGCATGGGCCGTGAGCTGCAGCGCAGTGGGGCGCCGTTTCGCCAGCCTGAATGGTCGGCGCTGGCGCTGAGCGAGGCGCCCGAAGCGGTAGTTGGTGTGCACGCAGCGTTCATCGGTGCCGGTGCCCAGGTCATTACCAGCAACAGTTACGCGGTGGTGCCTTTTCACATTGGTGAGGAGCGTTTTGCCAAGGAAGGGCGCCAGCTCGCCAATATCGCAGGCCAGCTGGCGCGGCACGCCGCCGATGCCGGGGCGCACCCGGTCAAGGTAGCGGGCTCGCTGCCGCCGCTGTTCGGTTCCTACCGCCCGGACCTGTTCCAGCCCGAGCGCGTCGGGGAGGTGTTGACCCCGCTGCTGCAAGGCCTGGCCCCGCACGTCGACCTGTGGCTGGCAGAAACCCAGAGCTCGATTGCCGAAGTGCGGGCCATCCACGCCCACCTGCCGCAAGACGGCAAGCCGTTCTGGGTGTCGTTCACCTTGCAGGACGAGGACGTGGACGAAACGCCGCGCCTGCGCTCCGGCGAGCCAGTGGCCGATGCCATCGAAGCGGTGGTCGGCCTGGGTGTGGCGGCCGTGCTGTTCAACTGCAGCCAGCCCGAGGTAATCGGCGCTGCGGTCGATGTGGCGCGCTCGGTGATCGAGCGCCACAACGCTGACGTCGCCATTGGCGCCTATGCCAACGCCTTTCCGCCGCAGCCCAAGGAAGCCACCGCCAACGATGGCCTGGATGAGCTGCGCGAAGACCTGGACCCGCCGGGTTACCTGGCATGGGCCGCTGACTGGCGCAAGCGCGGTGCCAGCATGGTCGGTGGCTGCTGTGGCATCGGCCCGGAGCACATTGCCGAGCTGAAACGCAACCTGGGGTGAAGCCGGCAGGGTGCCGGGCGGCTTGTGCGACCGCTTGGCATCCAGCCATTAAAAAAAACGTTACTCAGACCCGGATTCCATCGTTTTTCAGTCCCCCGCCATGCCCCTATAGTCCGCTGAAAGCCGATGCCGAATCGGTGTACACAACTCAGCGGTGCGGGAACCGGATATGAACAACAACGAAAAAATCGTGGGCAATGCAGCGGTCGGTATCGGCACGCGAGTAGTGTGGAGCGGGGAACAGGTCCAGCACCCGTACAACGCTACCCAGACCCCGATCGTGGTCAGTGCCGCCTACGGCTACAACGACATCGATGCCTGGTACGACGTGGCGCAGGGCAAATTGCCGGGCTACATCTACAGCCGCATGAGCAACCCGACAGTCGCCACGCTGGAAGCGAAGCTGTGCGAGCTGGAACAGTCCGAATCGGCGGTGGCATTCAGCAGCGGCATGGCTGCCATCAGTGCCGTGCTGCATACCTTTCTCTCAAGCGGCAAGCGCGTTGTATCGACCCGCGACAGTTACGGCGGCACCAACAAGATTTTCGAAGAGTTCCTGCCGCGCATGGGCGTGCAAGTCTGCCTGTGTGACACCCTCGACACCGAGGCGCTGGAGCGCGAGATCGCCGCAGGTTGCGACCTGCTGTATCTGGAAACCCCTACCAACCCCACCCTGAAGGTACTGGACATCCAGCGCCTGAGCGCTGCTGCCCGGCAGGCCGGCGCTGTGGTAGTGGCCGACAACACCTTCGCCACGCCGCTGAACCAGAACCCGTTGGCCCTGGGCGTGGACGTGGTAGTGCACAGCGCGACCAAGTTCCTGTCCGGGCACGGTGACGTGCTGGGTGGCGTGGTGTGCGGTGCAGAGTCGTTGATGGCGCAGGTACGCCACTACCGTGAAATCAATGGTGCGGCGCTGGACCCGTTTTCCGCCTACCTGATCATCCGCGGTATCAAGACCCTGGCCCTGCGCCTGCGTCAGCAACAGGCCAGCGCGAAGGCCCTGGCGAATTACCTGACGACCGAACCGCTGGTTGAAGCGGTCAACTACCCCGGTTTGCCCCAGCACCCGGGCCATGCAATTGCCAAGGCGCAGATGCGCGGCTTCGGAGCCATCGTCAGCTTCGTGCTCAAAGGTGGCATGCCCACCGTGGCGCGGTTGCTGCCGCGCCTGAAGTACGCCCATCGGGCGGGCAACCTGGGGGCAGTCGAGACCATCTATGGCCCGGCGCGAACCACCAGCCATGTGGAAAACACCCTCGAAGAACGGCTGGCCCTGGGCATTTCCGAAGGGCTGGTGCGCATTTCGGTGGGCATCGAGGACACCGAGGACCTGCTGGCAGACCTGGCACAGGCCTGTGCATCGGTGCGTCAGGAGTTGGCCGCAGCAAAGGAACTGCACGGTGACGAAGGCGCCTGCCTGGCCGAAGCACAGGCCTGAGGCTGGCACGTAGCACCCGCTGCTTGCGGTGGGTGCCACTTCATGAAGTCGAACAAAAACAATATGCAAGGCAATTCGCTTCGCTCTGCCAAGACGAGGTCGTTGCAACGTCCTTGCCCGCCAACTTTCATGAGTAAACCACAATGTCCCTGCAGACAACGACAACGAGAAATGCTTCGGCGCACAGCTTCAAGCAGGATATGCAAACCCGCCATATCGTCATGCTGGCGCTGGGTGGTGTCATTGGTACCGGCCTGTTCCTGACGTCGGGCTACACCGTCAACCAGGCGGGCCCGCTGGGGGCGGTCATCGCCTATGTCCTCGGCGCGATCATGGTCTACCTGGTGATGATGTGCCTGGGCGAACTGGCGGTACACATGCCGGAAGTCGGCTCGTTCAGCAGTTACGCCACGCGCTACCTCGGGCCGGGTACAGGCTACATGGTGGCCTGGATGTACTGGCTGACCTGGACCGTGGCCATCGGCTCGGAATTCACCGCCGCCGGTATCCTGATGGTGCGCTGGTTCCCCGATACGCCGGTGTGGATATGGAGTGCGCTGTTCGGGTTTGCAGTGTTCATCAGCAATATCATCTCGGTGCGGTCGTTTGCCGAAACCGAATTCTGGTTGTCACTGATCAAGGTGCTGGCGGTGATTGCCTTCCTGGTGGTGGGCGGCGGCGCGATCCTGGGCGTTTTCGAAATTACCCAGGCGCACAGTGTCGGGCTGGGCAACTTCACCCGCGAAGGGCTGTTCCCTACGGGCTTCTGGTCGATCGCCATGACCCTGCTGGCGGTGGCCTTCGCGTTCTCGGGCACCGAGTTGATCGGCATCGCCGCCGGCGAAACCCGCGACCCGGAAAAGAACGTGCCCAAGGCCATCCGTACCACGGTCCTGCGCCTGGCGCTGTTCTTCGTCGGCACCATCTTTGTATTGGCAACCTTGTTGCCGCGTGAACAGGCCGGGCTGGTTGAAAGCCCGTTCGTGATGGTCTTTGCCATGATCGGTATCCCCTATGCCGCAGACATCATGAACTTCGTCATCATCACTGCGCTGCTGTCGGCGGCCAATTCCGGGCTCTATGCTGCGGCGCGCATGCTGTGGACCCTCAGTGACCAAGGCAACATGCCCCGCCGGTATGCGGCACTGTCGCGTCGTGGCACGCCGTTCAACGCCATTGTCCTGAGCATGGCGGGCGGCATGGCTTCGCTGCTCAGCAGCGTGTTTGCCCCTGACACCATCTACCTGGCGCTGGTGTCCATTTCCGGGTTGGCGGTGGTGGTGGTGTGGATCAGCATCGCGGCCAGCCAAATGGCTTTCCGCCGCCATTACCTCGCCAATGGCGGCAACCTCGCAGACCTGAAGTTCCGGGTGCGCGGCTACCCGTTCGTCCCGCTAGCCGCCATCTTCTGCTGCGTGTTGGCCTGCGTCGGTATTGCCTTCGACCCCGCCCAGCGCGTGGCCCTGTACTTCGGCTTGCCCTTCATCGCCTGGTGCTACCTGGCCTATTGGCTGACGTGCAAGTTCCGCAGCCGCCAGGCAGGCCCGCTGGAAGTGGTCGCGCCAGGTTCCGAGGCTGCCAGAGCAGGGTGATACTAGGCCACCGGAACGTTGCCACGAGAAACCGCCGATGACCCAGAAAACCCTGCCCCCCTTGAACTGGCTCAGAGCCTTCGAAGTGTCGGCGCGTTACCTGAACTTCACCCATGCAGCCGAGGAACTGCACCTCACCCAGGGGGCCGTGAGCCAGCAGATTCGCCACCTGGAGAGCCAGTTGGGGGTGGCGCTGTTCAAGCGCCTGCCCCGGGGGCTGGGGTTGACTGAAGAGGGCCAGTCCTACCTGCCGGTGGTGCAGGACGCGATCAGCCGCCTGGCGGTGGGCACCAATGAAATTTTCGGGCAACGCCAGCGTCGGCCCTTGAAAGTACGCGGCAGCCTGTCGTTCCTGCACTTCTGGCTGGCGCCCCGACTGGCCGATTTTCGTCGTTCGCACCCGCAGGTGGACATCCGCTACATCAGCAACCTGTGGGTCAAGGAACTGGATGCCGAGGATGACCTGGAAATCCGTTGGGGCAGCGGCCAGTGGGCGGGCGTGGAGGCGCAGCGCCTGACCCGCGACATGCTGGTGCCGGTCTGCTCGCCTGCGCTGATTGCCGACGCCCCGCTACGCGAGCCGCGCGACCTGGCCCGCGTCCCGTTGCTGCATGTGCTGGGTTACGAGGAGGGGTGGGGTTATTGGCTGGAGCGGGTTGGCGCCGATCAGGTCGACTCCTCCAGCGGCCTGCAGTTCGACACCCTGGTGGCGACCTTGCGCATGGCGGAACTGGGGCTTGGGGTGGCGCTGGCGCGCTCGTCGCTGGTCGAGGACTTGCTGCGGGAGGGGCGGCTGGTAGCGCCTTTTGCCCAACGCATCGAGGCGAGCGAGTCGTTTTACCTGGTACGTGGCCTGGGCGAGGCGTTGTCCACGGATGCCCAGGCCTTCAGCCACTGGTTGGTGGCAATGGCCCACCGTTAATCAAATAGTTACCTGGAGCACCGATGCAGTACACATCCACGCGCGGCAACGAGATACGGGTCGATTTCCGCACGGCGCTGCTTTCCGGGCTGGCCGACGATGGCGGGCTATACGTGCCTGCCGCGGTGCCGACCTTCAGCCAGCAGGAAATTGCCAGCTGGTCGTGGTTGCCGTTCGACGAACTGGCCTGGCGGGTGATCGCACCGTTTGTCGGCGATACCCTTGATGAGCCGACCCTCAGGGCGCTGGTCAGCGACAGCTACCGAGGGTTCAGGCACCGTGGCATCGCGCCGTTGCAGCAGATTGGCCACAACGAATGGATCCTGCAGCTGTTTCACGGGCCTACCCGGTCCTCCAAGGATTTCGCCGCGCAGTTGCAGGCGCGGCTCATCCGCCATTTCCTGGGGGCCGATTGCGAACGGGTCATGCTGGTCGGTGCCAGCAACGGCGATACGGCGGTGGCCGCAATCGAAGCCTTGCGGCATTGCCCGACGGCACGCTTGCTGGCGCTGTACCCCAGTGCCGGGACACCGGCCGACCGGGCGGCGGTGATGCGCAGTGCCGCTTCCGACAGCGTCAGCTGCGTGGCCGTGGACGGCAGCTTCGATGACTGCCAGTCGCTGGTGTCGGCGCTGCTGCGTGCATGGCCATGCCCCGGGCTGATTCCCGTGAGTTTCAACTCGACCAACTGGGTCGGCGTGCTGGCGCAGATCGTGTTCTATTTTCACGCCGCGCTGCAGCTGGGCGGGGGGATTCGGCCGGTGGGCTTCAGTATCCCCACGGCCAGTTTTGCCGAGATCTACGCAGGGTTCATTGCCCAGAAAATGGGCCTGCCGATCAACCAGATCATCGTCTCCACCAACCGCAACGATGCCTTGCACCGGTTCATCCACTGCAATCGCTACAGCCGTGGCTCAACCAGCCAGACCTTGTCGCCGGTCATGGACTTCTCGCTGTTCTCCAACCTGGAGCGCTTCGTCTGGGAGCTGTATGACCGCGATGGCGGGGCGACCCGGGCGCTGATGGAGCACTTCGAGGATTGTGGCGAGTTGAGCATCGGCAACCGCCAATGGTTGCATGCGCGCATGCTGTTCGACTCCTATGCCGTGGACGACGCGCTGATCCGCGAAGAAATCGTCACGCTGTTCCACGAAACCGGCAGCGCAGTAGACCCGCATGCCGCCACCGGGGCATTCGCCGGGCGCCTGCACCGGCGCAACATTGGCGCGCCCATCGTCACGCTGGGGCAGTTTGCCCCGGAAAAGTCCGCCGGGCTGCTGGCGGAGCTGGGGGCCTGGCATGGCGAAGTACCGGCCAGTGTCGTGGCTGCTGCAGGCGGCGGGCCGCTGCTGGCACCCGACGACCTGGCGGGGGTTCATGAGCTGCTGGCCCGGTTGCAGGCCGGACGATGAAGCGCATCCTCGATCCCCTGGACGAGCGTATCCTCGCCGAACTCACCGCCAATGCACGCATTGCCCATGCCGAACTGGGGCTCAAGGTGAACCTGTCGCGCAATGCGGTACGCCAGCGCATCGAGCGCCTGGAGCGTGACGGGGCCATCCAGGGCTATACCCTGCGCATCGGTGAGGGACGACGACCGAGTTCATTGATCAACGCGGTCATCTTCGTCTACCGCTATGACCGCATGCGCGGAGAAGCTGTGCTCGATGCATTGCGCCAGATTCCCGAGGTGATCCAGTGTGAAGTGCTCAGCGGTGAATTCGACCTGCTGCTGCGCGTCGAGGCTTCCAGCCCGGAACGGGTGCACCATGTATGGAAGGAGATTGCCGCCATGCCGGGGGTCGAGAACACCGTCACATCGTTCGTCCTGGCCACGGTGATCTGAGACGCCCGCTGCCGTTTGCCAACCCTCGCTACAACAACGCCGCCCGGGCTTGCGCCCTGGCGGCGTTGTGCATTCCGGCGGCGCCCAGGCATGCATCAGGCACTGGTCAGATTGGCCAGTAAATACAGCGGATTGCCATATTCAACTGGCATTGCACGGCTCTTACGCTTGTCCTCATCGACCAATCGCCTGGAAAGGACAGCAAACCATGACCGAATACAAGATCGCACTCGTTGGCTTTGGCGGCGTGAACCGTGCCCTGGCCCAACTGATCGCCGAACGCAATGCGCGCTGGCAGAAAGAGCTGGGCTTCGGCCTGAAGATCGTTGGCGTCACCGACCTGTTCCTGGGTTCGGCAATCGACCGCAATGGCCTGGATGCGGCCACGCTGGCTGCTCTGCCCGCTCAGAAGGGTGCGCTGGCGCAGATCCCTCAAGGTTCGGCAGAGGCGTTCAACGAGTCGGTGATCAAGCAGTCTGGTGCCGACATCATCGCCGAGGCCACCTTCACCAACCCCAAGGACGGTGAACCGGCGGCAACCTTCTGCCGCTGGGCGCTGGAAGCGGGCAAGCATGTGGTCACTACCAACAAGGGGCCGATCGCCTTGCATGCCCAGGCGCTGAAGGCCTTGGCCAAGGCCAATGGCGTGTCGTTCGAATACGAAGGCGCGGTGATGAGCGGTACACCGGTGCTGCGCATGGCGCGCCAGACGTTGGCCGGTGCAGGCCTTGTGGGCTTCGAGGGCATCCTCAACGGCACCTCGAACTATGTGCTGACGCGTATGGAAGAGGGGCTGGGCTTTGCCGATGCGGTGGCCCAGGCGCAAGCACTTGGCTACGCCGAGGCAGACCCGAGCGCCGATGTGGAGGGGTATGACGTGCGCCTGAAGGTGGTCATTCTCGCCAACGAGCTGCTCGGTGCCTGCTTGCAGGTGAACGATGTCAGCTGCAGCGGCATCAGCAACCTCGACAGCGCGGCTATCCAGCAAGCGCAGGCGGCGGGCCAGCGTTGGAAACTGATCGGCAGTGCCAGCCGTGAAACCGATGGCTCGGTGCGTGCCAGCGTCGAAGCGCGCCTGCTACCCGGCAGCCACCCCCTGGCGGGTATTTCCGGTGCCACCAATGCGGTTGCGTTCAACACCGAATTGCTGGGCGCTGTGACCGTGTCCGGCCCGGGTGCGGGACGTGTCGAAACGGCATTCGCCCTGCTGTCGGATATCGTCGCCATCCACACCGCTGGCCGCTCGGCCTGAGGAGCAACCGTCATGAGCCTGACTTCCGTGTCCCGGGTAGCCGTCCAGCAACCCACCTTGATCGATGTGTACAGCCCCTTCGACGGTAGCCTGGTCGGCAGCGTCGCCAACCTTGCTGCCGATGCCGTGCCAGGTCTGCTCGTCCGTGCTCGCCAGGGCGTGCGCGAGAGTGCCGCGCTGCCCCGGCACCGCCGCGCCAGCATTCTGGAGCAGGCCGCCCGACTCATCGAACGTGACGCCGCGGATTTTGCCGGCCTGATTGTCGACGAAGCGGGCAAGACCCTGCGTCAGGCCGAGAAGGAGGTGAAACGCTGCATCAACACGCTCAAGCTGTCTGCCGAGGAAGCGCGGCGCAACGCCGGCGAGGTGGTGCCTTTTGATGCCTATGAAGGCTCCGAGTCGCGCCAGGGCTGGTTCACCCGCGAGCCGTTGGGGCTGATCCTGGCCATTACCCCGTACAACGACCCGCTCAACCTGGTGGCGCACAAGCTGGGGCCAGCGATTGCTGGAGGCAATGCGGTCATTCTGAAGCCCTCGGAGCTGGCCCCGCTGTCCGCCTTGAAGCTGGTGCAGTACCTGGTTGATGCAGGGCTGCCGGAGGCTGTCGTCACCGTGGCCACTGGCGGTGCCGAGCTGGGCAAGGCCCTGGTGGCCGTGCGTGAAGTGCGGATGATTTCCTTCACGGGCGGCTTCGCCACGGGCGAACAGATTGCCCGGGGGGCGGGCCTGAAAAAACTTGCCATGGACCTGGGCGGCAACGCCCCGGTACTGGTACTGAAGGACTGCGAACTCGAGGCCACTGTCGAGGCTTGTGTGTCTGGCGCATTCTGGGCGGCCGGGCAGAACTGCATCGGCACCCAGCGCATCCTGGTGGACGCTTCGATCTATGAGGCGTTCCGCCAGCGCTTCGTTGCCTTGACCCAGGCGATGGTGGTGGGTGATCCAGGCCTGCGCGAAACCGACATGGGGCCGATGATCACCGAAGGCGCGGCCCGGCAGATTGAAGAGCGCGTGAACCTGGCCCTTCAGGACGGTGCTCGCCTGCTTTGCGGCCATCGACGCCAGGGGGCGGCCTATGCGCCGACGGTGCTGGAAGGCGTTGACCACGCCAGCCGGCTGTGGCGTGAGGAGGTATTCGCACCGGTGGTGATGCTGGCGCCTTTCGAGGATATCGAGCAGGCGATAGCACTGGCCAACGCCCCGGAGTACAGCTTGCATGCCGGTGTGTTTACCCGCGACCTGTCGCTGGCGTTGAGCCTGGCCCGGCGAATCGAGGCGGGTGGGGTGATGATCAACGACTCGTCCGACTACCGCTTCGATGCCATGCCATTCGGTGGTTCCAAGTATGGGAGCCTCGGGCGTGAGGGGGTACGGTTCGCCTACGAGGACATGACCCAGCCCAAAGTCGTCTGCCTCAACCAGTTGGGTTAAGGGGAGGAGCTTTGATGATCGAACGGTATGGATCAGGCGAGCGGATGTCGCTGGCGGTCAGCTACAGGGGCCTGTTCGAAACGGCAGGCGTGGTCGCGGACGACCTGCGCCAGGATGTGCAGGGGCAGTTGCGCCAGGCGTTGAGTACGATCGATGGGTTGATGGCAGAGGCCAACGTGGGCAAGGAACACTTGACCCGGGTTCAGTTATGGATTGCCGACTACAGCCACTTCGACCTGGTCAATGAGGTGTACGACGCCTGGTTGCAGGGTTGTCCGAAACCACCCCGGGCTTGTGTAGGCGCAGACCTGGGAGAGGGCTACCTGGTCGAGGTGCAGGTGTTTGCCGTGTGCCCTGAGCGCTCCTGACCCCGAGCGACCGATGCCCCGGGTCAGCACACGGCGCGGGGCACCGCCCTTACATAGATCAGTTCGCTTACCAGCTCCACCAGTGTCTGTGTAATCACCGCTGCTGCCGCCAACCCGCGCATGTCTTCCGGTAACGCCAGCGCCAGCGGCAATACGACCAGCGAGTTGCGCGTGGCGGCGCTGAAGGTGACCGAGCGTGCCTCGGTCACCGGCAAACGCAGCAAGCGCGCGGCAACGAACCCGAGCACTGGTGCCAGCAGCATGAAGCCGATGTACACCGGGATCACCGGCAGCAAACGGTCGAAGTCACGCAGCACCACGGCAATCTGCGAGGCGATCACTACCACAAGCACCAGGGCCATGGCCGGTACCGGCATCCACGCCCAGGCGTCGTTCCAGGTCGACACCGTGCGCGAGCGACGGGCGCCAGCGCTGGTGAGCACGGCAAGGACCATCGGCAGCACGATCAGCAGCACGAAGGCTTCCACGAACGGGGTGATGGAAATGGCCACGTTGCTGTTGTCACCCAGCATCAGGGCCAGGTAGAGCGGCAGCAGCGCCAGTTGCACCAACAGCAGCACGGGGGTGGCGGCCAGGGTCAGGCGGGCGTCGCCCTTGCCGATGTGGGTGAACACCACCACGTAGTCGATGCACGGTGTCAGCAGCACCAGCAGCGCGCCGATGAGGATCGCCGGGTGTTCGACCAGCCCGCGGGTGATGGCCCAGACCAGCAGCGGCACGAGGATGAAGTTGGCCAGCAGCAGGGCGGCGATGAAGCGGCGGTTGCCCAGGCCCTGGCGCAGGTCGAGGAAGGGGATCTGCAGGAACATCGCGTACATCAGTACGGCGATGGCGGGGGTGACCAGGGCTTGCAGGTGGCGTGCAGTGTCGCTGGCCAGCAGGCCGAACGTGACGGCGACGAGCACGGCGGCGAAGTAGATCGGGACCTGTTGGGTTTCGAGTTGCGCTCTGGTCAAGGTATGGCCTGTGTTTGCTGGATGAAAAGGCATACAGGGTAATACGCACCATCAGCAGGGTGTCGCGCTTTTTTGTAGGAGCGGCCTTGTGTCGCGAAAGGACCGCAACGCGGTCTCGGCAATTTCGGCGGCAACGCTGCAATCGTGGGGCCGCTGCGCGCCCCTTTCGCGACACAAGGCCGCTCCTACAGGATTGGCGACAGCCACCTGAAAACGAAAAAGCCCGGCACTAGGCCGGGCTTTTTCCTGTCAGGCAATCGCCAATCAGTTGCCGTAAACCGGCAGCTTCTTGCAAATGGCCTTGACCTTCTCACGCACGGCGTCGATCACCGCTTCGTTGTTCAGATCAGCCAGGATGTCGCAGATCCAGCCAGCCAGCTCGCGGCACTCGGCTTCCTTGAAACCACGGGTGGTAACGGCTGGGGTGCCGAAACGCAGGCCCGAGGTGACGAACGGGGAACGTGGGTCGTTCGGTACCGAGTTCTTGTTGACGGTGATGAAGGCTTTGCCCAGGGCGGCGTCAGCGTCCTTGCCGGAGATTTCCTGCTTGATCAGCGAAAGCAGGAACAGGTGGTTCTGGGTACCACCGGAAACCACGTCGAAACCACGCTCGATGAACACGCTGGCCATGGCCTGGGCGTTCTTCACTACCTGCTGCTGGTAAGCCTTGAACTCAGGCTGCAGGGCTTCCTTGAAGCAGATGGCCTTGGCAGCGATGACGTGCTCCAGCGGGCCACCCTGGGCGCCCGGGAAGACGGCGGAGTTCAGCTTCTTCTCGATCTCTTCGTTCTTGCGAGCGAGGATCAGGCCGCCGCGCGGGCCGCGCAGGGTCTTGTGGGTGGTGGTGGTGACCACGTCGGCGAACGGAACAGGGTTCGGGTACACGCCAGCGGCAACCAGGCCGGCAACGTGGGCCATGTCGACGAACAGGTAGGCACCGACCTTGTCGGCGATGGCGCGGAAGCGGGCGAAGTCCAGAACCTGCGAGTAGGCAGAGAAGCCGGCAACGATCATCTTCGGCTTGTGCTCGACAGCCAGGCGCTCGACTTCGTCGTAGTCGATCAGGCCGTTGCCGTCGATGCCGTACTGGATGGCGTTGTACAGCTTGCCCGAGGAGCTTACCGAAGCACCGTGGGTCAGGTGGCCACCGTGGGCCAGGCTCATGCCCAGAATGGTGTCACCGGCCGACAGCAGGGCCAGGTAGACGGCGGCGTTGGCCTGGGAGCCGGCGTGCGGCTGGACGTTGGCGTAGTCGGCGCCGAACAGTTGCTTGGCACGGTCGATGGCCAGCTGCTCGACGACGTCGACGTACTCGCAACCACCGTAGTAGCGCTTGCCCGGGTAGCCTTCGGCGTACTTGTTGGTCAGGACCGAGCCCTGGGCCTCCATGACTGCCGGGCTGGTGTAGTTTTCCGAAGCGATCAGCTCGATATGCTCTTCCTGGCGCAGAGCTTCTTGCTGCATGGCTTCGAAGAGCTCGGCGTCGTACTTGGCAATGGTCAAATCACGGCTGAACATGGCGGTCCTCAAGGATCGGGGTGAATTGGGGGGGCATTCTAACCGATTGATTCGCGGCTGGCATATGAAGTGGCATCAAGTCGCGGACCAATGGGCTTCATGTTGCATCCCGCGTCGTGTCTGGGCTGGGCGGGGATCGGAGTTGACCTGGAAGTCCGCTTTTGGGGGCGCGTTGCGCCCCATCGCCGGCAAGCCAGCTCCCACAGGGTAGGCGCAAGGCTCAAGTGTGGTGTCGTACCTGTGGGAGCTGGCTTGCCGGCGATGAGGCCAGTGCAGGCAACGCATCAATGGAACATGAACAACGTCTCGTTGGCGAACTGCGCCTCGAACTGATGCGCCGGCATCGGCCGCCCGAACAGGTAGCCCTGCACTTCGTCGCAACCATGCTCGCGCAAGAACTCCAGCTGCTCGTGGGTCTCCACCCCTTCGGCGATCACCGCCAGGTTGAGGCTGTGGGCCATGGCGATGATCGCCCGGGCAATCTGCGCATCCTGCTCGCCTTCAGGCAGGCCGTCGACGAAGGTGCGGTCGATCTTCAATACGTCGATCGGGAACTGCTTGAGGTAGTTCAACGACGAGTAACCGGTGCCGAAGTCGTCCACCGCGATGCTCAGGCCGAGGTTTTTCAGGCTGGCGAGAATCTGCATGGCTTCGTTCACTTCGCGCATCAGGATGCTTTCGGTCAGCTCCAGCTCCAGGCATGCCGGTGGCAGGCTGGTTTCTTCCAGAATGGTGGCGATGCGCGTGCCCAACTGGCCGTCGGAGAACTGCCGCGCCGAGATGTTCACCGACACCTTGGGCACGCGCACCTTGGCCTTGTGCCAGGCCTTGAGCTGGCGGCTGGCCTCGCGCAGCACCCAGTCGCCCACGTCCACCACCAGGCCCAGCTCTTCGATCACCGGGATGAAATCGCCCGGCGGCACCAGGCCGCGGGTCGGGTGGCGCCAGCGCAGCAGGGCTTCGGCGCCGGTCAGGCGCTTGCCGTCGCCGCTGAACTGCGGCTGGTAGTAGAGAATGAACTCGTTCTGCTCCATGGCATGGCGCAGGTCGCTCTCCAGCTCCAGGCGTTCCAGGGCGCTGGCGTTCATCTCCGCCTGGTAGAACTGGAAGTTGTTCTTGCCGCGCTCCTTGGCGTGGTACATGGCGGTGTCGGCGTTTTTCATCAGCTGGCTCAGCTCGCTGCCGTCCTGCGGGCTGAGGGCGATGCCAATGCTGGCGGTAACGAAGAACTCGCGGTTTTCCAGCACGAACGGCCGCACCAGGCTGGCAAGAATGTTCTCGGCCACGTGGATGGCGCGGTTGAGTGCCATCTCGCGGGTAGCGCGCGGTTGCAGCAGCAGGGTGAACTCGTCACCGCCCATGCGCGCCACGGTGTCGTCGTTGTCCACGCAGGCCAGCAGGCGCTGGGCCATGTCCTTGAGCATGCGGTCGCCAGCGGCATGGCCGAGGGAATCGTTGATCGGCTTGAAGCGGTCCAGGTCCAGGAACATCAGCACCACCCAGGCCTTTTGCCGCTCGGCCTGCTGCAGGGCGTTGTACAGGCGGTCCTGGAACAACGTGCGGTTGGGCAGGTGGGTGAGGGCGTCGTAGTAGGCCAGGCGGTGGATGCGCTGTTCGCTGGCCTTGCGCTCGCTGATATCGGTGAAGAAGCACACGTAGCTGGCCAGGTCGCCTTCATCGTCCAGCACTGCGGTAATACCGACCCAGGCCGGGTAGTGGTCGCCGTCGCGGCGCTTGAGCCACACCTCGCCCTCCCAGCTGCCGCGCTGGAACAGCTGCTTGACCACGTAGCGTAGGTGGCCTTCCTGCTGCTCGTCGACGGTAAGCATGCCCGGCAACTGGTCGAGCACCTCGCTGACGGCGTAGCCACTGACGCGGCTGAACGCTTCGTTGGCCTGCACGATATAGCCTGCCGGGTCGGTGATGAGGATGGCCGAGGTGGAGTGCTCGAATACCGTCGCGGCCATGCGCAGGTCTTTTTCGGCGCGGCGTTGCTGGCTGATGTCGCGGCCCACCCCGAGCACGCCTTCGAAGCGTTCTTCATCGTCCCAAACCAGCACCAGGCGCAGCTCGATCGGGATCTTGCGGCCATCGGCGCGCAGGCAGTCGAACAGGAACAGCTGGGTAGGCAACTGGCTGCGCAGCTGGGCCAGCTGGGCCGGGTCGCCCATGGCCTTGCTGACGCGCTCCATCAGGCTGTAGATGCCAGTGAGCTGGGACGGGTTGGCAACGATCGACTGCCAGCCGTTGGTGAAGATCCAGTCGGCCTGGTAGCCCAGCACGCTCTGCACCGAGGGGCTTACGTAGTTGAGCTGGAGCAGCCTGTCGGTGGAGAAGATCACGTCGCTGATGCTTTCGGCGAGCATGCGGTAGCGCTGTTCGCTGTCGCGCAGTGACTGGCTGGCCTCGATCTGCACAGTCACGTCCTTGCCTACGCCGATGATGCGCGTGACCAGGCCGTCGGCGTCACGGGTCAGCACTTGTTCGCGGATGTCGTAGCAGCGCCAGCCGCCATCACGGTGGCGGAAGCGCAGTTGGCAGTGCAGCGGCTGGTCATGGCCGCTGTCGCGCTGTTGCTGGCGCAGCGCCTGGTAGTGCGCGGCGTCCTCGGGGTGCAGCAGCAGCTCCCAGAAGCGGTCGCCCATCTGCGCCAGCTCGGTACGGTCGTAGCCCAGGGTCTGGCCGAGGTGGCGGTTGCTGAAGATCATGCGCTGGCTGAGCACGTCCTGCACGTACAACTGATCGGGCACGGTGCGCACCACGTCCGACCAGAAACTTTCGCGCTCCAGCAGCGACAGCTCCACCTGCTTGCGGCTGGTGATGTCGCTGATGCTGAGGATGACCGCCTGGTAGTCACGGCGCTGCTGCGGCAGGCGGGCCATCAGCCACAGGTGCAGCTCGCCACCCAGCGGCGCCGGCAGGCGTACTTCCAGCTCCAGCAGCGGGCGCTGTTCGATCAGCGCGTCGATCAGTTGCATGCCGATGCTGTCGCGGCCATCGCCAGTGCCGTCGATCAGGCGCTGCCAGGCACCTTCGTGGCTGTCGATGTTCAACAACTGGCGGGCCACCTGGTTGATCTCGGTGATCTTCAGCTCCAGCAGCAGCGAGCGGCGCAGGTTCGGGTCCAGGGCCAGGCTGTGCTTGAGCGCGGCACGGTTGCGCAGGTGGTAGCGGTCGAGTTGGCCGGGCAGGCTGGACAGGTCGAGCACGCACAAGGCCACGCCGGTGCCTTCGAAGATTTCCTGATAGCGCCGGCGGTCTTCCTGCAGCGCCCGTTGGCGGCGGCGCATGTTGATCAAGGCCAGTACCGGCAACAGGGCGCAGAACAGCACCAGCAGGCATTTGCCGAGCAGCGCCGGCAGCAGCTTCTGCTGGGCCAGCTTGGCGTCGAACAGGCCGCGCAACTGCCAGGTACTGTTATCGATGAAGGCCAGCATCACGCTTTGCAGCGGCTCGTTGCTGGTGTCGGCTGGCGCATGGCTTTGCAGTACCTCGCCGTTGCGGCTGTTTTCCAGCAGCCACAGCGGGTGGCCGGCACCATCCAGGTGGAGGGTGAGGGTGCGGTAGTAGTCCGGTGACAGGCGCAGCAGCCAGTAGCCACGGCCCTGTTCGGTGGCCTGGCGTAGCAACAGGTAGAGGGTGCGGTTGTCGGCCGAATTGGTGAAGAAATACGGGCTGCCCTGGTTCAGCCTGAGCAGTTCGTCAAGCAAATGGCGGTCGGGGCTGCCGGCCAGGCTGTCGGCCTGCACCTGCCCGTTGGCGTCCAGCCAGGCCATGCTCTGCAGGGCTGGCAGGCGCTCACGCAGGGTGCCCAGCAGGCTGGGCAGGGCCGAGGGTGTCGGCGGCTTGACGTAGGGCTGCACCACATTCATGGCCTGCTGGGCCTTGAACGCCATGTTCAGGCTCAGGTGGTCAGCCAGTTCGGCGGTGGCGTCCAGGCTCTGTTTGCGCAGGTCGGCCTGGGTATGGTTGAACTGGGCGAACAGTTGCCACAGCAGCAGGCCCAGCAGGATCAGGGCCAGCAGCGCCAACGCACCCTTGATCGACCCGCGCAGCGAGGCGGCGGGCGCCTGTGGCGCGGAACGCAATGACGACGGATGAGTAAGATTGGTCAAGCGTTGATCCTGCGATTGGGCTGGCGATGGCAGGGATGGATCATGCACGGTGTGTGCCGGTGTCTGGTTGCCAGACCGCGGTGGCGCACTATAAGGCCGGACACCCGAAACGAGCTAGCATGCCGAGAATTATGGCAAAGTGCCAGCCGATATGACCGATGGTGCCTGCCCGGTGGTTCGGCAAGCTCCTGCAACCTGTGCGAGAATGCGCCCGCTTCAAATGACAACGCATCGGAGATGTTCGGTTTTGGTTACTCACTTTTCCTCCAATGGCCTCGATTCCGCCTGCGGGCGCAGCAGTCAGACCCTTGTCAGCACTGCCGTGACCGAGGACGTATCCTGCAAGTCTTGCCAGCGTTCGCTGAGCAAACCCGAGGCGGCAGCTGTCGCCAAGAGCAAGAGCCCGTCGCTGGCTGAACTGCGCAAGACCGCCAAGGCGGCAGCAGAGCCGGCAGTTGCCGTGGCCGAGGCCAAGCCGGCGGCCAAGGTCGTCAGCAATGTGCCTGCGGCCGCCAAACCGGCCAAGGCTGCCGAACAGCAGCCGGCTCGCAGCGGTGGCTTCAGTGTGAAGTCCGCCTGGGCCGCGCGCCTGGCCGAGCAGGGCGAGCGTTGCCGCTTGCCGCGGGGCAAGGCCAGGCAGCGTCACGTCTGAGCTATCGTTGGCTGCTGTGCCGGCCCTTTCGCGGCTAAAGCCGCTCCCACAGGGATATCACTGCCTTTGAGTTCTGTGCAGTTCCTGTGGG
>Ga0247820_10000410_pt1 | contig 22599 bp, 22 predicted proteins | sample 13C_Glucose_Day1_2_FD_192480 | JGI IMG/M metagenome (GOLD analysis project Ga0247820, IMG submission 192480) | Soil microbial communities from agricultural site in Penn Yan, New York, United States - 13C_Glucose_Day14 | ecosystem: Environmental > Terrestrial > Soil > Agricultural land | place...
GTGGAGCTGCGCGAGGGGCTGACCCCGGCGCCGGCCACCCGGGCGGTCGTCGAGGCCCTGCGGGCGGCGGGTGCGGCCGGACCCGGCCCGGACCGTCACCTGGCGCCCGACCTGGCGGCGGCGGACGCGTTCGTCCGGGACGGGCGGCTGGTGGCGGCCGTCGAGACGGTCACCGGGCCGCTGAACTGAACCCTCCGGGGCCCGGCGGCAGTTCCCGCCGGGCCCCGGAGCGCTTCAGAACCCCAGGCGTTCCCGGCGCACCGAATAGACCACGAAGCCGGCGCCCAGCGCGAGGAAGCCGGTGCCGCCGACGATGTACGGCGTGCTGTCGAAGCTGCCGGTGTCCGCGAGGCGCACGTCCTCACCCGGACCGTCGACGGACGTCGACATGACTCTCGCCTGCTGCGTGACCTGCGGGGACGGGCTCGCCGAGACCGTGGCGGCCATCGGTGTGTTCGAGGTCGCGTTGGCGGACGGGACGAACCACAGGGCGCACAGCAGCGTGCCCGCGGCGGTGGCGGTCAGCAACGGACGGAGCGCGGATGACACGGAATATCGATCCCCTTGTGGCGCTGGCGAATTGGCCGTGTGGGGGCGATGTTAGTGAAAGGCGCGGGTCACAGGAAAGTCACGGGAGCCGGGGGCCGTACGCTCCGGGCATGAGCACTCCAGAGACATCACGTTTTGTACGGGTTCGGGTGGAGATCGTCCTCGAGGTCGACGACGAGGACGCGGTGGCCAAGGCCGCGTTGGACAGGATCGCGGAGGACGGCGATATGCCGGACGCCGAACGGGTACACGCCGAGAACGCTGTGACGGAGGACACCGCGGAGGCCCTCGCCCATCTGGTGGACCCCTTTGCCCTGGTGGGAGAGGTCCCGGGCGCGGAACTGCTGCAGGCCTCCTGGAGCAGCGAGGAGATCGACTACGACCCGGACTCGCCGGAATGGGATCTCGACGACGATGATGACGACGAGTCCGACGACGGCGACGACGGGGCGGACCGGACCGGCTGAGGCGGCTTGGGGAAATCGTGACCCCGGGCGGCAACCGCCGCCCGGGGTCACGGCGTCTCAAGCGGCACACGGACCGGCACCCTCACCGTGCGCCCCGGCGGACGTGGCGAGCCCCACACTTACGGGCCGTGGGGAACGGGGTGACCCGGTCGTAGCGTTGAAGGTTGTGACGAGGTCCTCCGGCTTCGGGCCGGGGACTCGTGGGGTTGGGATTCGGCAACGATGGAGAAGCGTGTGATGACGGACGGTAAGCGGCGCAGGAGTCTGGCGGCCGCGTCCGCTCTGCTCGGCGGAGTGCTGGTGCTCTCGGCGTGTTCCGGCGGTGACGGCGGTTCGGCCGGCGACGACGGCAAGGACACGTCACAGGCGCAGGTCGACGAGGCCGCGGCGAAGAAGTCCTCCGAGGCCCAGATCAAGATCACGCCGAAGGACGGCTCGAACAACGCCTCCATCAACAACTCGGCCGCCGTGACCGTGGCCAAGGGCACGCTCACCGAGGTGAAGATGACCACCGCGGACGGCACCGCCGTCTCGGGTGAGATATCCGCCGACAAGAAGAGCTGGAAGCCCAGCGCGCAGCTGGAGCGGGCCACCACCTACAAGCTGACGGCCACCGCCGAGGACGCCAAGGGCCTCGCCGCCCACGAGAACGCGTCGTTCACCACGGTCGCCCCGGACAACAGCTTCATCGGCTCCTTCACCCCGGACGACGGCACCACGGTCGGTGTCGGCATGCCGGTGTCGATCAACTTCGACAAGGCGATCACCAACAAGGCCGACGTGCAGAAGGGCATCACCGTCTCCTCCAGCAGCGGCCAGGAGGTCGCCTGCCACTGGTTCAACGCCAACCGCATGGACTGCCGGCCCGACGAGTACTGGCAGGAGGGCTCCACCGTCACCCTGAAGCTGGCGCTCGACGGGGTCCAGGGCGCCGAGGGCGTCTACGGCGTCCAGCAGAAGACGGTCACCTTCAAGATCGGCCGCAACCAGGTCACGTACGTCGACGCCAAGACCAAGCAGATGAAGATCACGCAGGACGGCAAGACCGTCCGCACGATCCCGATCTCGGCCGGCTCGCCCGACAACAAGACGTACGAGGGCCAGATGGTGATCTCCGAGAAGTTCAAGGAGACCCGGATGAACGGCGCGACGGTCGGCTTCACCGACGACGACGGCAAGGGCGAGTACGACATCAAGGACGTGCCGCACGCCATGCGGCTGAGCACCTCCGGCACCTTCATCCACGGCAACTACTGGGGCGCCAAGTCCATCTTCGGCAGCGTCAACACCAGCCACGGCTGCGTGGGTCTGCAGGACGCCAAGGGAGCCGGCGACCCGAACATGCCGGGCGCCTGGTTCTACAACAACTCGATCATCGGTGACGTGGTCGTCGTCCAGAACACCGGCGACAAGACCATCGCCCCGGACAACGGCCTCAACGGCTGGAACATGAGCTGGGAGCAGTGGAAGGCGGGCTCGGCCGTCTGACGCCAGCCGCGCACGCGGCGCCCCGTCCCACCACCCCGGCCGATGCCGCCGTCCGCCCCCTCGGGGGGAGCGGGCGGCGGCATCGGCGTCTTCCGGGCGGCCGGCGGCCCGGCGGTCTTCTCATGCGGCTCTTATCCCGGGCTTAACACTTCATCACGGACCGTCCCTAGCTTGCCGCCATGTTCTTCACCTACCTGAGGCGCGAGCTGCGCCGCCGCAGAAAGGCGGCCCTCGTCGTCGCCTCCGGCCTCGCACTGGGCATCGCGCTGGTCGTCGTGGTCAACTCCGTGTCCTCCGGCATGAGCAAGGCGCAGGAGAAGGTCCTGCAGTCCCTGTACGGGCTCGGCACGGACATGACGGTCACCAAGGCCGCCGAGGCCCAGCCGGCCGGCGAGCGCCCCCGCTTCGAGTTCGACGCCCAGGACGACGACTCCGGCGAGGAGCAGAGCAGCGACCGCGTCATGGTGCAGGGCTTCCAGACCCTGGCGAGCTCCACCGTGGGCAAGGTCGGCGAACAGGACGGTGTCGCCGACGCGGTGGGCGGGCTGAGCCTCCAGGTCATGAAGGTGAGCGGCGAGTTCACCCGGGGTCAGTTCCAGCAGGGCGGCGAGGGCGGTCAGGGCGGCGGTCCCGGGGCCGGCGGCCAGTCCGCGCCGGAGGGCCGGGTCGAGGGCGGTGGCGCGAGCTTCGACGTCAACAGCTACTCCGTCTACGGCACCGACGTCACCGAGCCCGCCCTCGGTCCGCTGACCTCCTCCGAGATCACCGACGGGCGCGCCTTCAAGGCGACCGAGACCGACGCGAAGGTCGCGGTCGCCGACTCCGCCTACGCCAAGGAGAAGGAGCTCGAGACCGGTGACACCGTCACCGTCAAGGGCACCAAGTACAAGGTCATCGGCATCGCCACCGCCTCCAGCGGGGACGCGGCGGCCAACCTCTACCTTCCGCTGAAGCAGGCGCAGACCCTCGCCGACGCCAAGGACAAGGTCACCACGATCTACGTCAAGGCGACCGACTCCCAGCGGATCGACAGCGTCAAGTCCGGTATCCAGAAGAACATTTCCGGTACGACCGTCACGACCTCCGCCGACCTCGCGGACACCGTCTCCGGCTCCCTGTCCACCGCCTCCTCGCTCGCCGCCGGCGTCGGCAAGTGGCTCTCGGTCGTGGTGCTGGTGGCCGCGTTCCTCGTCGCCGGCCTGCTCACCTCCTCGGCGGTCTCCCGCCGGGTGCGCGAGTTCGGCACGCTCAAGGCGCTGGGCTGGAAGTCCGGCCGGGTCACCCGGCAGGTGCTCGGCGAGTCGATGGTGCACGGTCTGGTCGGCGGTGTCCTCGGCATCGCGCTGGGCCTGGCGGGCGCGTACGCCGTGACCGCGGTCAGCCCCACCCTGCAGGCCCAGCTCGGCGGCGGTGGTGGCGGCATGGGCGGCGGTCCCGGAGGCGGCGGCACGGGCGGGCCCGGCCGGCAGGCCGCCGCCAAGACCCTCGACGTGGCGCTCACCGCGCCGGTCAGCGTCACCACCCTCGCCCTCGCGGTCGGCCTCGCGGTGGCCGGAGGTCTCGTCGCCGGCGCCTTCGGCGGCTGGCGCGCCTCCCGGCTGCGGCCGGCCGACGCGCTGCGCCGCGTCGAGTAACCCCCGCCCGGCAACCGGCCCCGGGGCCCGCCCGCAATGGGCGGGCCCCCACCCCCGTACGCGATCCAGGAGCAGACCCATGTACGAACTCAGAGGCGTCACCCGGCGCTACACGCGAGGCAAGGAGACCGTCAACGCCCTCGACGGCATCGACCTGACCATCCCCGACGGCGACCGGCTCGTCATCCAGGGCCCCACCGGCGGCGGCAAGTCCACGCTGCTGCAGATGCTGGGCGGGCTGGACCGGCCCAGCTCCGGCGAGATCGTCCTGGACGGCACCGACCTGGCCGCGCTGCCCGAGGCGAGGCTCACCCGGGTCCGCAGCGAGAGCATCGGCTTCGTCTTCCAGTCGTTCAACCTGATTCCCACGCTCACCGCGCAGGAGAACGTCGAGACCGCGCTCGTCCCGCTCGGCGTGAAGGCCGGGCAGCGGCGGGAGAAGGCCGCCGAGGCGCTGGCGTCGGTCGGCCTGGGCGAGCGGCTCGGGCACCTGCCCGGCGAGATGTCCGGCGGTCAGCAGCAGCGGGTGGCCATCGCGCGGGCGCTGGTGAAGGAGCCGAAGGTGCTGCTCGCCGACGAACCCACCGGAAACCTCGACGAGTCGATGCGCGACGAGATCATGGACGTGCTGATCCGCATGTGGAAGGAGCTGGGTCTCACCTTCGTCATGGTCACCCATGACTCGGCCATCGCGAAGGCCGCGCCGCGGCTGGCGACGATCCGCAAGGGGCGGATCACCGTGAAGGAGAACACCCGCGCCTGACGAGAAGGACGCCAATCCCGCGGTTGTGTAACGGAGTTCCGGCGGAGGTATTACAGCCTCCCGTCGACTTCGGCACCCTTTCCGGTGTCCCTTGAGACGCTTGATCACCCCTCGGCATACTTCGTGATCCGGGGGGTGCGCGCATGCGTACGAGACCACCCCCGGCCGGGTGATGTCGAGTTCGCCCGGCGACTTCGCTAGGGGGAACCTTGCGCAGACAAGTGAAGAGAGCGTGCGTGGGCACGGTCGCCGCGGCCGCCGCCGTGGCGCTCGCCGCGGGCATGGCAGGCCCGGCGTCGGCGAACGGGGAGGGAACGGCCGCCGCCGCGGCCTCGAAGGCGTCCGCGCCGAAGGCCAAGCACCGGATCACGCTGATCACCGGTGACCGGGTCGCGGTGGACGGCAAGGGCCGCGTGGTCGGCCTGGAGCGGGCCGAGGGCCGGGAGCACATACCCGTCCAGGTCCGCAGGAGCGGCGGACACACCCTCGTGGTGCCGGCGGACGCCGCCCGGCTGATCGCGAGCGGCAAGCTGGACCAGCGGCTCTTCGACATCACCGAGCTCAACAAGGCCAGGACCCGCAGCTCCCAGAAGCAGGGCCTGAAGGTCATCGTCGGCTACAAGGGCACCGCCCAGGCCACCAAGGCCGACGTCCGCGACGCGGGCACGGTCCGCCGGACCCTGAAGTCCCTGAACGCGGACGCGGTGCAGACCCCGCACGAGGAGACGCCGCAGCTGTGGGACGCCGTCACCAACGGCGACCGCACCGCCTCCGGCGTCGCCCACGTCTGGCTCGACGGCGTCCGCAAGGCCGGCCTCGACAAGTCGGTGGCGCAGATCGGCACGCCCAAGGCGTGGGCGGCCGGTTACGACGGCAAGGGCGTCCGGATCGCCGTCCTGGACACCGGTGTCGACGCCACCCACGCGGACCTGAAGGGCCAGGTGACCGCGTCGAAGAACTTCACCTCCGCGGCCACCGCCGGCGACAAGGTCGGCCACGGCACCCATGTCGCGTCCATCGCGGCCGGCACCGGCGCCAAGTCCGGCGGCAAGTACAAGGGTGTCGCGCCGGGCGCCAAGATCCTCAACGGCAAGGTCCTCGACGACTCCGGTTTCGGCGACGACTCCGGCATCCTCGCGGGCATGGAGTGGGCGGCCGCGCAGGGCGCGGACGTCGTCAACATGAGCCTGGGCGGCGGTGACACGCCCGAGATCGACCCGCTGGAGGCGGCGGTCAACAAGCTGTCCGCCGAGAAGGGCGTCCTGTTCGCCATCGCGGCCGGCAACGAGGGCCCGCAGTCGATCGGTTCGCCCGGCAGCGCGGACGCCGCCCTCACCGTCGGCGCCGTGGACGACAAGGACAAGCTCGCCGACTTCTCCTCCACCGGCCCCCGCGTCGGCGACGGCGCCCTCAAGCCGGACGTCACCGCTCCCGGCGTGGACATCACGGCCGCCTCGGCGAAGGGCAACGAGATCGCCAAGGAGGTCGGCGAGAGCCCGGCCGGCTACATGTCCATCTCCGGTACGTCGATGGCGACCCCGCACGTCGCGGGCGCGGCGGCGATCCTGAAGCAGCAGCACCCGGAGTGGACGTACACGGAGCTGAAGGGCGCGCTCACCGGCTCCACCAAGGACGGCAAGTACACGCCGTTCGAGCAGGGTTCGGGCCGGATCCAGGTCGACAAGGCGATCAAGCAGACGGTGATCGCCGAACCGGTGTCGCTGAGCTTCGGCGTGCAGCAGTGGCCGCACACCGACGACAAGCCGGACACCCGGCAGCTCACCTACCGCAACCTGGGCACCCAGGACGTCACGCTGAAGCTGACGTCGACCGCCACCGGCCCGAAGGGCAAGGCGGCCCCGGCCGGCTTCTTCACCCTCGGCGCCACCACGGTCACGGTCCCCGCGGGCGGCAAGGCCTCCGTCGACCTCACCGTCGACACCCGGCTGGGCGGCACGGCCGACGGCGCGTACTCGGCGTACGTGGTCGCGACGGGCGGCGGGCAGACCGTGCGCACGGCGGCCGCCGTGCAGCGCGAGGCCGAGTCGTACGACGTGACGCTGAAGTTCCTCGACCGCGCCGGCAAGCCGGCCGTCAACTACGTGGCCGGCCTGGCCGGTCTCTCCGGCCTGGGCGCCGACCGGTACTACCAGCCCTACGACCCCGACGGCACCGTCACCGTCCGCGTCCCCAAGGGCGGGTACGTCCTGGACACCGGGATCTTCGTCAGCGCGGACCCGGAGAAGTATGAGGGCGCCGACTGGCTCGCCCAGCCCAAGCTGAACGTCACCAAGAACACGACGGTCACGCTGGACGCCCGCAAGGCCAAGCCGGTCAGCATCACCGTGCCGGAGAAGTCGGCCAAGCCGGAGTTCGCCTCCGCCGACTACACCGTCGAGACGAAGAACTCGGCCTTCGCCTTCGGCTGGTGGCTGGAGTCGTACGACAACTTCCGCTCCGCGCACCTCGGTCCCGAGATCACCGACGGCTCGCTGAGCCAGCAGTGGGACGCCCACTGGACCAAGGGCTCCAAGGAGCAGTACGACACCGTCAGCGGCGCCAAGGTCAAGAAGGTCGCCACCGGCTACACCCGGCACTACAAGGCGGGCGACCTCGCCACCGTGAAGGTCGGCATGGGCGCCGCGGCGAGCGGCAAGAAGGGCTCCGTCGGCGCCATGGGCATGCTGCCCGGCAGCATGAGCGGCTCCGCGATCGCCATTCCGCAGAAGCTGCCCGGCACCCGCACGCTGCACCTGTCCACCGCGGGCGGCGTGAGGTGGGACCTCGACTTCGAGCAGCAGGGCGGCGTCGACGAGGACGGCTGGCCGGTCGGCGACGCCGGCTACCTCATCGGTTCCGAGAAGGCCTACAAGGCGGGCAAGTCGTACAAGGAGACCGTGAACACGGCGGTCTTCGGGCCGCGGATCACCTCGGACTACGGCATCTTCCGTGAGGGCAACAGCATCTCCGGGCTCCTCCCGCTGTTCGCCGACGGCAAGGGCCACCTGGGCTCCTCGGTGTACACCTCGGTCACCACCAGCCTCTACCGCAACGGCAAGAAGGTCGGCTCGCACAGCGACCCGCTGGAGGGGGAGAAGGAGTTCAAGGTCCCGTCCGCGGACGCCTCCTACAAGCTGACCACCTCGGTCAAGCGCAGCGTCAAGGTCGCGGCCGCGTCCACGCGGATCGACGCGAGCTGGACCTTCCGCTCCAAGAAGACCACCGGCCTCAAGCAGCTGCCCGCCTCCACCGTCCGCTTCAACGCGGCCACCGGACTGGACAGCAAGGTGACGGCCGGCAAGAAGGCCACCGTCCCGGTCTCCGTGGAGGGCGCCGCCAAGGGCAAGAACCTCAAGTCCCTGTCGGTGTACGTCTCCTACGACTACGGCAAGACCTGGAAGAAGACCACGGTCAAGAGCGGGAAGATCACCGTCAAGAACCCGGCGAAGGGGAAGGCCATCTCCTTCCACGCCAAGATCGCCGACAAGAAGGGCAACAAGTCGACGATCTCGATCTACAACGCCTACTACGGCAAGTAGACGCTGAACGCACGGCCCGCCGGGAGCACCGCTCCCGGCGGGCCGTGCCGCGTCAGCCGGCCGACGCCGACGACCCCGACCGCCTCGCGTCGGCGCCCCAGCTGCCCAGCAGCCGCAGCGCCTCGGCCGACGGGGTGTCCGGCTCCGCGAAATACGTGACCAGCGACTGCCCGCTGTCGTCCCCGGAGGGGCGGAACGACTCCCAGAGCAGGGTCAGCTCCCCGACCAGCGGATGCCTCAGGCGCTTCACGCCGTGGCTCTTCTCCTTGACGTCGTGCGCCGCCCACAGCCTGCGGAACTCCTCGCTCTTCACGGAGAGCTCGCCGACCAGGGCGGACAGCTGCGGGTCCTCCGGATGCAGGCCCGCGTCCATGCGCAGATAGGCCACCATGTCGGCCGCCTTCTGGTCCCACTCCACGAACAGCTCCCGGTGGTCCGGGTTGAGGAACACCAGCCGCGCCCAGTTCCGCTCCTGCGCCGGAAGTTTCTCCCAGTCGCCGAAGACCGCCGCCGCCATCCCGTTCCAGGCGAGGATCTCCGAGCGCCGGCCCACGACGTACGCCGGGACCGTGTCCATCGACGCCAGCAGGTGCCGCAGCGCCGGGCGGGGCCTGTCGGTCCGGGCCGCCGGCTTCCTCCGCTGCCGCTTCGGCTTCGCCAGATGCGTGAGGTGGGTCCGCTCGGCGTCGGTGAGACGCAGGGCACGCGCGATCGAGTCCAGCACCTCCACCGAGACGTTCTGCCCGTTGCCCTGCTCCAGGCGCGTGTAGTACGCGACGGACACCCCGGCGAGCTGCGCCAGCTCCTCGCGGCGCAGGCCGGGCACCCGGCGGTGCCGTCCGAAGTCCGGCAGGCCCATGTCCTGCGGCTTCAGCCGGGCCCGCCGGGTGCGCAGGAACTCGCTCAGTTCCGCTCGCGGGTCCAGACCGCCGGGGCCTGTCGGTGAGGTGTGCTGCTCGTCCATGTGTCCAGTATTCCCGGTCGTACGCACACCAGCCTGTCCCCGCCAGTGGTACGCACGGCCAACGTAGGCAGAGCCGTGGGCTGGGTGAACGTCCGCCGACGTCGCAGGCTGGAGGCTGCTCCCGGCCGGACAGAAGGCGGCCGGGCGTACCACCCCAGGAGGAGAGCCCCGCCATGACCACTGTTGCCGCGTACGCCGCACCCGCCGCCAAGGCTCCGCTGGAGCGGACGACCATCGAGCGGCGCGAGGTCGGCGAGCACGACGTGCTGATCGACATCCGGTTCGCCGGGATCTGCCACTCCGACATCCACCAGGCCCGCGAGGGCTGGGGCGACGCCATCTTCCCGATGGTCCCCGGCCACGAGATCGCCGGCGTGGTCTCCGAGGTCGGGCCCGGTGTGACGGCGTTCCGGGCGGGCGACCGGGTGGGCGTCGGCTGCATGGTCGACTCCTGCCGCGAGTGCGAGAACTGCCGGGCCGGCCGGGAGCAGTACTGCACCGGCGGCGGCATGGTCGGCACCTACAACGCCCTGGGCAAGGACGGCGAGCCGACCTACGGCGGCTACTCGCAGAAGATCGTCGTCGACGAGAACTACGTCGTCCGCATCCCCGACGGCCTCCCGCTCGACGTGGCCGCCCCGCTGCTGTGCGCCGGCATCACCACCTACTCCCCGCTGAAGCGCTGGGGCGCCGGTCCCGGCAAGAAGGTCGCGGTGCTCGGCATGGGCGGCCTCGGCCACATGGGCGTCAAGATCGCGCACGCGCTGGGCGCCGAGGTGACGGTGCTCTCGCAGTCCCTGCGCAAGAAGGACGACGGCCTGAAGCTGGGCGCCGACCACTACCGGGCCACCAGCGACCCGAAGACCTTCGAGGAGCTGCGCGGGAGCTTCGACCTGATCCTGTCGACCGTGTCGGCCCCGCTGGACTTCGACGCCTACCTGTCCCTGCTGAGGACGGAGGGCACGCTGGCCAACGTCGGCGCCCCCGAGGAGCCGGTCTCCCTCAACCTCTTCTCGGTGCTCGGCGGCGGCAAGACCCTCGCCGGATCCATGATCGGCGGCATCGCCGAGACCCAGGAGATGCTGGACTTCTGCGCCGAGCACGGCATCGGCGCGGAGATCGAGCTGATCGACGCGGCCGGGATCAACGAGGCGTACGAGCGGGTCCTGAACAGCGACGTCCGCTACCGCTTCGTCATCGACACGGCGACGATCTGACGCCCGGCGCCGCCCCCGCCTCCCCAGGCCCGGGGGGAGGCGGGGGCGAGCGCGCTCCGAGGCGGGCTCAGCCGTCGCCGTACTCCACGTACAGCGGGCTGGCCACGATCAGTCCCGTGCCGCCGCGGCTGGTGAACCCGGTGGTGACGCGCGCATAGCCGCGCATGGCCGCCGCGGTCTCCGGGTGCGTCTGTCCGTCGATGCGCTCCAGCAGGCCGCGCAGCGCCGTGATCAGCGACGGACGCCGTCCGTCCGCGCCGGCGCCGAGGTCGTCGGAGAGTGCGGCCAGCAGTGCGCCGGGGGCGCTGGCATGGGTGCCGAGGAGGTTGCGCACCAGCGCGCCGGACTCCGGGGTCCCCTCGGTGACGCGCGGCAGCAGTCCCGTGATCAGGTGCTCCGCGGAGCCGTGCAGCAGCAGCCGCACGGGCCGGTCCGGGGCCGGGGTGTCCGCGAAGAACACCATGGCGGGATCGACGGTGTCCAGGGCGAAGTAGTTCAACGGCGCCTCGAAGGCCACCCATTGACCCGGCCGCAGGCCCTCCTCCGCGTACCAGCGGGCCGACTCCTCGACACGGCGCACGACCCGCGTCAGGTGTCTGCCCCTGAGGTCGGGGCCGGTGCCGGCCGGGGGGTCCACCTCCATGCCGCCGAAGGGCGTCGAGAAGCTGACCCGCTGGCGGGGCCAGGCGGACCGGAGTCCGGACAGGAACTGCGAGAGTTTCCGGTCGGACAGGTAGATCACTTCCTGCACTCCTGCTCCGTTCGTCAGAAGCCGAGGGGCCGTTTCACACGTCCTGCAGTCCGAGGAACTCGAACGCCGCCGTCGGCAGCAGTTCCGACGGCCGGTACATCCCGTCCGGTCCCGGTTCCATGTCACCCGCGATCCGGCGCAGCAGTTCCCCGAGTTCGGGGCGGACCGCGGGGTCCCGGCGCAGGCACTGCGCGACCACGCCGGCGAACTCCTCCGGCACGCCGGTCAGGTCGGGCTCCTCGGACTGCATGCGGATCATGGTGCGGACGGGGTCGCCGCCCGGGTAGGGGCTGCGTCCGGTGGCGGCGAAGACCAGCACCGCGCCCAGCGCGTACACGTCGCTCGCGGGCGTCACCTTCCGGGCGTCCTCCGCCTGCTCCGGCGACATGTACGCGGGGGTGCCCAGCGTGGTGTGGGCGACCGTCAGCTTGCTCGCCGCGACCGCGGCCGCCAGGGCGAGACCGAAGTCGATCACCCGCAGCCCGTCGACGCCGACCAGGACGTTGGACGGCTTCAGGTCCCGGTGGACGATCGCGGCGGCGTGCACGGACCGCAGCGCCTCGGCCAGCTGGGCGGCGACCCAGCGCAGAGCCCGCAGCGGCAGCGGGCCGCACGCGTCGACGAGGTCCTGGAGGGAGGGCGCCGAGACGTAGGCCGTGGCCAGCCAGGGGATGTCCCCGGTGGTGTCCGCGTCCACCACCGGTGGTGCGTAGAACCCGTTCACGCCCCGGGCCGCGGCGACCTCCCGCTGGAAGCGCCTGCGGAACTCCGGGTCGTCGGCCAGCTCCTCCTTGACGACCTTGATCGCGAGCAGTCGGCCGGCCGGCGTCTGGCCCAGGAACACCCGGCCCATGGAACCGCTGCCGATCCGCCGCAGCACGGTGTAGGGCCCCACCGTCCGAGGGTCGAAGGACTGCAGGGGCTTCCAGCGGGAGGTGGGGTCCCACTCGTGGTGCTGCGGCCGGAGCACCGAGCCCGGCGGAGGGTTCCCCGCGGGCCGTCCGGGCCGGGGGAGCACGAAACGCTGCTCCGGCATGCGCTCGGGCGCGTGCTCCGCGGCGCCGGACACGGGATGCCCGGCGGTCACCGGTCCGGCGTCCGGGTCCGTGGCGAGCGCCCGGACGGTCCTGGCGGAGCCGGCGCCGAGCGCGTCCTTCAGCCTGCGGGCGACGGGCGCCTCGACCGTGGACGCGGCCGACCGCACGACCTCGCCGAGCTCCCGCATCCTGGCCATGACGACCTGGTCCTCGACCCCGAACTCCCTGGCCAGTTCGTAGACCCGTACTTTCGGCACACTCGACTCCTCGACCGGAGGCCCGGCTCGTGTTCGCAGGAGTCAAGACTATGTGGCCGGACGGGGCATTCTCCGGACGGACGCGGGGGCGTCGCGCGGGTGTTGGCGCTCGGTGCGGGCTCGGTGCGCGGTCGGTGCGCGCTCAGTGCGGCAGGGTCGCCGGGCTGCCGCCGTTCGCCTCGTACCCGGCCACCGCCAGGGCGCGGTGGACGGCGAACACGGCGGCCGGGTCGGGGGACAGCGTCCAGGGGAGGGCGCCGACATGGCCGTCGACCTGTATGAGCTGGCTCATGGCCTCCGCCCAGCGCTCGCCGCGGACCAGGAAGAAGATCAGCAGGTGCCGCACGTGCGCCGACATCGGGTCGTCGGGGCGGGCGGAGTGCACCGCGTGCAGCGCGCCGTGCACCGCCTTGGTGACGACCTCGCTCTGGTGGAAGCCGGAGACCAGGTTCACCTCGGGGAGGTGCTCGAACACCGCGAAGAGCGGCATGGCCGCGAGGAGGGAGCCCTGGGGCGCCCGCGCCGCCGCGGCCTCCGCGAACGCGTACGCCTGCTGCCGCGAGCCGTGCCACTTCTCGCACCAGTAGTGCAGCGCGGCCAGATGCGCCCCCATGTGGGCCGGGGCGCGGTCCAGGATCTTCAGCCAGACCTGCTCGAAGTCCGGCTGGGAGTAGCCCAGTCCACGGGCCACCGACAGCTCCACGATGTACGGGACCGGGTCACCGGGGGCGAGCAGCGCCGCGTCGCCGCACGCGGCCTTCGCCTCCTCCATGATGATCCGGAACTCGTCCGTCCCGGGCGCCGCCGTCCGCCACGCCTGCTGCACCAGGAACTCGGCGTGCACCGCCGCGCCGCCCGCGTCCTTGGGCGCCTCGGTCCGCCACACCCGCAGCCACTGACCGCCCGGCGCCTCGCTCACCCCGCCGGGCCGCTGGGCCAGCTCCAGCGAGGCCGCTCCCGCGAACGCCTGGACGCGCTGCCAGCGCACCTCGCTGCCCGCGTCCGTGCCGGCCAGCAGCTGCTGCGCCGCCCGGTAGTCCTGCGTGCGCTGCACCAGCTCCAGGACGTCCAGCAGGTCCTGGTCGGGGCCGGGCATGCGGATGTCCAGCTCCTCCTCGCGGGCGAAGCCGTAGTTCGCCGGGTCCGCGGCGTCCGGGTGGCCGGCGGGGACCTGCGTGATCGCCCCGCGCCTGCGCCTCAGGTACGGCACCACCACGAAGCCGAGCATGACGAGCGCGATCAGGACCCAGAGAATCTCCATGTCACAAGCGAACCAGACCGCGCCGACAATTGGCCAACCCGGTGCCGCACCTGTGGAAAACCTCCCGTGGCCGCACCCCGCCGTCCGTCCGGCCCCCTCCGCGTCCGTCATCCGCACCGTGGGCGCACTACCCTCGGTGCCCATGAGCGACAGGCACATCAGTGAGCACTTCGAGACGCTCGCGATCCACGCGGGCAACACCGCCGACCCCCTGACGGGCGCGGTCGTACCGCCCATCTACCAGGTGTCGACCTACAAGCAGGACGGCGTCGGCGGGCTGCGCGGCGGCTACGAGTACAGCCGCAGCGCCAATCCGACCAGGACCGCGCTGGAGGAGAACCTCGCCGCCCTGGAGGGCGGCCGCCGCGGACTGGCGTTCGCGTCCGGACTGGCGGCCGAGGACTGCCTGTTGCGTACGCTGCTGAGCCCCGGCGACCACGTGGTGATCCCGAACGACGCGTACGGCGGCACGTTCCGCCTCTTCGCCAAGGTGGTCTCCCGCTGGGGCGTGGAGTGGTCGGTGGCCGACACCAGCGACCCGGCCGCCGTCCGCGCCGCCCTCACCCCCAGGACCAAGGCGGTGTGGGTGGAGACCCCCTCCAACCCGCTGCTCGGCATCACCGACATCGCCGCCGTGGCCCAGATCGCCCGGGACGCGGGCGCCCGGCTCGTCGTCGACAACACCTTCGCCACGCCCTACCTCCAGCAGCCGCTGGCGCTCGGCGCGGACGTCGTCGTGCACTCCCTGACCAAGTACATGGGCGGCCACTCGGACGTCGTCGGCGGCGCGCTGATCACCGGCGACGCGGAGCTGGGCGAGGAGCTGGCCTTCCACCAGAACGCCATGGGCGCGGTCGCCGGGCCCTTCGACTCCTGGCTGGTGCTGCGCGGCACCAAGACCCTCTCGGTCCGCATGGACCGGCACAGCGAGAACGCCACGAAGATCGCCGACATGCTCACCCGTCACGCGCGCGTGACGAGCGTCCTGTACCCGGGGCTGCCCGACCACCCCGGTCACGAGGTCGCCGCCAAGCAGATGCGGGCCTTCGGCGGCATGGTCTCCTTCCGCGTGGAGGGCGGCGAGGAGGCGGCCGTCGAGGTCTGCAACCGCGCCAAGGTGTTCACGCTCGGCGAGTCCCTGGGCGGCGTCGAGTCGCTGATCGAGCACCCCGGCCGGATGACGCACGCGTCCGCGGCCGGTTCCGCGCTGGAGGTCCCGGCCGACCTGGTGCGCCTGTCGGTGGGCATCGAGAACGTCGACGACCTGCTCGAGGACCTTCAGCAGGCGCTCGGCCGGTAGTCCCCGGTCACCAGCCCGTGAGCGGTGGAGTCGTCTCCGACGGCGGCTCCACCCACGGGCGGGCGGTCAGCGCCCACACCACGAACGCCACGGCCACCGCCAGCGACAGCAGCCACAGCGCGCGGCGGGCGAGCGTCCTGCGGCGCAGGACGCGGGCGCCGCGCCGCACGGCGTCCGCGTGGAGCTCGGGCGGCAGGGGCGGCGGCGACTGCTCCAGCATCCGCCGTACGGTCGCCTCGCGCTTCATCCGGGTCATGACGGCACCGCCTCGACGCCGCCCACCGCGGGGGCCGCCTTGGGCGGAGGGCGCAGCATGGCGGCCATCGCGCGGTTGAAGACGCTCCGTACGCGCTCCGCGGGCAGGCCGAGCAGCGCCGCCGTCTGCTCCTCGGCGACCCCCTCGTGCAGCCGCAGCACCAGGACCAGGCGTTCCTGGGGGGTGAGCCGGGCCAGCGGTCCTCCGGGCCGGGCGTGGAGGCGGAGCAGGCCGCCGCGGCGGTGCCAGGCGCCGCCCGCGAAGCGGGTCGCCAGGTACTGGCGGGTGTGGTCGTAGGGGTCCTCGCCGTGCAGGCGGTCCCAGTCGGCGTAGGTGTGCGCGAGCGCCAGGGTCAGCAGGCGCCGGGCGCGCGGGTTGGCGGCGTGGGGCTCGGCGGTGAGCAGCGTCGCGGTGTGCAGCAGGCGTCCGCCCGCGCCCGCCACGTACGCCTCGAACTCGCGGGCGCGGAGGTCGTCGCGGGACGTGTGCCGTGGTCGCAATCCGCGCCTCCCGTCGCCCGTGCGAGAGCCGGTCCCCGGCCGTGTCCGACGGGACCCCCGTCTCATATCAGGCCAGGACGGCCCCCGCGGTCAAGAGCCGCGCACGTGGCGGCGGTTCCCCGGCCGGCCGCGGTGCGGTGGTCAGGAGGCGGGGCGGTCCTCCGGACCCGCCGACATCCGGGCGGACAGCGCGCTGTTGAAGCGCGTCAGGAGCGCGCAGAACGTCTCGCGCTCCTCCGGGGCCCAGTCCTGGGTCAGGTCGGCCATCAACTGACGCCGTGAGGAGCGCACTTCGTCCAGGCGGGTCTGCCCGCGCGGGGAGAGCTGGAGCACGACCGCGCGGCCGTCCTCGGGGTGGGAGGTCCGCTTGACCAGGCCGGTGTCCACGAGCGGGGCCACCTGCCGGGTGACCGTCGAGGAGTCGATGCCCATGCTCGCGGCGAGCGCCTTGACGCCCATCGGGCCTTCCTTGTCGAGGCGGTTGAGCAGCAGGTACGCGGCGCGGTCCATCGAGGTGCGCACCTGGCCGACACCGCCGAGCCGGGTCTGTTCGGCACGGCGGGCGAACAACGCCACCTCGTGCTGCAGCGTGTCGAGAAGACCGGTGTCACCGACGGCCGTCAGGTCCGTCCTCATGTCCATCGACATGTCGGGTGTTGTGGGCATGACCGGGGGCTCACTTCGTGGAGGGCTGCCAATTGGGGGACAGGTTACGCGGCCGGACGGCGGGCCGTACCGGCGCTGCGCAAACCCGGGTCCGCGGGTTGGTCACACCGGTCGCCTCCGGCGGTGAACTGCGATGCTGGAGTCATGGGCTACAGCACGGCTGACTCCTTGCGGACCGTCACGCTCGACGATGTGCGAGGCGCTCAGAAGATGCTCTCGGGCGTGGCGCGGACGACCGCCATGGAGGGCAGCAGATACCTGTCCCGCCGGGTGGGCACCCCGGTGCACCTGAAGTGCGAGAACCTCCAGCGCACGGGCTCCTTCAAGCTGCGCGGCGCGTACGTCCGGATCGCCGGGCTGCTGCCGGAGGAGCGGGCCGCCGGGGTCGTCGCGGCGAGCGCGGGCAACCACGCGCAGGGCGTCGCGCTGGCGTCGTCGCTGCTCGGGGTGCGGTCCACGGTGTTCATGCCGAGGGGCGCCCCGCTGCCGAAGATCAGCGCGACCCGGGAGTACGGCGCGCAGGTGCGCCTGCACGGCCAGGTGGTCGACGAGACGCTGGCCGCGGCGACGGACTACGCGTACGAGACGGGCGCGGTGTTCATCCACCCGTTCGACCACCCGGACATCATCGCGGGCCAGGGCACGGTGGGCCTGGAGATCCTCGAGCAGTGCCCCGAGGTGCGCACGATCGTGGTGGGTGTCGGCGGGGGCGGGCTGGCCGCCGGGATCGCGGTGGCGGTGAAGGCGCTGCGGCCGGACGTGCGGATCGTCGGTGTGCAGGCGGCGGGCGCGGCGGCGTATCCGCCCTCGCTGGCGGCCGGGCGCGCGGTCTCGGTGCGCCACCCGGTGACGATGGCCGACGGGATCAAGGTGGGGCGGCCCGGGGACGTGCCGTTCGGGATCGTCCGTGAGCTGGTCGACGAGGTGCTCACGGTCACCGAGGACGAGCTGTCGGCCGCGCTGCTGCTCTGTCTGGAGCGGGCCAAGCTGGTCGTCGAGCCGGCCGGGGCGAGCCCGGTGGCGGCGCTGCTGAGCCGGCCCGGGGCCTTCGAGGGGCCGGTCGTCGCGGTGCTGTCCGGCGGCAACGTGGACCCGGTGCTGATGGAGCGGGTGCTGCGGCACGGGATGGCCGCGCAGGGCCGCTACCTGGCGGTACGGCTGCGTCTGACGGACCGGCCGGGCGCCCTCGCCTCACTTCTCAGGGCGTTGTCAGTGGTCGATGCCAACGTTCTCGACGTGAGCCACGTACGGACCGATCCCCGGCTCGGGCTCACGGAGGCGGAGGTGGAGCTGCACCTGGAGACGAAGGGCCCGGAGCACTGCACCGAGGTCAACCAGGCCCTGCGCGAGGCGGGTTACACGGTCATGGACTGACGCCGGACCGGGTGTCACTCCTTCGGGTAACCCCCATTGTGAGACGCGATACATCGCGTTACGGTGTGTCTCGCGCCACTGTCCGGCCGTCGTGCGTCCCGCCGCCCGCGCCGGGTGAAAAGCCGAGCACACCAAAGCGCCCAAACCCTAGGCTTTGCGAAGAATCACACGACGACGTGGAGGCTCATATGCCAGGCGCCATCTACGCCGAAGGTCTGGTCAAGACCTTCGGGAACGTCAAGGCGCTGGACGGCGTCGACCTCGAGGTCCCCGAAGGCACCGTCCTGGGCCTGCTCGGGCCGAACGGCGCGGGGAAGACCACCACCGTCCGCTGCCTCACCACCCTGCTGCGTCCCGACAGCGGCAGAGCGGTCGTGGCCGGCCTCGACGTGCTGAAACAGCCCGACGCGGTACGCCGCTCCATCGGGCTGTCCGGCCAGTTCGCGGCGGTCGACGAGTATCTGACCGGCCGCGAGAACCTGCAGATGGTCGGGCAGCTCTACCAGATGCGGGCGAAGGCCGCCAAGGTCCGCGCGGACGAGCTGCTGGAGCAGTTCCACCTCACGGACGCCGCCGACCGCACCGCCAAGACGTACTCCGGCGGCATGCGCCGCCGCCTCGACCTCGCCGCCGCCCTGGTCGTCTCGCCGCCCGTGATGTTCATGGACGAGCCGACGACCGGACTCGACCCGCGCAACCGCCAGCAGCTGTGGGAGGTCATCAAACAGCTCGTCTCCGGCGGTACGACGCTGCTGCTCACCACCCAGTACCTGGAGGAGGCCGACCACCTCGCGCACGACATCGCGGTCGTCGACCGCGGCAGGGTCATCGCGCAGGGCACCTCCGACCAGCTCAAGGCCCGCACCGGCGGCGAGCGCGTCGAGGTCGTGGTGCACGAGCGCGAGCACATCGCGTCCGCCTCGGCGCTCCTCGACAGGTACAGCCTGCGCGGTGCCGGCACGGGCGACACCACGGTCGAGGACCACATGCGCAAGATCACCACACCGGTCTCCGGCGGGGCCAAGCTCCTCGCCGAGATCATTCGCGACCTCGACGCCGACGGGATCGAGATCGACGACATCGGTCTGCGCCGCCCCACCCTCGACGACGTCTTCCTCTCCCTCACCGGGCATGTCGCGGAGGCCGGGGACACCGGGGACGACGAGGACGCCGACGGCGCCGACGGCGCGCAGGGCGGCGGGGACCGCGGACAGCGCCACGACAAGGAGGCCGCGAAATGAGTGCCGTCACCGACGCCGTCCGGGTCACGGCACCCGGCAACCCCCTCGGCCGGTCGATCCGTGACTCGCTGGTCGTCGCCAAGCGCAATCTGATCCGGATGGCCCGGATCCCCGAAGTGGTGATCTTCGGCCTCATCCAGCCGATCATGTTCGTGGTGCTGTTCTCGTACGTGTTCGGCGGCTCCATGGACATCGGCGGCAGCACGAGCCCGCAGGTCTACCGCGAGTTCCTGATGGCCGGCATCTTCGCGCAGACCGTCACCTTCGCCACCGCCGGAGCCGGGGCGGGCATCGCCGAGGACATGCACAAGGGGCTCATCGACCGTTTCCGCTCCCTGCCGATGGCACGCGGCGCGGTGCTCACCGGCCGCACCCTCGCCGACATGGTGCAGACGGCGCTCACCCTGCTGGTGCTCGCGGTCGTCGCCCTGCTGGTCGGCTGGCGCACCCACACCAGCGCCGGCGAGGTGCTCGGCGCCTTCGGGCTGCTCCTCCTGACCGGGTACGCGTTCACCTGGATCGGCGCGGTCATCGGCCTCTCGGTGCGCACCCCGGAGGCGGCCACCTCCGGCGGACTGGTCTGGCTGTTCCCGGTCACCTTCGTGTCGAACGCGTTCGTGGACTCCAGCAACATGACGCCCTGGCTGCGCCACATCGCCGACTGGAACCCGTTCAGCGCCACCGTCCAGGCCTGCCGGGAGCTCTTCGGCAACCCCGGAGTCTCCACCTCGGACGCCTGGCCCATGCAGCACCCGGTGTGGGCCTCGCTGATCTACTCGGTACTGATCATCGCGTTCTTCCGGACGCTCGCCGTGCGCAAGTACCGCTCGGCGGCGGCATGACGAAGCCCCCGGCACCGCACAGGGTGCCGGGGGCACGTCGGGGACTCGCGGGGGCGGGTCAGCCGTCGTACGGCTTGGCCTCCAGGATCTTCACCATGGCCTTCTTGCCGTTCGGCAGCTCGTACTCCGCGTCCTCGCCGACCTTGTGGCCCATCACGCCCGAGCCCAGCGGGGACTGCGGCGAGTAGGTCTCGATCTCGGAGCTCGCGTACTCGCGCGAGGCGAGCAGGAAGGTCAGCGTGTCGTCCTCGTCGCCGTCGAAGGCGATGGTCACGACCATGCCGGGCGCCACGGCGCCGTCGGCCGCCGGGGCCTCGCCGACCTTGGCGCTCTCGAGGAGCTGGGTGAGCTGGCGCACACGGAGCTCCTGCTTGCCCTGCTCCTCCTTGGCCGCGTGGTACCCGCCGTTCTCCCGCAGGTCGCCCTCCTCGCGCGCGGCGGCGATCTTGGCGGCGATCTCGGTGCGCGCGGGACCAGTAAGGTACTCAAGCTCGACCTTGAGCTTGTTGTACGCCTCCTGGGTCAGCCAGGTGACGTTCTCGCTGGTCTGGGTCACAGGGTGCTCCTCGTAGGTACTGGGAATACAAAGCATCGCCCTCTCCCAGGAGCATGTTCCTCCAGGGATGGGCGAAACCACGAGCCTAACAATTGAGTGCCCGCGGGGGGAGGACATAAGCCACAGGACTTACGGTCAGCGCAGGTCAGTGGCGAGGTATTCCCCGCGGAAGTCAGTCCGTGTGACAGCCGACGAGCTGGGCCGTCGTACCCGGGGAGGTCGTACGCAGCGTGACGACCTCGTCGATGCGTGTGGCGTCCGCGTCGAAGCGGAAGTCCGCGCGGCCCACCTCGGCGCCGTCCTCGGCCTGCGAGCGGACGGTGCAGTAGCCGGCGACGCCCGCGTCCTTGTGCACCTCCAGGTGCACCTTCACCGCGTTCTGCGAGGTGTCGAAGCTGATCACCTCGCCGCTGATCTCGTTCTTGGCGACGTAGTGGTAGCCGAACCAGCCGACCAGCCCGAGCAGCAGCACCGACAGCACGGCGCCGACGACCTTGAGTGTGCGGTCGGCACGCTGGTCCGAGGAGCGGCCGTAACGGCCCTCGGGCAGCCGCGTGCTCGACGTGCTCATGATCGTCTCCTCGGCAGGAGGGGACCGGCGTCCCCCGTCGGGTTCCGCGGCGGAACCGCGGAATTTTTCGTCCCCCGATTCGGTCACTATAGAAGCCTGCGACTGCGCCGCCGCACACAGGGCGCCTAACGACTTGAGGATTGAGTCTTGACTGACCAGCTGCGACTGATGGCCGTGCACGCCCACCCCGACGACGAGTCGAGCAAGGGCGCGGCCACCATGGCGAAGTACGTGTCCGAGGGGGTGGACGTGCTGGTGGTGACCTGCACGGGCGGGGAGCGCGGCTCCATCCTCAACCCGAAACTGCAGGGGGACGCGTACATCGAGGAACACATCCACGAGGTGCGCAAGAAGGAGATGGACGAGGCCCGGGAGATTCTCGGGGTGAAGCAGGAGTGGCTCGGGTTCGTCGACTCCGGGCTGCCCGAGGGCGACCCGCTGCCGCCGCTGCCGGACGGCTGCTTCGCGCTGGAGGACGTGGACAAGGCCGCCGGTGAGCTGGTGCGCAGGATCCGCGCGTTCCGCCCCCAGGTGATCACCACGTACGACGAGAACGGGGGGTACCCGCACCCCGACCACATCATGACCCACAAGATCACGATGGTGGCCTTCGAGGGCGCGGCCGACACCGCGAAGTACCCGGAGGAGGAGTACGGCCCGGCGTACCAGCCGGTGAAGGTGTACTACAACCAGGGCTTCAACCGGCCGCGCACCGAGGCGCTGCACCAGGCGATGCTCGACCGGGGCCTGGAGTCGCCGTACGGGGACTGGCTGAAGCGGTGGAGCGAGTTCGAGCGCAAGGAGCGCACGCTCACCACGCACGTGCCCTGCGCGGACTTCTTCGAGATCCGTGACAAGGCGCTGATCGCGCACGCCACGCAGATCGATCCCGACGGGGGCTGGTTCCGGGTGCCGATGGACCTCCAGCGGGAGGTCTGGCCGACGGAGGAGTACGAGCTCGCGAAGTCTCTCGTCGATACCTCCCTCCCCGAGGACGACCTCTTCGCGGGCATCCGGGACAATGCCTGATATGAGCGCAAGCGCAAGTTTGGCAATGACCCACCTGGTTCCTCTGGCCAAGGAGCTCGACGAGGACAAGGTCACTCCCGGTGTCCTCGGTTTCATCGTGTTCGCGGTGATGGCTCTGGCGGTGTGGGGGCTGATGAAGTCGATGAACCGGCACATGGGGCGGGTGGACTTCCCGGAGTCCGAGGACCCCGGGGCCCGTGGCGGGCGTGAGGGTGCCGAGGTGGCGGGCGCCGAGAAGCGGGGCTGAGGGCTGAGGCGGGCGGCCCTCCGGGGGTTCCGGAGGGCCGTGCGGTGCGTCGGCGCGACGTGTCGGTGCGGGCCGGGGGAGGTTGCGCAG
>Ga0247820_10000411_pt1 | contig 22590 bp, 19 predicted proteins | sample 13C_Glucose_Day1_2_FD_192480 | JGI IMG/M metagenome (GOLD analysis project Ga0247820, IMG submission 192480) | Soil microbial communities from agricultural site in Penn Yan, New York, United States - 13C_Glucose_Day14 | ecosystem: Environmental > Terrestrial > Soil > Agricultural land | place...
GGCTGCGGGAGCTGCGGGTGCTGACCGGGCCGAACCTGTACTTTCCCCGACCCGCGGTCAAGCTGACCCTGGACGCCGGCGGGGTGCTGGCCGCCGATCCGGCCCGGGTGGTGGCCTGGCAGCGCGCCCTGCGGGTGCGGGAGCCCACCGTCGGCCTGCCGCACTCCCCGGCCCGGTCCGTCGCCGCGGCCGAACTGGCCGCCGCGATCGTGCGGAGGGCCGCCGGCCGGCTGCGCACCCGGGTCGCCGCGGTGGGCCGACCGGGTGACGACGACACGGTCGTGGTGGCCTACCCGTTCCGGCACCGCCGGACCGCGGAGCTGTTCGGTGACGCGGTCGCCGAGGCGTTCGACGCGATCACCCGCCACGACGAGGAGCCGGCGTCCGCCCTGGACCGGGTGCCGGAACGACTGGCCGGTCACGATCCGGGTGAAACGGTCACCCCGCTGCGTCCGACCATCCCGGTCATCGCCGTCACCGGCACCAATGGCAAGACCACCACGACCCGGTTGATCGCCCACCTGATCAAGACCGGTGGACGCACCCCCGGGTGGTCCTCGACCGACGGCATCTTCATCGACGGCGTCGAGGTGGAGTCCGGCGACTGGTCCGGACCGGGTGGCGCCGGGCGGGTGCTGGCCGACCCGTCGGTGCAGGTCGCGGTCACCGAGACGGCCCGCGGCGGCATCCTGCTACGCGGCGTGGGCACCGCCGTCAACGACGTGTCGGTGGTGACCAACATCAGCGCCGATCACCTGGGCCTGCTCGGCGTGCACACGCTGGAACAGCTGGCCGAGGTCAAGTCGGTGATCGTGCGGATCACCAAACCGAGCGGCTGGACGGTGCTCAACGCCGACGACCCGCTGGTCCGGGCGATGCGCTCGGTGTCAAGGGCCAAACCCTGGTTCTACTCGCCGGACCCGGACAACCACTACCTGGACGACGCGCTCGACGCCGGCGGCCGGGCGATCACGGTGCTGGACGGTCGGATCGTCATCCTCGGCCGCGGGCACGACCCGACCGAGGTGATCGAGCTGGCCGAGGTGCCGGTGACACTGGCCGGGGCGTCGACGGTGAACACCGCGAACGCGCTGGCCGCGACGGCCGCGGCGATCGCCATCGGGGTGCCGATCGACGCCGTCCGGCGGGGCCTGCGGACGTTCACCACGGGCGCCGAGCACAACGCCGGCCGGCTCAACGTATACGCCATCGACGCGGCGACACCGGCCGCGGGCGGCATTGCGATCGTCCTGGACCTGGCCCACAACGAGGCGTCGCTGGAGTCCCTGCTGGCGGTGGCCGGAGCGCTCCGCGAGCCGGGCGGCGAACTGGCGGTGGTGCTCGGCACCGCCGGCGACCGGCCGGACGAGGCGATCCACGCGATGGGCGCGTTGGCCGCCCGCCTCGCCGACCGGCTCCTGGTCGCCGGCCGCACCCGGTACGGGCGGGGGCGGCCCGACGGCGAGATGGAAGCGCTGTGGCGGGCCGGCGCGGCCGAGGCCGGGGTCCTCGATGTCGCCGAGTCGGCGGACGAGCTCGGCGGGCTGACCGCCCTGCTGGACGCCGATCCACCGCTCCCGGACGGCTCCTGCGTCGCGGTGTGCGCACTGGAACAGCGCGCGGAGCTGGTCGACGAGATCATCCGGCGCGCCGGGGCGGAGATGACGCCCGCGCAGGTCGCCGAACGGGTGCGGCGGGCCGCGGGCTGACTCGGGAGCGACCCGGCCGGCGCAGCGGTTGCGACCGGCCCGGGGTGAACCGGGTTCGGCCCGCCGTTCTTCCCGGGGCCCGGTCCGGACCGGTCGCCCCGACTACCGTTGCCGGGGCACCCCGGCGTACATCCGGCGTGCGGCATCCCTGAGCAGCTGACCGTGCACGGCATCGACGTGATCGGCGACCGCGGCCGACGACGACCCGGCCATCGGCGGGTTGAACCGGCCGTGATGCACCCGGTCCCCCGGGGCGGTGATCATCCAATCGACCGAGCGGCTCGGACCGACCTCGGACAGGTGACGCACCAGCACTGCGGCCGCACCATCCGGCGTGTCGGTCACCGTGTCAAGACCGGCTGTACTGCAAAGTGAATACTGCACAGAACTCATCCGTGTCCTCCCCAACAGGCGCGGCGGCACCGACGACGCCCAGCAGACCGTACCGCAGCTCGGCTCGCGCGCAGCCTCGAAAACGGGTGATATCGCAGCGGTTCTCGGTGACGGGATGCAATCCACGAGGTCAGGCAGGATGGGCCGCATGCGCACCGTGGAGCAACACGCCCGGGTCATCGCCGACCTGCTCCGGCCGACCCCCGTCGAACCGACAGATCTCGCCGCCGCCCTCGGCCTGGTCCTGGCCGAGGACCTGCGGGCACCGCTGGATCTTCCACCCTTCGCGAACTCGGCGATGGACGGATACGCGGTCGGTGCGGCCGACCTGTCGTCGTTCCCGGTGACGCTGACGGTCAGCCAGGACATCCCGGCGGGTCGCACCGACGTCGCTCCGCTGACGCCGGGGACCGCCGCCCGGATCATGACCGGAGCCCCGCTGCCGCCCGGCGCGGACGTCATCGTCCAGGTGGAACGCACGGACGGCGGCGCCGAGCAGGTGCGGATCGACAGTGCGCCGCCGCCCGGCACGCACATCCGCACCGTCGGTGAGGACGTGCGGCGCGGCGATGTGGTGCTGCCCGCCGGAACCGTCATCGGGGCCCCGCAGATCGGCGTCGCCGCGGCCCTGGGCTACGCGCAGCTTCCCCTGCGCCGGCCCTTACGCGCGCTCGTGCTGTCCACCGGCACCGAACTCGTCGCCCCGGGGAACCCCCTGCGACCCGGCCAGATCTACGAGTCCAACGCCCCGATGCTGGCGGGCGCCCTCGCCGCGGTCGGCGCCGAGCCGACCGTCGAACACTTCGTGGCCGATGACGTCGGAGCGCTGCGGGCGGGGCTCGACCGGGCGTGCGTGGGCCAGGACCTGATCATCACCTCCGGCGGGGTCTCGGCCGGCGCGTACGAGGTGGTCAAGGACGCGCTGACCGGGCGGGGCATCGAGTTCGCCAAGGTCGCCATGCAGCCCGGGATGCCGCAGGGCGCCGGCCGCTACCGCGACGTGCCGATGGTGACCCTGCCGGGCAACCCGGTCAGCTCCTATGTGTCCTTCGAGGTGTTCCTGCGGCCGGCGATCCGGGCCGCCATGGGCCACCCCGACATCACCCGGCCGACCGTTCGGGCGCCGCTGAGCGCGCCGCTGGATTCCCCCGCCGGCAAACGCCAGTTCCGCCGCGGTCTGCTCGACACCGTCGACGGCACGGTCGCGGCCTGGGGCGGGCCCGGCTCGCACCTGCTGGCCTGGCTGGCCGGCGCCGACTGCATGATCGTCGTCCCCGAGGACGTCACCCATCTCGACGCCGGTGACGACGTCGAGGTCTGGCTGCTCGGCTGACGAGCCGCGCCGACCGCGATCCGGCAGAGCCCGTTCCGCCGACCCGTACCGCCGACCCGGCGGCGCCGATCCGATCAGCCGATCCGGTCGGCCGGTCAGCCGGCCCGCAGACCGACCAGCACCATCCGATGGTCGCTGCCGCCGCCGTCCAGCACCTGGTCGCTGACCGGCGTCAGGCCCTTGGCCAGCACGTGGTCGGGCCGGGTCAGCGGGAACTGGGCCGGCCAGGTGAAGCCGAACCCCCCGGCGACCTCTTGCCGGGAATCGGCCAGGAGGTCGGTCAGCGGGGTCAGCGCCGGGTCGGTGGATGCGGTGTTCAGGTCGCCGAGCACCAGCACGCGGGCGGCCGGGTCGGCGCGCACCAGCGCGGCCAGCTGGGCGACCGCCTGGTCGCGGACGTCGGTGTACCCGGGTCGCACGGACGCCAGGTGCACCGCATAGACGGCGATGTCGCCGTCCGGGTGGTGCACGACGGTCCGGAACGAGCGGGCCCAGCTCAGGCCCAGGTCCAGCGGCTCCGGGTCGTCCAGGGCCCACTGCGACCACAGGCCGACGGTGCTCTCGCGGACGTGATCGGGGTACGCCCGGTCAAGCTGCGCGACCGCCCCGTCGGCGGCCGAGGTGATCTCCTGGGCCGCGACCAGACCGGCCCCGGTGCCCAGCAGTCCACGAACGGCCGCCGCGGGGTCGGGGTTGGCCGCGCCGATGTTCTGGGTGGCCACCAACAGGTCCGCGCTGGCCGCGGTCCGGGCCGGCAGCAACTGGGGCACGAAGGTGATCGACCAGACCATCGCGGCGATGATCACCGCCGAGCCCGCCCACCAGCTCCGGCGGATCACCGCGGCCGCACCGAGGAGTACCACCAGCACCGCGGTCCACGGCAGGAAGCTGGTCCAGGCCGCGCCGGCGCCGTTCAGCGATGGGATGTCCGGGGCGAACAGGATGCCCAGCGCCAGAATCACCGCGGCGACCATCACCCCGATGCCGCGCAGCGATCGCCTCGATCCGGCCACCGATCGACCATCTCGACCGGTCCGGCCACCGGACTCCACGCGGACAGCGGGAAGCCGGGTGGTGGTCGAAGATGGGGGCGTGCTCGTCGGGCTCACGCCGTGAGGACGCGCGGGCACCCCAGTTGGTTGAGCCCGCAACTTCGTTCCGGTGACCCGAGGAGTTCCATGAGTGGCGGCAGCAAGTCGGTGGCACCCGGGGAGTCGGAGAACGACAACGAGGGCCTGCCGACGTTCAGTTCCCGGGACTGGGTGGCCACCGCCGCGGAACTGGCGCAGCGCCGGCCGGACGTGGCGATCGTCGGGGCCCCGATGGACATCAACACCACCTACCGGCCCGGCGCCCGGTTCGGCCCGAAGTACGTGCGGTCCAACGCCTACGACCCCGGCACGTACCACCTGGATCTCGGCCTGGACATCTTCGAGTGGCTCGACGTGGTCGACGCCGGCAACGCCTACTGCCCGCACGGCCAGTCGGCCCGGTCACAACGCAACATCGAGGCCAAGGTCACCGACGTGCTGCGGGCCGACGCCTTCCCGATGATCATCGGCGGCGACCATTCGATCACCTACCCGTGCGCCACGGCGGTCGCCCGCAAGTACGGGTGGGGCAAGGTCGGGCTCCTGCATTTCGACGCGCATGCCGACACCGCCGACTCGATCGAGGGCCACCTGCATTCGCACGGCACCCCGATGCGCCGGCTGATCGAGTCCGGCGCGATCCGCGGCCGCAACTTCGTGCAGGTCGGGCTGCGCGGCTACTGGCCGCCGCCGGAGGTCTTCGACTGGATGCGCGATCAGGAGATGACCTGGCACCTGATGAACGACGTGTGGGACCGCGGTATGCGGCCCGTCATCGCCGACGCGATCGCCCGGGCGGGCGACGGGTGCGACTGGCTGTACCTGTCGGTGGACATCGATGTGCTCGACCCCGGGTTCGCGCCGGGCACCGGCACCCCCGAACCGGGCGGCATGAACCCGGCCGACCTGCTGCGGGCGGTGCGGCAGATCGCGCTGGAGACCCCGCTGGTGGCCATGGACGTCGTCGAGGTATCCCCGCCGTACGACCACGCCGACAACACGGTCAACAACGCGCACCGGGTGATCCTCGAGGCGCTCGGCGCGCTGGCCACCAAGAAGCGGGAGCAGGCTGGCGGCGCGGTCACCCGGCCCGGCACCCGTCCCGATCCGGCCAAGCTGCGCTACCCGGTCGCACCCACCGAATGGTCCCGACCCGGGGACGGCACCAACAGCTACACGGACGAGGACGCGCACCTGCAGGGCCATCACGACGACCACGCCTGACCGTTCTCACTCCCGCCTTTGCAGTTGATCATGGAAGACACGCCCTCAAACCTGCTGACGGAGGGCGCGTCGTCCATGATCAACGCCGGTGGCCGAGCCGCGGGAACTGATCACCCCCACCCGAAGTTCACAGGTCGTACCCGGTCCTGCCCGCATCGACGTTGGAGACGCGTTGCTCGAGCTCAGCGCACTGTGGTGGGCGATCACCATCGTGGTGATCGTCGGCCTGCTCGCCTTCGATCTGATCTTCGCCGCGGCCCGGCCGCACGCCGTGGGGTTCAAGGAGGCGGTCGGCTGGTCGGTGTTCTACATCCTGATCGCCGTCGCGTTCGGGCTGGCGTTCATGTGGTATGCGGGCCCCGACTTCGGCGCCCAGTACTTCGCCGGGTACATCGTCGAGAAGAGCCTGTCGGTCGACAACCTGTTCGTCTTCGTCATCATCATGACGACGTTTGCGGTCCCCGAGCCGCATCAGCACAAGGTGCTGACGTTCGGCATCATCATCGCGCTGGTCCTGCGGGCCATCTTCATCGTCGTCGGCGCCGCCCTGCTGGACCTCTTCGCGGTCATGTTCCTGCTGTTCGGCCTGCTGCTGATCTTCACCGCGATCCAGCTGTTCCGGCATCGTGACCAGGACCCGGACGTGCAGGAGAACGGTCTGGTCAAGCTGACCCGCAAGGTCATCCCGGTGACGACCGAGTACGACGGCGGAAAGCTGTTCACCCGGATCGACGGCCGCAAGATGGCCACACCGCTGTTCATCGTGCTCATCGCGATCGGCAGCACCGACCTGCTGTTCGCGCTGGACTCCATTCCCGCGGTGTTCGGGGTGACGGCCGAGCCGTACATCGTGTTCGTCGCCAACGCGTTCGCCCTGCTCGGCCTTCGAGCACTGTTCTTCCTGGTCAAGGGTCTGCTGGACCGACTGGTCTACCTGTCCACCGGGCTGGCGATCATCCTGGCGTTCATCGGCGTCAAGCTGGTGCTGCACTGGGCGCACGGCATCTGGCCGGGGGTGCCGACGGTCTCCACCAACGCGTCCCTGGTCGTCATCGTCATCGTCCTGGCGATCACCACCGTCGCGTCGCTGCTCAAGACGCGGAAGGATCCGACGCTCAAGGCGCATCCCGGGTCGCTGCGGGCCCACCCGGTGCGCGACGAGCAGCCCGACACCCGCTGATCCGGGGGAACCCTGATCCGCCGTGGACGTCGCGGCGGATACGTTCGAGGGATGAGCACACTCGACGACTGGATCGGCCAGGCGTGCACCGCCCTGGACCTGCCGGCGGACTCGATACCGACCGACCGCCGGGACGCCCTGCTCGACCTGACCCGGGAGGCGGCGCACGGCGTCGCCCGGATCGCCGGCCCGCTGACGTGCTACCTGGTCGGCATCGCGGTGGGCCGGGGGGCCGACCCGATCCAGGCGCTGGCCGCGGTCAGCGCGCTGGTCCCGGCGTCCGCCGAGGATACGACCGCGAAGGGGCAGTGATGGGCTGGTTCTCCTGGGTGATCTTCGGCGCCCTCGCCGGCTGGATCGCCTCGCTCGTGGTGCGCGACAAGCGCGGCTGCATCATGAACATCGTCGTGGGCATCCTGGGCGCGGTGCTGGCCGGGTTCATCTACCAGTGGACGACCGGCCAGGCGTGGACGTTCGACTGGGACTGGGCCAGCTTCGGCGTCGCCTGCCTCGGCGCGATCGGTCTGCTGCTGGTCATCAACCTGATCACCGGGGCCAGCCGCAGCCGCAGCTGACGGCCGGGTTCAGCCCTGCACGGCGCGGGTCGGCGTGACCCGGATGACGACCCGCTCGTCCCGGATCATGGCCGCCCGGTAGTCGTCCCAATCCGGGTGCTCACCTCGGATCGCCCGGTACACGTCGACCAGCAGCTCCACCGCGTCGGGCTGATCGACGATCTCCGCTTCGCCGTCGATCTGCACCCAGCCGCCGTAGAACTCCTCCTTCAACACGAGCAGCGACACCACCGGGTCGCGGCGGAGGTTGCGGACCTTGGCCAGCATGGCCCGGCTGGAAATGCAGATCAGGCCGTCGACGACGCCGGCGTTGACCGCCGACATCTGCGGGCTGCCGTCCTTGCGGCGGGTGGACAGCACGGTGCGGTCATGGGTGCGGACGAAGTCGATCGCGGCGCTGAGTTCCACGCGGACTATCGTCGCCGATCGAGCCGGGGAACGCCCCATCGGCCCACCGCGGTGGACGCCGGACGGTGTCGCCGGAAAGCACGGGACGGGAGGTCGGCGTGGAATTCGGCACTCTCGCGCTGATCGTCGCGGCCGGCCTGCTGGGGCCGCTGCTGTCCGCCCGCGGGAGCTGGCACATCCCGACGGTGGTGGGCACCCTGCTGGCCGGTGTCCTGCTTGGCCGGACCGGCCTGCAGGTCCTGGACACCACCGACCCGACGTTCTCCTTCCTGGCCGACATCGGGTTCGCCCTGGTGATGTTCGTCGCCGGATCCCATGTGCCGGTGCGCGACCCACGGCTGCGTCGGGGGATCGGCGCGGGCCTGGCGCGCGCGGCCCTGGTCGGCGTCGTCGCCGCGGCCGCCGGGTTCGGGTTGGCCGCGGCGTTCGGCACCGGGAACGGCGCGATCTACGCCGTCCTGATGGCGTCCTCATCGGCGGCGATCGTGCTGCCGATCGTCGATTCGCTGGGCTTGACCGGCCCGCCGGTGCTGCAGCTGCTGCCGCAGGTCGCGGTGGCCGACGCCGCCTGCATCGTCGCACTGCCGCTGGTCATCGACCCCGCCCGGGCGGGACGGGCCGGGCTGGGGGCGATGGCCGTCATCGCGGTCGCGGTGGTGGTGTTCGCGGCGTTGTGGTGGGGCGAACGATCCGGACTGCGGCGGCGGCTGCACCGGGTCTCGGAGGAACGCAAGTTCGCCCTCGAGTTGCGGTTCAGCCTGTTCGCCCTGTTCGCCCTGGCTGCGGTGGCGACGTGGTCGCACGTGTCGGTGATGCTGGCCGGGTTCGCCCTCGGGCTGTCGGTCGCGGCGATCGGCCGGCCGCGCCGGCTGGCCCGGCAGCTGTTCGCCATCAGCGACGGTTTCTTCGCGCCGTTGTTCTTCGTCTGGCTGGGTGCCTCGCTGAATGTGCGGGACCTCGGCCAGCATCCGAGCCTGGTCCTGCTCGGCCTGCTGCTCGGCCTCGGTGCCCTGTTGGTGCATCTGGTCGGCGTGCTGACCGGGCAGCCGATCTCGATGGCCGCCCTGTCCTGCGCGCAGATGGGCGTCCCGGTCGCCGCCGCCACCCTGGCCACCCAGCTCGGACTGCTCGGCCCGGGCGAGGCGCCGGCGATGATCTTCGGCGCGCTGATCACCATCGGTGCCACCGTGCTGGCCGGTGGGGCCGCGGCCCGCCGGCAGGCGCGGGTCGCGCCCGATCCACCGGCCTCCCCCTCCTCGGCGGCATCCCCCACTCCACCGGCGCCTCACCCCTGACCGCGGAAGATCCGCCGGCGTCAGGCCGGCGGAACTTCCGCGCGCGCCGGAAGCCGTGGTGGACTTGCCCCATGTCGGCACCCCGCCCTCGCACCTTCGCCCAGGTCGACGTGTTCTCCGAGACGCCGCTGCTGGGCAACCCGGTGGCCGTCGTGCTGGACGCCGATGGCCTGTCCGACCGGACGATGGCGGCGTTCGCCCGGTGGACCAACCTGTCCGAGACGGCCTTCCTGTTCCCCGGCGGGCCGGACGCCGACTACCGGTGGCGGGTATTCACCCCCGAGCGGGAGCTGCCGTTCGCCGGACATCCCACCTTGGGCTCGGCCCATGCGTGGATGGAACACGGCGGGACGCCGCGGGTGTCGGGCACGGTGGTGCAGGACTGCGCGGCCGGGTTGGTCGAGCTCAGGCTGACCGACGGCCGGTTCGCGTTCGCCGCGCCGCCGACCGTCCGCTCGGGGCCGATCGCGGACGAACTGCTCGCCGACGTGACCCGGGCCCTGGGCATCGATCGGGCCGAGATCCTGGACCATCAGTGGGTGGACAACGGCCCCGGCTGGATCGCCGTGCGGCTGGCCTCGGCGGAGCGGGTGCTGGCGCTGGAGCCGGACTTCACGCATCGGCCCGACGTGATGGTCGGCGTGCTCGGCGACCATCCGGCCGGGTCGCCGCATCGGTACGAGATCCGCGGCTTCGCCGTCGGCGCCGGCATCGTCGAGGACCCGGTGACCGGCAGCCTGAACGCCTCCGTCGCGCAGTGGCTGATCCGCACCGGGCAGGCGCCGGCGAGCTACACCGCGACCCAGGGCACCCGGCTGGGCCGGGCCGGGGTGGTGCACATCCACGCGGACCCGGGGTCGGCCGGCGACGGCCGGGTGTGGGTCGGCGGGAGCTGCACCACGGTGATCCGAGGCACCGTCACCCTGTGACAACCGTGCCGGCCCCGGCCATGAGCCGACTCGCCAGATATGCGGGTTCCCAGCCGCCGGAGCATGCATCTGTGGCGGGTCGATGCCCGAAAGGGGGACGAGGGGCAGGTCAGGGACTCCGCAACAGGGCGGCCGCCCGCAGTTCCGCGGCCAGCCCGTACCCGTCCCGCGCGCCGACGACCGGGACCGCGGCGGTCGGCACGCGGTGCACGGTCGGCGTCGTCGTCAACGCCTGCTCGGTGGCGGTCAGCCGGCGAATCGCGAGTCCGGTGACCCGGTCCGGGTGCTCGGCGGCGAAATCGTCATAGATCTCCGGGTCGTGCTGCCCGTCGTCACCGACCAGCAGCCAGCGCACGTTCGGCAGGTCGCGGGCCAGCCGGCGCAGGCTGTTCTCCTTGTGCTGCCGGCCCGACCGGACCCAACCGGAGTTCGTCGGACCCCAGTCGGTGAGCAGCAGCGGACCGTCGGGGAAGCCGTTGCGGGTCAGGAAGCGGGTCAGCGTCGGCGCGACGTTCCAGGCCCCCGTGGACAGGTACACCACGGGCGCGCCGGGATGCTCGGCCAGCAGCGTCCGGTACAGCTCGGCCATGCCGGGGACGGCCACCCGGGCGGACTCGCGGAGCACGAACGTGTTCCAGGCGGCGAGCAGCGGGCGCGGCAGGTGGGTGATCATCGCGGTGTCGTCGATGTCGCTGACGATGCCGACGGTCGGTTCCTCGCCGACGACCAGCACCCGCAGCTCGCTCGGCAGTCCCCGGCGTACCCGGATCGGCAGATCGTGCCACCCCGGGGTCAGCTCGGCGTTGATCACCGCGTCCAGGTATCCGCGCCGGTCGGTCGCCAGGTGGTAGGTGCTTCCATCGGCGTCCACCTCCACCTGCGCCCCCGGGATCGGCGTCGTCAGGAAGCGCCGCCAGCCGCGGGTGGCCCGTTGCCGGGCCGCGGCGGTCTCCGCGTCCGGCGGCGGGCCGTCCGGTGGCGGGGCGAGCAGGATCCGGGCCAGCACCCGCACCTGCCGCCCCGACCCGTAGCCGGCATACGGGACGATCCGCGGCCGCCATCCCCGGCGGCGGAACAGCCGGTTGCGGACCGCGTTGAACACGTCGTCGACCCGGGCCGCGATGTGCCGGCCCGGCGGATCGGGATGGCCGGGCTCGCCGGACGGGGACCCACCGTCGGTCCGGGGGTCGATGACGATCACCCGTCGAACATGCCTCATCTCCGCGGGCTCCGCATCCCCGGCCGCCGGCAGGCGCCGCCGGAACCGCCGCGGCCCTGGTCAGCGGACCGAGCTGAGCCGGCTGGTGGTCCGGAATCCGCCTGGAGCCAGGGATTCCAGCGCGCGATCCAGGTCGGCCGCCCGACGCGGCCGGGTCACCACCGACACCACGGTGGCCGGGCCGGCGGGACCGTGCACGGCATGCCTGGTCACCGGCCATCCCTGTTCGGTCAGTTCGCCGGCCAACCCGGACCCATCCCCGGGCAGCACGATCCGGTACTCGACCGGGTCGCCGGCGAACCGGCCGTCGACGACAACGCCCAGGTACACCCCGATGGCCACACCCACCGCATAGCCGGCGATGTTGGCCGGGCGGTCCAGATTGGTGACGACCTGGCTGATGGCGACGACGGAGAGCACCGCATTCACGGCGCCCAGCCCGGCGGCCACCCGCTTGCGGCCCCGGGTGGACAGGGCGACCCGGACCTGCCAAACCGCCACTTCCAGAATGACCAGCACGCCGATCACGACGGGCTGGATGACGGGGTCGATCATGGTGGGCTCCCTGCGCCGGCGGTCGGATGGCCAGGCAGGAAGACCGTAGATCGGCCGGTCCGGCGGGCGCGTCGGGAAACTTCCCTATCCAGCGTCGGGAGACCTCCCTATCAAGGGGACATCTTGCTGCTGCGGTCGGACGTCGGGGTTGGGTACGTGCCGACCGGCGTCCACCCCCGGGTTGCCGTTGGCCGCCGCTTCGACCGCCTGCTTCGCCATCGCCGACGGGGCCTCACCGACCGGGTCGGTCGCCGCGTTCGACCAGTTCGGTGACGTCGATCTGGGTGCCGATGAAGTGGGTGACCCGGCCGCTGTCCGGATCCCGGATCGGCGAGATCGACACCTTGTTCCAGAACGACGTCCCGTCCACGCGGTAGTTCCGGATCACCGCCGTGATGTCCAGGTGCCGCCGGAGCGCGTCGCCCAGCCGGGCGACGACCGCCGGATCGGTGTCCGGCCCCTGCAGGAACCGGCAGTTGCGGCCCAGGATGTCCATGGGCGCATAGCCGGTCAGCCGCTGGAACGACTCGTTGGCGTAGACCAGCGGCAGGTCATCCCCGCTGGTCGAGATGGTGATCCCCTGCACCGCCCCGCTGGCGGCGACGGCGCGGAGCAACACGGTCGGGAGCCCGGCCGCCGAAAAGGGGGTGTCAGGACCCGACCCACTGAGCATGATCGGGAGTATGCCCGCTCCAACCATCACTCTTCGCCGGTTGACCACCGAAAATTTCGGCCTGCTGGCCGGGTGGCTGGCCCGACCGCACGTCTACCGATGGTGGCACCACGAGTTCAGCCCGGAGGCGGTCGACCGCGACTTCGGCCCCTCCGCCCGCGGCGAGGAGCCCAACGAGGACTTCCTGGCTCTGCTGTCCGAGGAAATCGGAACCCGTCCCATCGGGTTGATCCAGCGCAGCTTCTGGCATGACTACCCCGAATACGTCGAGGAGATCGCGCATTTCCTGACAATCCCGAAGGATGCGGTGACCGTCGACTACCTGATCGGTGAGATCGCCGACACCGGCCGCGGGCTGGGGCCGGCGATGATCCGGGCGGTGCTGGCCGACACCTGGGCCACCCTGCCCCGGGCCGAATGCGTCATCGTGCCGGTGGCGTTGGGCAACCGGGCGTCCTGGCGCGCGCTGGAGAAGGCCGGCTTCACCCGCATCGCCGAGGGTGACCTGGTTCCGGACAACCCGATCGACCCGCCCGAGCACGTGGTCTACCGCCTCGACCGGCCTTGACCGCCCGGGGCCGATCCCGGCCGGCCGGTGTCAGTCGTCGGCCGGCTGGGCCCGTTTGGCCAGCACCTGCAGTTCGTCCCAGACCGCGCGGGCCCGGTCGACGCAGACGACGACCAGGTCCCCGGGGTTGGCCCACTCGACCGCAGCCCGGGTGGACTCGATCTCGTCCAGCACGGTCTCGATCTGCTTGACCCGGCCGCCATCGGCCTGGGCCTCGCGCGCGCCGCGCACGATCAGCGCGGCGGTCTCGCCCCGCTGCCGGCCGCGCAGCCGGTCGTCCTCCCGGACGATGATCCGGTCGAAGTGCTTGGCCGCCTGCCGGCCCAGGTCGACCATGTCCTGATCGCGGCGGTCCCCGGCGGTGGCGATGACTCCGATCCTTTGCGGGCGTTCGATCCCCGAGTCGTCGTCGAAGAACCGGTCGACGAAGTCGCCCAGCGCGACCATCGCCGGAGCGTTGTGGCAGTAATCGACGATGACCTTGATGCCGCGCACCTCGGTCATGTTCATCCGGCCCGGCGCGGAGTAGTAGGACGGGGTGAACGACCGCAGCCCGCCCCGGATGTCCCCCAGGTGCGCCCCCGCGCAGTACGCGGCGGCCGCCGCGGCCATCGCGTTCTGCACGTTGAACATGGCCTTACCGCTGAACGTGGCCGGCACCAGATGCGTGTAGGCCAAGGGCATCCGGCGGCGGCCGTGCACGAGGACGATCAGGTCACCCAGCTCGGAGCGTTCCAGGATGACCGCCTTGCCGCCGCGCCGGCAGTGGTCGGAGATCATCCGGTTGTCCGGCTTGATCGAGAACCACACGACCTCGCCGGAACAGGCCCGGCGCATGTTCGCCACCAGCGGGTCGTCGGCGTTCAGCACCGCGGCGCCGTTCTTCGGAACCGCCTCCACGATCACCTGTTTCACCTGGGCCAGCTGCTCGATGGTGTCGATCCCGCGCAGCCCGAGGTGGTCCGGGGCGACGTTCAGCACGACGGCGACGTCGTTGCGGGGGTAGCCGAGACCTTCGCGCAGGATGCCGCCGCGAGCGACCTCGAACACCGCGAAGTCGACCCGCGGGTTCTGCAGCACCATCCGCGCCGATCGGGGCCCGGACGCGTCGGAGCGGATGACCAGCCGGTCGTCGATGACGACGCCGTCGGTGGACGTCATGCCCACCTTGCGACCCGTCGACTTGAAGATGTGCCCGATCATCCGGCTGCAGGTCGTCTTGCCGTTGGTGCCGGTGACCGCCACGATCGGGATTCGCGCGTTGCTGCCCGGCGGGAACATCAGGTCGACAACGGGTTTCGCCACGTATTGGGGGTCACCGATGGTCGGGTGGGTGTGCATGCGGAAGCCGGGCGCCGCGTTCACCTCGCAGATCGCGCCGCCGGTCTCGCGGACCGGTTGGGTGATGTCCGGACAGAGGAAGTCGATGCCGGCAATGTCCAGCCCGACGACGCGGGCGGCCTCCTCGGCGATGTCGACGTTGTCCGGGTGGGCCTCGAAGGTGCGGTCGATGGAGATGCCGCCGGTCGACATGTTGCCGGTCAGCGCGAGTTTGACCATCTCCCCGCGCGGCGGCACGTCGGTCATCTCGTAGCCCTGGGCCCGGACGAGCTCGATCGCGGCGTCGTTCACCTCGATCCGGGTCAGCACCTTCTCGTGCCCGACGCCGCGCCGCGGGTCCGCGTTCGTCGCATCCACCAGCGCCGCCACCGATTTCGTGCCGTCACCGATGACGTGCGCCGGCACCCGCTCGGCGATCGCGATCATCTGCCCGCCGATCACCAGCACCCGGTAGTCCTTGCCGGAGATGAACGACTCGACCAGCACGTACCCGCGGCGGGACTGGTCGTAGGCCTCACTGAATGCAGCCAGGACGGCGGCTTCATCTTTCAGGTTGATCGCGACGCCCCGCCCGTGGTTGCCGTCCAGCGGCTTGACGACGACGGGATAGCCGATGCGGCGGGCGATCCGCACCGCGTCGTCGGCCCGGCGGACGACCTCGGACGCCGGCACCGGCAGTCCGGCGGCGGCCAGCAGCCGGTTGGTCAGCTCCTTGTCCGAGGCGATGTCCACGGCCAGCGACGACGTCAGTGACGTCATGGTGGCCCGGATCCGCTGCTGGTTCACCCCGTAACCCAGCTGCACCAGGGACCCGGAATTCAGTCGCTGGAAAGGGATGTCGCGGGCAATGGCTTCGTCCAGGATGGCCTGGGTGGACGGCCCGAAGGCGACCCGCTGGCAGGTGCGCAGGAATTCGTCGTGCTCGGCGGCGAAGTCGAACTCGTCCGGCAGGTCGTTGTCCGGGATCAGGTGATTGACCAGGCGCACCGCGAGCCGGCCGGACAGGGTGCCGACGGTGTCGTCGAGGTAGCCGTAGATGACGTTGTAGACGCCGTCCTCGCCGGTGGACCGGGTCTTGCCGCGGGTCATCTCGTGTCCGGCGGTGCGTTGCAGTTCCAGGGAGACGTGCTCGACGACGTGCCCGGCCCAGGTGCCCTCGACCAGCCGCTCGACGAACCCGCCGTCCCGGCCGCGGGAGCACTGGTGATCCTTCAGGCCGGGCAGCAGGTCGACCAGGGTCTCGGTGAAACCGGGCAGGGTGTCGGTCGGCCGCTGCTCCAACCGGCCGATGTCGACCACCATGTGCACCGCCGGCTCGTACGACCAGAAGTTCGGCCCCCGGTACACCCGGGTCTCCCGGATGACGATGTCCGGTTCGCCGTTGCCCGGGACGAACTTCTGTTCCGCCGTCGACCCGGCCATCGCACAGCCCCTTCCACCGACCCGCACCGTCGCTGCGCATTCTGTCAGGAGGTGGCCGGGCCCGCCGTGGGACCGTCGGCGGACCGCTCTCCCGTCAGCGGCGCGGGGCCTGCGCCGGCTGGTTCAGGCGGCACTCCGGCGATGCCGCCCCGGGATCCGCACCGCGACGGCGGCCTCGGATCGGCCGCCATCGGCCACCACCTGCCGGACGGCGTCGACGGCCCGGTCCACGTCGTCGACCGAGTTGTAGAGGTAGAAGCTCAGCCGGCAGCTGGCCGGCGGGTCGAGGCCCAGGTCGTGATGGGCCAGGGTGGCGCAGTGGCAGCCCGCCCGCGACTCCACCCCGTGGCGGTTCAGCTCGGCGGCCAGGTCGAACGGGCTCCAGCCCGCCACGGTGAACGCCACCAACGGCGACCGAGGCGTCCCCGGCGGCACCCCGAGCATCCGTAGCCCGGGCACCCCGCTCAGCCCCTCCATCGCCCGTCGGGTCAGCAGCGCCGTATGCGCGCCGATCCGGTCCATCGTCCGCCGGACCACGGGCACCGGCACCGGGTCCTCGGTGCGGAAGTACAGCCGGCCGGGGTCACCGCCCATCAGGTCGGCGGTCAGCCGCAGCGCCTGCGCGGAGACGATCACCCCCAGGATGTTCGGCGTTCCGGCCGAATACTTCCAGGGCAACCCGTTGTAGCCGACGGCGTCCGGCGTCACCTGGCGGTCGTCGACCATGTCCCCGCCGTAGAGGAACGGGAGTGACTGGTCGAGCAGGTGTTCCTTGGCGTAGAGCACGCCCACCCCGAAGGGGGCCAGCAGCTTGTGGAACGAGAACGCCAGGTAGTCCACATCGAGGGCCCGCACGTCGACGAACGAGCTCGGTACCAGTTGCGCGCCGTCCACCAGCAGCCGCGACCGCCGCTCCCCGTTCGGCTGCGGGTACCCGCCGGCGTCGGCGATCGCCCGGATCACCGGCAACGGCGGCTTGCTGCCCAGGAAGTTGGACGCCCCGCTGCAGCAGACCAGCTTGGTCCGCGAATCCACCAGTGAGGCCAGGTGATCCAGATCCAGTTCACCGGTGCGATGGTCGAACCGGGCGATCCGGAGCTCCACCCGCCGGCCGAACCGCGGCAGGATCTCCCGGCACAGCCCGTGCCAGGGCACGTAGTTCGAATTGTGTTCCAGCATGGTCGTCACGACGTTGTCGCCGTCCCGGAACTCGGTGAGCAGCGAGTACATGACGGCGTTGATCGCCTCGGTGGTGTTGCGGTAGGTGGCGATGGACCGCCGGCTCGGGGCGCCCAGCCAATCGGCGATGGTGTCGTACGACGATTCGAACCGGTCGGTCGTGTACATCGAGGCATCGGACTGGCCCCGGTGCACGTTTTCGTAGAACGGGGTCAAGCTGCGGTACAGATCGAGCAACTGCCGTGGCGGCTGAGTGCTGGCCGCGTTGTTCGTGACCACCCGCCCGCCGCGGTCGAAGTCGAACTGTTCCCGGATGTGCGCGAGCTCGGCGGGCGACAGGGTCATGCCGTCGGGTACGGCGGGATCGCCCGAGTCGGTTCGCGGTCGGGCCCGGCGCCGACCGCTGGGCAGAAACCCCGACCACGCCCCGCTGGACCGCTCGATACTGGCCCGCGTGCCCATCCTTGACGAACCCAAGATCGACTGCCACCTGCACCTGCTCGATCCCCGGCGCTTTCCGTACCACCCGCAGGCCTGGTACCACCCGGTGGAGAACGAGCAGGGCTCGGCCGAGCAGCTGATCGACCTGTTCGACGCGTTCGCCGTCCGCCATGCCGTGGTGGTCGGCCCCAACTCCGGATACGACACCGACAACCGGTGCCTGCTCGATCTCCTCGAGCGCGGCGAGGGCCGGTTCAAGGGGGTGGCGGTCGTCGACAACGACAGTACCCACGACGATCTGGCCGCGCTCCGGGCCAGGGGCATCGTGGGCACGACGATGCAGGCCGCGCTGCTGGGCGTCGAGCACTTCGCCGGCGCCGCCACGCTGCTGCACGACCTGCGTGAGCTGGGCATGTTCGCCGACGTCCAGGTGCAGGGTGACCAGCTGGCCGGCCTGGCGCCGCTGCTGGACGAGTCGGGGGTCGACGTGCTGATCGACCACTGCGGCCGGCCCGACCCGACCAAGGGTCCGGACCAGGCCGGGTTCGCCGCCCTGTTGCGCGCCGCCGAGACCGGGCGGTACTGGATCAAACTGTCCGGGTTGGTGAAGTGCTCGGCCCAGCGCTACCCGTGGCCCGATTCCTGGCCCTATGTGCGCGCCCTGATCGAAGCGTTCGGCCCGGACCGTTGCCTGTGGGGATCGGACTGGCCGTTCCTGCGCGCCCCGGAGCGCATCGACTACGCGACCGTGCTGTCGCTCACCGAGCGGCTGCTGCCCGACCCGGCGGTGCGCGAGCAGATCCTGTGGGCGACCCCGGCGCGGCTCTTCGGATTCCTGCCCGGATACCGGTCAAGCTGACCGGATGTCCTTGGAGATCGAGCTGACCTTCTGGCAGTGGGTGCTGGCCATCGTCTTCGTGCTCGGCGTCGGCTTCGTCACCGGGCGGATCCTCGGGATCCATCGCGGGTTTCTGCGAGCCACCCTGGCCGGGATCGTCGGCTCGTTCATCGGTCTGGTCCTGGCTGCCGCCGTACTCGGTGACCGACTCGATGACGACGACATCGCCGCCACCCTGCTGCTGACCACGTTCGGCTTCGCCCTGCTCGCCACCATGATCATCTCGGTCACGTTGGAGGCGGTCCTGCGGCCCCGCCGGCCGGGCCGGCGGGTGTCCTGGCGCACCCGGTTCCGGGCCTTCTCCACCGTCGGCGGCCGGCTCTTCGAGGTGACCCGGATCGCCCGCCGGCACGGCCTGGTCGGCCGCCGGCTGGTCTCCCGGTCCGCGCTGACCAGCCCGGAGGGTGGGCGCCGGATCCGCGGGTTCCTGGAGGACTGCGGTGGCGTCTTCATCAAGTTCGGGCAGATCGCGTCCACCCGGGCCGATCTGATCCCGCCGGCCGTCATCGTCGAGCTGTCGGACCTGCAGTCGAACGTCAAGAAGGTGCCGATCGAGCAGATCCGCGCCGCGATCGAGAGCGAACTGGCCAGGCCGGTCGACGAGTCGTTCGTGCGGTTCGACGACGATCCGCTCGCCGCCGCATCGATCGGCCAGACCCATACCGCCGTGCTGCCGGACGGGCGCCCGGTGGTGGTCAAGGTGCGCCGGCCCGGCGTCGAGGTCGGTGTCGCCCGCGACTCGGCCGTGCTGCGGTGGGCGACCCGGCAGCTCAGCCGGCGATCGGAGGCCGCGCGATCGTTAGGGCTGCAGGCCATCTCCGACGAGCTGATCCGCTCGGTCGAGCAGGAGCTCAACTACGTGCACGAGGCGGCCAACGCCAAGGCGCTCAGCGCCGTGCCCACGGCGGGTGTGCAGATCCCACCGGTGGTGTCGGAGCTGAGCACCGAGGGCGTCCTGGTGATCAACCGGGTCGCCGGGGTGCCGGTGTCCGACGGCGGCGCCATCGACCGCTGCGGCACGGCCCGCCCGGTGCTGGCCGACCGGCTCCTGTCGGCCTTCCTGAACCAGGTCATGGTCGCCGGGGTGTTCCACGCGGATCCGCACCCGGGCAACATCCTCATCGACGACGACGGCACGCTCTGGCTGATCGACTTCGGCGCGGTCGGGCTCATCGACCCGGTGACGATGGAGGCCCTGCAACTGATGGTCGGTGGATTGGCCACCCACCAGCCGGCCCTGATCGCCCGCGGGCTGCGGTCGATGTCCGGCGCGGCCGGCGAGTCCCTGGACCCCCAGGCCCTCGAGGCCGAGCTGAGCCGGCTCCTGTCCGAGCAGATGCACGCCGGCGGGTTCGACCCCCGCAGCCTGCAGCAGATCATCGGCGTGATGCGCACCCACGACCTGCCGGTGCCGTCCACGCTGACCTTGCTGGCCCGGGCGCTGCTCACCCTGGAGGGCACCCTGCGGGTCATCGACCCGGGGCTGGACCTGGCCGTGGCCGCCCAGTCGCAGCTCGGGGCCACTGTCGAGGCCCAGACGTCGGATCCCCGGGAGGTCGCGCAGAAGGAGCTGATGCGCAACATGCCCTCGATCCGCGCGTTGCCCGGATTGACCGAGGACATCGCGCTGCAGCTGCGCGCCGGCCGGGTGCGGCTGCAGGTTGACGCGTTTTCCGGGGACAGCCAGGCCCACCTGACCCGCTGGATCGACCAGGTGCTCTTCGCGGTGGTGGCCGCCGTCGGGCTCATCTCCTCGACGCTGATGCTCGTCGGCGTGGCGGTGTCCAACGGGGACCGGGAGACCGCCGCCCTGTCCGCGGTCGGCTACATCGGATTGGTCATCTCGTCGGTGATGCTGATGCGGGTCGTCGCCCAGATCCTGCGCCGGGACGGCGAACAGGCACGCTGAAAGGCTCTCGCCGCGGAATGCCAAGGCTGCGAGTCCATGATGCCGGGGCCGGCCCGGCCCTGGATGGTCGAGGCCTCGGCGGGCGGAAATCATGGCCGGGACCGACCCGCGGTAGGGTGCGGAGACGGGCTCGGCGACGGTGGAACCGGCGATTGGATGCGCTTGGACACCCGCCCGGCCGGCGAACGGTGACCGCACGGTCGGCCGACCTGTGGTCCGGATTCGACCATGCCGGCCATTGGTGGTGGCCGACGAAGGTGAGCGTGTGTTGTGCCGGTTCGGTTGACGACGCCACGGTTGACGCTGCGCGGATGGCAGGTCGACGACGCCGATGAGGCGGTTTCCATTTTCGGCCGATCCGAGGTCACTCGGTGGCTCAGTCCCGCCATGGATGTGGTGCCGGACCCGGCCGCGATGCGCCTGCTCCTGCAGCAATGGATCGCCGAAGATGCCCGAACGGTGCCGCCCACCGGAAGGTGGGCGATCGAACGAACCGGGGACGGCCGGGTGATCGGTGGCCTGGTCGTGCTGCCGTTGCCACCGGGGAACGACGACCTGGAGATCGGCTGGCAGTTGCACCCCGACGCCTGGGGGAACGGGTATGCCACCGAAGCGACGCGGGCCGTGGCCGAGTGGGCATTTCGGCAGTCGGTCTCCGAATTGTTTATCGTCGCTCGACTCGGGAATGACCGCGCGGTGGCCACGGCACGCCGGGTGGGAATGACCTGGGTCGGCGAGACCGACAAGTATTGGGGATTGACCTTGCAGGCCTTCCGGCTCCGCCCGGCGGATCTGGACCTATCGGCCGAGCAGGGTCATCTTCCTGGCTCGCAGGCCGGATAGTCACCGGGGCGAGCGCCCAGGCCCACTCCACCACCGGCGCCGCGGAACCTCCAGCCCGGCTCGCGTCCACGTCGGCGAACTTTGCCACTACAGTGAGGCATGAGGGCGCCGCCTGTGGCGCCGGCTCGCCCGCATCGATGTGGGCGACGGCCGAGATGAGCGGCCCACGGTGGTCCTATCGCCGTGTCGACGATTGCCTGGCATCCACGCGGCCGGTGGTCCTGATCATCGCGTGAAGACCGCTACCCGGTTTCAGGTCGGCGGCCGCTTGGGAAGGTCTCGCTTCAATGGCATCTCGTTTCGGATTCATCAGCACCTACCCGCCCACCCAGTGCGGGCTGGCCACCTTCACGGCTTCGTTGATGGGCGCTCTCCAGGCCGGCCGCGACGGCTGCCGAGTCGCCCGGTTGCTCGAGACGCCACACCCGGCTGGCGGCCCGGAATTCGTCACCGATCTCATCGCCGGAGATCCCCGATCGCGGACCCAATCCCTGGACCGCCTGAACGGGTGTGACGTGGTCGTCGTGCAGCACGAGTTCGGCATCTTCGGTGGCCCCGACGGCGACGAGGTCCTCCTGCTGCTGGCCGGGCTGCGGGTGCCCACCATCGTCGTGCTGCACACCGTGCTGACCGAGCCGACCAGGCATCAACGGGAGGTGCTGGAGGCGGTCGTCGCCGGTGCCGGGGCCATCGTCACGATGACCAGCACCGCCCGCCGCCGGCTGTTGACCGGATACCACGTCAACCCCGACAAGGTTCGGGTGATCGCGCACGGCGCCGCGGAGCGGTTCGGTGCGGATTCGGACCCGAGCGTCGCCACCCCCGGACAGCGGCCGACCGTGCTGACCTGGGGTCTGCTGGGCCCCGGCAAGGGGATCGAGTGGGGAATCGAGGCGATGGCGCTGCTGGCGGATCGGCACCCGGCGGCGCAGTACCTGGTGGCGGGGCAGACGCATCCGAAGGTTCGGGCGCGGGACGGCGAAGGCTATCGGCAGGGTCTGCAGCGCCGGATCGAGGCCCTCTCCCTGGCCGGTTCGGTCCACCTCGATGGCCGGTACCTGGACGACTCGACACTGGCCGCACTGGTTGCCGCCGCCGATGTGGTGCTCCTTCCCTACGACTCGACCGAACAGGTCACCTCAGGGGTGCTGATCGAAGCGGTAGCCGCCGGCAAACCCGTCGTGGCCACGCGATTCCCGCACGCCCTCGAGCTGCTGTCCGACGGTGCCGGCATCGTGGTGCCCCATCGCGACCCGGTCGGGATCGCGGATGCGCTGGCCCGGGTGATCGGCAGCGGCGAGGTCGCCGCCGCGATGTCGCGGGCGGCGTCGGCCACTGCACCCGGTCTGCGCTGGTCGGCGGTGGCCGGGCAGTACCGCCTGCTGGCCGATCGGCTGATCGCGCA
>Ga0247820_10000412_pt1 | contig 22579 bp, 17 predicted proteins | sample 13C_Glucose_Day1_2_FD_192480 | JGI IMG/M metagenome (GOLD analysis project Ga0247820, IMG submission 192480) | Soil microbial communities from agricultural site in Penn Yan, New York, United States - 13C_Glucose_Day14 | ecosystem: Environmental > Terrestrial > Soil > Agricultural land | place...
ACCCGCTACGATGCCTGTCAGTGCCGCGGGCCTCCTGGACCACGGCGCGACCAGTGCGGGCGTAGCTCAATGGTAGAGCCCTAGTCTTCCAAACTAGCTACGCGGGTTCGATTCCCGTCGCCCGCTCTCACGGCCCGGGGCCGGGCGGAGGAGAGATCCTCCGCCCGGCCCCGGGCGTTTTCCTGAAGCTTCCGCGCGGGTGCGGGCGGGGGATTCAGAAGCTGATCGAGTTGATCATCTCGGCTATCGAGTCCAGGAACCGCTGGATGTCGTCGGCCATGCCGGTCGAGGCGAGGAAGAAGCCGAAGAGCACGGCGACCACCGCCGGCCCCGCCTTGAGGGAGCCGCCTCTCATCAACACCACCAGGATGATCCCCAACAGCAGCACCACGGACAGTGAAATGGCCACAACTGATCACACCCTCGGTCGGTTCCGCTTCCCCGGCCCGGGCGACGCGACCCCGCGCACCCCGCCAGAACCATCGTGCCACCAACACGGCCCCCCTATGCGGCCGCTGACGCATCATCCGTCACGTCGTGGCCGGACCGGTCCGGCCACGACCGCCCCGGCGGCCGCCCGTACGGGCCGACGACACCGTGTCGTACGGCAATTCGAAGGGGCATCGGCGCACGGAATTCGCCCGGATCGTTTCCGTCCCCACACAATGCGTTCGCAGCCATTTCGAATTGTCGCCGCGCCCGCCCCAACAACCGTACGGTGAAACGGGAATAGGTGAGCGAATCAGGGCAAATCACCGGAGTCGCCTGCCGGTCGCATACGTGACGCAATCCGGAACAATCGTGACAAGGAACCCCGGTGCGACACCCAAGCCCCATATCAGCACAGTGTGTTGGCCATCACTTCGACCGTGCCGCACACATTCCCCGATCCGGGGTATCCGAGGCGAATACCAGGACCGACGTCGGGCGTTTTACGAAATCCCGCGGACAACGCTAGGGTGCCTCAGATGTTCCACGCTGCCTCGTCCCCCGCAAGCGCAGCGAGCTCACCGATCGACTCCCCGAGTTACCGCCGGGAGGGTCAGTGACGGACTCGCAGCGACCGTACGGCAACCGCAGGACGCCGCTCCCCCCGGCACAGTCACCGGCGCCCGGAGTGCCGAGTCCGCGCGCGGAGAGCCGGCGGAGCGACCGGCCGGCGCCGTCCGGCAAACAGCGCGACGCGTTCTTCGACAACGCCAAGTACCTGGCGATCGTGCTGGTGGCGGTCGGCCACTCCTGGGAGCCGCTCAAGGGCGACAGCCGGGTGCTGGAGGCGGCGTACTCGGTCGTCTACTCGTTCCACATGCCGGCCTTCATCATCATCTCCGGCTTCTTCTCGCGCAGTTTCGACATGCGGCCCGACCGGCTGCGGCGGCTGATCACCGGCGTCGTCGTGCCGTACATCGTGTTCGAGACGGCGTACCCCCTGTTCAAGCGGGTCGTCGACAACGATCCGCAGCAGGACATCAGCCTGCTCGACCCCTGGTACCTCACCTGGTTCCTGGTCGCGCTGTTCATCTGGCGGCTGACCACGCCGATCTGGAACGCGGTGCGGCACCCGCTGCCGCTGGCCCTCGGCATCGCCATGCTGGCCAGCGTCACCCCCAGCATCGGCGACGACCTCGACCTGCAGCGCGTGCTGCAGTTCCTGCCCTACTTCGTGCTGGGTCTGTGCATGAAGCCCGAGCACTTCCACATGGTGCGCCGCCGGTCGGTGCGGATCCTGGCGGTGCCGGTGTTCGCGGCGGCGCTCGTGTTCGGCTGGTGGGCCGTGCCGCGGATGAACACCGCCTGGTTCTACCACCGTGACGCCGCCCAGGAGCTGGGCGCGCCCTGGTGGGCCGGTCCGGTCATGGTGCTCGCCATGTTCGGCTGCTCGCTGCTGCTGACCGCATGCTTCTTCGCCTGGGTGCCGGGCCGCCACATGTGGTTCACGGCGCTCGGCGCGGGCACCCTGTACGGCTACCTGCTGCACGGCTTCGTGGTGAAGGCGGGCGACTACCGGGGCTGGTTCGAGCACGACGTGCTGCACGGGCCGCTCGGCGAGATCGCGGTGAGCGTCCTCGCGGCGGTCCTGGTGACGGCGCTGTGCACCCGGCCGGTCCGGCGGGTCTTCCGGTTCGTGATGGAGCCGAGGATGGACTGGGCCTTCAAACGGGACGCCGCCGAACTGGCCCGCGAACGCGAGCGCGCGCAGAAGCGGGAGACCCGGGAGAAGGTCTCCGCCTAGGTCCGCCCAGGTCCTCCCGGGGCGGGCCCCACCACGCGACTCACACCAGACCGAGAAGTGCGCGCATCCGCGCGTACTTCTCGGTCAGTCGTGTGCGGGTCGGCCCGTCCAGCACGGCGAGGCGGGCCGGGTCGGCGTTGTGCGCCAGGTCCGCCTCCTTCACCAGCAGCGCGCCGGGGGTGGCGAGAACACGGGCCGCGTACGCCTCGGGAGGCTCCCCCGGCAGCTTGGTGACCGCGAGGACGATGTCCTTGGTCCGCCGGGTCAGCGCGGCCTCCTCCAGCCACCGCCGCGACAGTTTGCCGTCCTCGACGGCGTCGTGCAGCCAGGCCGCCGCGATCTGCTCCTCGTCGCCGCCGCGGGCCCGTACGCCCTCGGCGACGGCCCGCAGGTGCTCGGCGTAGGGGCGGCCCGCCTTGTCGGTCTGTCCGGCGTGCGCGGCGCGGGCGGTGGACTCGATCTCGGCCAGGGGCGGCGGTGTCGTCTCGGTCACCGCTCCAGTGTGCCCGGGTCAGCGGGCGGCGGAGGCCGTCGGACCCTCGCGGCAGATGAGCAGCAGCGCACGGTCGTCGTTGACGTCCTTGGCGACCGCTTCGATGAGGTGCCAGGCGGCGCCGTGGAAGCCGCCCGCGACATAGCGGTCGGCCTCTCCGGTGAGGCGGTCGATGCCCTCGACGATGTCCCGGTCGGAGGTCTCCACCAGGCCGTCCGTGAACAGCATCAGCACGTCGCCGGGGCGCAGCGAGCCCTTCACCGAGTCGAACTGGGCGCCGTCGTACACGCCGAGCAGCGGGCCGTCGGCCGCCTTCTCCTCCCAGCGTCCGCTGCCCGCGCTGAGCTGCAGGCCCGGCGGGTGTCCCGCGGAGTAGAGCTCGTAGTCGCCGGAGTCCAGGTCGAGCACGAGGTGGATGGAGGTGGCGAACCCCTCGTCCCAGTCCTGGCGCAGCAGATAGCCGTTGGCGGCCGGCAGGAAGGCGTGCGGCGGGAGGCTGCCGAGGAGGCCGCCGAAGGCGCCCGACAGCAGCAGGGCGCGGGACGCGGCGTCCATGCCCTTGCCGGAGACGTCGGTGAGCACGACCTCCAGGGTGCGCCCGCCGTTGGTGCGGGCCGCGACCACGAAGTCGCCCGAGAAGGACTGGCCGCCGGCCGGGCGCAGGGCCATCTCCCGGTGCCAGCCGTCCGGCAGCTTCGGCAGCTTGCTCTGCACCCGGATGCGTTCGCGCAGGTCGAACAGCATGGTGCCGCCGCGCCGCCAGGGCACGCCGACCCGGCTGCGGAACTGGGCGACGAGCAGTCCGAAGAAGCCGCAGGCGGCGACGGTCAGGACCACGCCGGGGGTGACCCGGGCGGCGCCCTCGGTGTAGGGGCCGAGCCGCACCGACTCGACGATCAGCGCGGTCGCCGCGGCCGCGTACAGGCCGAGCAGGCTCGCCGGGCGCAGCAGCAGGCCGCCGGCGACGATCGGCAGGACGAGTGCGGCGGGCGCGCACCACACGGAGTTGGCGAGGGTTCCGGCCGCGATCAGCGGGACGGAGAGGAGCAGTCCGGCGAGCGCGATCCAGTCCGAGCCGTCGCCGCGGAAGTAGTCGACGGCGGCCCGGCGCATGCCGACGCGGGCCCGGTGCCACTGCTTCTTCAACCGGGCCGTGAACGTGTCGGCTGCCGCGCGCCGCTGTCGTCCTGCTGCCATTAGTTCGGGACCCTATCCATCGGACCGGCCACTTGGCACGGGAGGTCCTGGTTGTCCCCTCGCCGGGGCGGACTTCACACAGTGAACTTCACCTGGCGCCGTCGTGTGGCCGCCCGGGAGAAATTCCCTCGCCCGGCCCGTGCGGTCCTGGTACGCATGGTCCATGGGCGACAACGGTGTTGATGCGGTGACCGGGCCACGCGTGCTGCGGCGGGAGGAGTGGGACACCTGGTACGGCACTCTGGTCCGTGCCTTCGGCGGGGTCCCGGAGCCGGCCGAGGAACTGGAGCTGTTCCGGGAGCTGACGGAGACCGACCGTTCCCTCGGTGTGTGGGACGGCGACGGGTGCGTGGGGACGGCCGGCGCGTTCTCGTTCCGGCTGACCGTGCCCGGGGGCGCGGCGGTGCCGGCCGCGGGCGTCACGATGGTCGGCGTGGCCGCCACGCACCGGCGGCGCGGGGTGCTGACGTCGATGATGCGGCGGCAGCTGGACGACGTGCGGTCCTGGGGCGAGCCGCTGGCGGTGCTCACGGCGTCCGAGCCGGCGATCTACGGGCGGTTCGGGTACGGGGCGGCCACCTTCCAGGTGAACGCGGAGATCGACACGAGCCGGACGACGCTGGCGGTGCCGGAGGGCACGGACGGCGTGCGGCTGCGGTACGCGGCGCCCGCCGAGGTGCTCGGCGCGTGCGAGGCGGTGTACGCCCGGCTGGTGCCGGGGCGGCCGGGGATGCTGGCGCGCCGGCCGGGCTGGGAACGGCTGGGGACGCTCGACCCGGAGAGCCGCCGGGACGGGGCGTCTCCGCTGCAGTGCGTGGTGGCGGAGCGGGACGGCGAGACGGTCGGGTACGCGCGGTTCCGGGTGAAGCCCGGCTGGGGGCCGGCCGGGCCCGACGGCACGGTGGTGCTGAGCGCGCTGGACGCGCTGGATCCGGCGGCGGACGCCGCGCTGTGGCGGTTCCTGTTCGACGTCGACCTGACCTCGCGGCTGGTGGCGCGCGGCCGGCCGGTCGACGAGGGATGGCAGCACATGGTGTCCGACATCCGCCGGTGCCGGCCGGAGCTGCGGGACGCGCTGTACGTACGGCTGGTCGACGTGGGGGCGGCGCTGCAGGCGCGGACGTACCGGGCGCCGGTGGACGTGGTGTTCGACGTGGAGGACGCCTTCTGCCCCTGGAACACCGGGCGTTGGCGGCTGAGCGGGGACGCCAAGGGGGCGTCCTGCGAGCGTACCGAGGACGCGGCCGATCTCGCCCTGTCCGTACGGGAGTTGGGCGCGGTCTATCTGGGTGGGGTGGGTCTGACGGCGCTGGCGGCGGCCGGCCGGGTGCGCGAGCTGCGGCACGGCGCGCTGGCGGAGGCGTCGCCGGCGTTCGGGAGCGACCCGGCGCCGTGGCTGCCGCACGGCTTCTGAGGGTTCAGGGGCGCTGGCAGGCGGGGCACCAGAAGAGGTTGCGGGCGGCGAGGCCGGCGGTGCGGATCTCGCCGCCGCAGAGGTGGCAGGGCAGGTTCGCCCTGCGGTAGACGTACACCTCGCCGCCGTGGTCGTCGACGCGCGGCGGGCGGCCCATGGCCTCGGGGGTGTGTTCGGGGCGGACGGTGTCGATGCGGTTGTTGCGGACGCCCTCGCGCATCAGCGCGACCAGGTCGGCCCAGATCGCGTCCCACTGGGCGCGCGTGATGTCCCGGCCCGCGCGGTAGGGGTCGACACGGTGCCGGAAGAGGACCTCGGCGCGGTAGACGTTGCCCACGCCCGCGATGACCTTCTGGTCCATGAGGAGCGCGGCGATCGTCGTACGGCTGCGGCTGATCCTGCGGTACGCCTGGTCCGGGTCGGCGTCCGGGCGGAGCGGGTCGGGGCCGAGCCGGTCGTGGACCGCCCGCTTCTCGCCGTCGGTGATCAGGGCGCAGGTGGTGGGGCCGCGCAGGTCGACGTAGGAGAGGCCGTCGGCCAGGCGCAGGCGGACGGTGTCCGTGGGCGGGGGCACCGGGGCCGGTCCGAAGGTGACCTTGCCGAAGAGGCCGAGGTGGATGTGGACCCACTCGGCGGGCTCGGGGCCGCCGAAGCCGAGGAAGAGGTGCTTTCCGTGGGCGTCGGTGGTGTGCAGCGGCGTGCGGTCGAGGAGGGCGGCGGCGTCGGCGAACTTGCCCTGGGGGCTGGTGACGCGCAGCGGTGTGCCGGTGGCGAAGGCGGCGGCGTAGTCCTGGGCCAGCCGGTGGATGGTGTGGCCTTCCGGCACGGGGGTGTCCTTTTCCTGCCGCGGCCGGGAGACCCGGCCCGGCCCGGGTTCGGCGGTGTCCTCCCCCGGCGCGCGCGGCAACCGGGGGAGGTCCGGACGGCGTTACTGCTGGGGGTGGTGCGCGGGGACGGGCGGGAGGTCGCCCGTCGTCTCGTACCCGGCGAGCATGTCGATCCGGCGGATGTGACGCTCGTCACCGGAGAACGGGGTGCTCAGGAAGGTCTCGACGAACTTCACGGCCTCGTCCTGGGTGTGCATGCGCGCGCCCACCGCGACCACGTTGGCGTTGTTGTGCTGGCGGCCGAGCGCCGCCGTCTCCTCGCTCCACGCCAGGGCCGCCCGTACGCCCTTGACCTTGTTCGCGGCGATCTGCTCGCCGTTGCCGGAGCCGCCGATCACGATGCCGAGGGCGCCCTCGTCCGCGGCGGTCCGCTCGGCGGCCCGGAGGCAGAAGGGCGGGTAGTCGTCCTGGGCGTCGTAGATGTGCGGTCCGCAGTCGACGGGCTCGTGGCCCGCCTTCTCGAGCCACTCGACGAGGTGGTTCTTGAGTTCGTAGCCCGCATGGTCCGAGCCGAGATACACGCGCATGGTCCGAGTGTGACACGGGGGTTCACGGGAAAGCGCGCCGGGTGCGAGTGGGGAGAATGTGAGGAGGATTACAGATACTCAGGAAAAGTTCGAGTAAAGATGCGGATTCCAAGGTTCCACAATCCTTTTCCCTCCGTTTCACTGGTCCGGCCCGTAGACCCCTACGGAGCGCAGCTCTCCCCCGGCGCAAAGGAAATCTCGTTCCATGACCTCGCAGCCGACCTTGAAGACAGCTGGAGACGGCCCCGGAGAACCCAGAGACTCCGGGGCGCCCGGAGGATCCGCGGACGGCCCCGGAGGAGACGGTTCCGGCCTCCAGGCCGGGCTGAAGAACCGCCATCTGTCGATGATCGCCATCGGTGGTGTCATCGGCGCCGGCCTCTTCGTCGGCTCCAGCACCGGCATCGCCACCGCCGGCCCCGGCATCCTGCTGTCGTACGCCCTCGTCGGCACGCTCGTGGTGCTGGTGATGCGGATGCTCGGCGAGATGTCCGCGGCGAACCCGACGTCCGGGTCCTTCTCCGCGCACGCCGACCGGGCGCTCGGCCCCTGGGCCGGATTCACCATCGGCTGGCTGTACTGGTTCTTCTGGGTCGTCGTCCTCGCGGTGGAGGCGACCGCCGGCGCGGCGATCCTCGAAGGGTGGATACCGGCCGTTCCGCAGTGGGGCTGGGCGCTCATCGTGATGGTGGTGCTGACCGCCACCAACCTGGTGTCCGTGGGCTCCTACGGCGAGTTCGAGTTCTGGTTCGCCGGGATCAAGGTCGTCGCCATCGGCGCGTTCATCGTCATCGGCGGTCTGGCCGTCTTCGGCGCGCTGCCCGGCGCGGACACCGACCAGGCCGGGCTGGCCAACCTCACCGGCCACGGCGGCTTCCTGCCCAACGGCGCCGGCGCCATCCTCACCGGCATCCTGCTCGTCGTCTTCTCGTTCATGGGCAGCGAGATCGCCACCCTGGCCGCCGGTGAGTCGGAGGACCCGCAGCGGGCCGTCACCAAGGCGACCAACAGCATCATCTGGCGGATCGGCGTCTTCTACCTCGGCTCGATCTTCGTCGTGGTCTGTCTGCTGCCCTGGGACAGCAAGTCCATCGCCGACGACGGCTCCTACGTCGCCGCCCTGGACTCCCTCGGCATCGCGCACGCCGGCCAGATCATGAACTTCATCGTGCTGACGTCCGTGCTCTCCTGCCTCAACTCCGGGCTGTACACGGCCTCCCGGATGGCCTTCTCGCTCGGCCGGCGCGGGGACGCGCCGAAGGCGTTCGCCCGGACCACCCGCCGGGGCGTGCCGCAGACCGCGATCATCGCCTCGGTCGTGTTCGGCTTCGTCGCCGTCTTCTTCAACTACAAGTTCCCGGACTCCGTCTTCCTCTTCCTCGTCAACTCCTCCGGCGCGGTCGCGCTGTTCGTGTGGCTGGTGATCTGCTTCTCGCAGCTGCGGATGCGGAAGATCATCCAGGCGGAGGCGCCGGAGAAGCTGGTCGTCCGGATGTGGCTGTACCCGTATCTGACGTGGGCCAGCGCCGCGCTGATCGTGTTCGTGCTCGGTTACATGCTGACCGACACCGAGCACGACGGGCGCACCACGATCCTGCTGTCGCTGCTGGTCGCGGCGATCGTGCTCGTCATCGCCCTGGTCAAGCAGCGGCTGGCCGCACGGCGCGCCGGGGAGCGGGACGAGGTCCCGGCCGGCTGAGAACCCCGTCACGGCGGGAGGCCCGGAGGAGACGCCGTGCGGCGTTCCTCCGGGCCTCCCGCCGTGGAACCGGGCGGTTACCGCTTGCCGGCGAACTTCCAGGCGGTGGGCAGCACGCCCATCGCCAGGGCCGCCTTCAGGGCGTCGCCCACGAGGAACGGGGTGAGGCCGGCCGCGATCGCGGCGGAGGCGGACATGCCGGTGGCGAGGGCCAGGTAGGGCACGCCGACGGCGTAGATGACCGCCGAGCCGAGCACCATGGTGCCGGCCGTCCGCCAGGCGGAGCGGTCGGCGCCGCGACGGGCCAGGGCGCCCACGACGACGGAGGCCAGCAGCATGCCGACGATGTAGCCGAAGGACGGCATCCCCATGCCCGACGCGCCCTCCGCGAACCACGGCACGCCGGCCATGCCCGCCAGCGCGTACACCGCGAGGGAGGCGAAGCCGCGGCGGGCGCCGAGGGTGGTGCCGACGAGCAGCGCCGCGAAGGTCTGACCGGTCACCGGCACCGGGGAGCCGGGGACGGGCACCGCGATCTGCGCGGCCAGACCGGTGAGCGCGGCGCCGCCGAGCACGAGCGCGGCGTCCCGGACACGGGAGGCCGGGATGAGGTCCGCGAGGACCAGTCCGGAGCGGGCGGACGTGACGGTAGCGGTGCTCATGGGGTCTCCGCGGGGTGAGGGCAGTTGGGGACACCGCGACGCTATACCGGCGTCCGCGCGCCGATCACCGTCAGCGCTCCACAAAGCCGCCGACGCGGACTTGGTGGGCTCCGGACAAAGGGCGTGCGTGACGCGTGACGCGAGGTGACGCCGGTCACTGAGGTGACGTGGTTTCGCCGACATCGCCCGGTGGTACGGCCGCTGTGGGATTCCACCAAAGGGACCGTACGGCGTCCGGGGCGCCGTCTCGCCCGTCGGTCGCCGTCCGCACCGCACGACGGCCGCACCGTAAACGGACTGTCACCCTCCGCATGACATCCGTCCACATGCTGGGCGGCCTCCCCGTGCACGCGGGCGGGCCGCCCAGACTGGGCCGCGTTTTGTCGTCTCCCGCATTGGACGAGCCGCGCCCATGCCCCGCACCACCGTCGAGACGCCCGCCGGGACGGACGGCGCCTCCCTCTCCCACGGCCTGAAGCAACGCCATCTGTCGATGATCGCCCTCGGCGGGGTGATCGGCGCCGGGCTGTTCGTGGGCTCCGGGGCGGGCATCGCCGCCGCCGGCCCGTCCATCGTCGTCGCCTACACCCTCTCCGGCCTCCTGGTGATGCTGGTGATGCGGATGCTGGGCGAGATGTCCGCCGCGTACCCGTCGTCGGGCTCCTTCTCGGCGCACGCCGAGCGGGCGATCGGCCCCTGGGCGGGCTTCACCGCCGGCTGGGCGTTCTGGGTGCTGCTGTGCACGGCGGTCGGCCTGGAGGGCATCGGCGCCGCGAAGATCGTCACCGGCTGGCTGCCGGGCACGCCCGAATGGGCGTGGGTGGCGCTGTTCATGGTGGTGTTCTGCGGGACCAACCTGGCCGCGGTGAAGAACTTCGGCGAGTTCGAGTTCTGGTTCGCCGCGCTGAAGGTCGGCGCGATCTCCCTCTTCCTGGTGCTCGGCGTGCTGGCCGTCGCCGGGGTGCTGCCGGGCACGGACTCGCCGGGCGCCTCCCACCTCACCGACTTCCTGCCCCACGGCGCCGAGGGCCTGGTGATCGGACTGCTGGCCTCCGTGTTCGCCTACGGCGGCCTGGAGACGGTGACCATCGCCGCGGCCGAGTCGGAGAACCCGGTGAAGGGCGTGGCGAGCGCGGTCCGTACCGCGATGTGGCGGATCGCGCTGTTCTACATCGGCTCGATGGCGGTCATCGTCACGCTGGTCCCGTGGGACGACCCGGCGGTCGTCGAGAGCGGCCCGTACGTCGCGGCCCTGGACCGCCTCGGCATCCCGGGGGCCGGGCAGCTGATGAACGTGGTGGTGCTGGTGGCGCTGCTGTCCGCGATGAACGCCAACATCTACGGCGCCTCGCGCATCGGCTACTCGCTGGTGGAGCGCGGTCAGGGGCCGAAGGCACTCGGCCGGGTGTCGGGCGGGGTGCCGCGGATCGCCGTGCTGGCCTCCTCGGTCTTCGGCTTCCTGTGCGTGCTGCTCAGCTACTGGCGGCCCGACGACGTCTTCTCCTGGCTGCTGAACATGATCGGCGCGGTGATCCTGGTCGTCTGGATCTTCATCGCCGTCTCCCAGCTGCGGCTGCGCCGCCGGCTGGAGCGGGAGGCGCCGGAGAAGCTGGTCGTGCGGATGTGGGCGTTCCCGCTGCTGACCTGGGTGGCGCTGGCCGGGATGGCGGCCGTCTTCGTCCTCATGGCCCGGGAGCCGGACACCCGCGTGCAGCTGTACTCGACGGGCGGGATGACGCTGGCCCTGGCGGCCCTGGGGTACGCCCGCCAGCGGGTACGCGCCCGGCGCTGACGCCCGCCCCGTACGGCCCCCGTTCACCCGGCGGGCGGAAAACCGTAAGCCCCCGCGAGGACGTGCCTCGCGGGGGCTTCCGGTATGCGGCAATCCGGGTCACTGTTGCGCAATGGCGACACCCAGGACACTCACGCTGGCCTGCTCGACGTGCAAGGGCGAGCACCGGCACCGGCTGCTGACCGGCGAGGAGCAGGAGAAGGCCAGGGCGCAGCTCGGCCTCAAGGCGGTGTACGACTTCTGGCTCTGCGAGAACGTGCTGGATCCGGACACCGGAGCGCAGTGCCGGAACCTGCGCAGGTACCTCCAGCTGAAGCCCTTCACCGAGCCCGTCAAACTGGCGCCCCTCGAGTGACCGTCAGAGGTTGCTGAAGTCCGGGCCCTTCGTCCGCGTGCGCTTGATCTCGTAGAAGCCGGGGACGGAGGCCACCGCGAGGGTGCCGTCCCACAGGCGGGCGGCCTCCTCGCCCTTCGGGGCCGGGGTGACGACCGGGCCGAAGAAGGCGATCTCCTCGCCGCCGGGTCCGGGCACCGCGATGACCGGGGTGCCGACCTCCTGGCCGACCTTCTCGATGCCCTCCTTGTGGGAGGCGCGCAGCTCCGGCTCGTACGGGGTGGAGTCCCAGTGGTCCATGAGCGACTCGGGCAGGCCGACGTCCTTCAGGGCGGCGGCGACCGTCTCCCTGCCCGGGCCCTCGTCCTGGTTGTGGATGCGGGTGCCGAGCGCGGTGTAGAGGTCGCCGAGGACCTCGGCGCCGTGCTCCTGCTGGGCGGCGATCACCACGCGCACCGGACCCCAGGCCTTGACCTCGAGCATCTCGCGGTACTCGGCCGGGAGCTCGTCGAGCTTGTCCTCGTTGAGGACCGCGAGGCTCATCAGGTGCCAGCGGACCTCGATGTCCCGCACCTTCTCGACCTCGCGCACCCAGCGGGAGGTCATCCAGGCCCAGGGGCACAGCGGGTCGAACCAGAAGTCGACGGGCGTGGCGGGAGACTTGTCCGACATGTCGCTCCTTGTGACGGAAGTGTTTCCCTGTGACAACGCCCCGGCTCGTCCCGGCCATTCCCGGCTGACCCGTGTCAGGAGCGCATGACAGGATCGGCCCTGTACATCCATGTCGACGACGCCTGAGGAGTCCGCCCGTGCCCGGTGAGAACCTGACCCGCGAAGAGGCCCGGGAGCGGGCAGCCCTGCTGTCCGTCGACGGGTACGAGGTCTCCCTCGACCTGCGTTCCGCGGTCGGCGAGCACTCCGGCGGGGGCCCGCGCACCTTCCGGTCCGTCACCACCGTCCGGTTCCGCTGCGCCGAGCCGGGGGCGAGCAGCTTCGCGGACCTGATCGCCCCGAGCGTGACCGCCCTCTCGCTGAACGGGCGGGACCTCGATCCCGGCCGGGTCTTCGACGGCTCGCGGATCCTCCTGGAGGACCTGGCCGCCGACAACGAGCTCGTGGTGGACGCGCAGTGCGCCTACTCCCGCACCGGCGAGGGCATGCACCGCTTCGTCGACCCCGAGGACGGCGAGGTGTACCTGTACACCCAGTACGAGCCGGCCGACTCCCGTCGCGTCTTCGCCAATTTCGAGCAGCCCGACCTCAAGGCGCCCTACCGCTTCGAGGTGCGCGCACCCGAGGGCTGGACGGTGTGGAGCAACGGGGCCGGTGAATCGGCCGACGGGGTGTGGCGGTTCGCGGAGACCAAGCCGATCTCGACGTACATCACCTGTGTGGTGGCGGGCCCGTACCACTACGTGACCGACTCCTACGAGCGGGTCCTGGAGGACGGCACCCGGCTGGAGATCCCGCTCGGCGCGATGTGCCGCAAGGGCCTCGCCCCGCACTTCGACGCCGACGACGTGTTCCTGGTGACCAAGCAGGGCCTGGACTTCTTCCACGACCACTTCGACTACCCGTACCCGTTCGGGAAGTACGACCAGGCGTTCGTGCCCGAGTACAACCTGGGCGCGATGGAGAACCCCGGGATGGTCACCTTCCGGGAGGAGTTCATCTTCCGGGGCAAGGTGACGCGCGCCTCGTACGAGGGCCGGGCCAACGTCATCCTGCACGAGATGGCGCACATGTGGTTCGGCGACCTGGTCACCATGGAGTGGTGGGACGACCTGTGGCTGAAGGAGTCCTTCGCGGACTTCATGGGCGCGTTCTCGCTGGTCGGCGCGACCCGCTTCACCGACGGCTGGATCACCTTCGCCAACCGCCGCAAGGCCTGGGCGTACCGCGCGGACCAGCTGCCCTCCACGCACCCGATCACCGCGGACATCCGCGACCTGCAGGACGCGAAGCTCAACTTCGACGGCATCACCTACGCCAAGGGCGCCTCCGTGCTGAAGCAGCTGGTGGCGTACGTCGGGCAGGACGCGTTCCTGGAGGGCGCCCGGCGCTACTTCAAGCGGCACGCGTACGGCAACACGCGCCTGGGCGACCTGCTGTCGGTGCTGGAGGAGACCAGCGGGCGCGACATGGCCGCGTGGTCGCGGGCATGGCTGCAGACGGCCGGCGTCAACTCCCTCACCCCGCAGGTGCTGCTGGGCGCGGACGGCAGGATCGACGAGCTGACGGTTCTCCAGGAGGCCGCCGCAGTGCCCGATCAGCCGACTCCGTCGGCGGGGCACCCCGAACTGCGCCCGCACCGGGTGGCGGTGGGCCTGTACCGGCGCACGGACTCCGGCACCCTGGAGCGGTACGCGCAGGCCGAGACGGACGTCGACGGGGCGCGTACGGTCGTGGCGGAGCTGGCGGGCGCGGACGCGCCGGAGCTGGTGCTGGTCAACGACGACGACCTGACGTACTGCAAGACCCGCTTCGACGACACGTCGCTGGCGGCGCTGCGGGAGCACCTGGGCGCGCTGACCGACCCGCTCGCCCGTGCCCTGTGCTGGTCGGCGCTGTGGAACATGACCCGCGACGCGCTGCTGCCCGCCCGGGACTTCGTGGACCTGGTGCTGCGGTTCGCCGGACGCGAGTCCGACATCGGTGTGCTCCAGATGCTGCACGCCTGGGCGGAGTCGGCGCTGGTGCACTACGCGGCGCCGGCCGGGCGCGCGGAGCTCGGCGTGGAGCTCGCCCGGGGCGCGCGGCGCGAGCTGCACGACGCCGAGCCGGGCAGCGAGCACCAGCTGGCGTGGGCGCGGTTCTTCGCGCGCTCGGCCGCCGAGCCCGCGGACTTCGACCTGCTCACGGGCCTGCTGGACGGCACCTCGGCGGTCGAGGGCCTGGCGGTGGACCAGGAGCTGCGCTGGGCGTTCCTGGAGCCGCTGGCCGCGCACGGGGTCGCGGACGAGAAGGTGCTGGACGCGGAGCTGGCCCGGGACGACACGGCCTCGGGCAAGCGCCACCAGGTGCGCTGTCTGGCCGCCCGCCCGTCGGCGGCGGTCAAGGCGCAGTGCTGGGCGCAGGTCGTGGAGTCGGACGCGCTGTCCAACGCGCTGGTGGAGGCCACCATCTCCGGCTTCGCGCAGTCGTCCCAGCGGGAGCTGCTCGCGCCGTACACCGAGAAGTACTTCGCGGCGATCGAGCGGGTGTGGACCGGGCGGTCCATCCAGATCGGCATGGACGTGGTCCGCGGCCTGTTCCCCTCCCACCAGGACTCGCAGGAGACCCTGGACGCGACCGACGCCTGGCTCACCTCCCACGAGGACGCCGCCCCGGCGCTGCGCCGGCTGGTCCTGGAGTCCCGTGACGACCTGGCCCGGGCGCTGCGCGGCCAGGCGTGCGACGAGGCCGCCGCCGGCCGGTGAGCGCGGTCCCGGCCCCTTGACCGGCCTTCCGTCCTCGTTACGGAATCCGGTCAATGACAGCCGTAACCCCTGGTCCGCGACCGAACGGACCAGGGGTTTCCGGTATCCGAACAGGCGTCCTCAAGGGCAGGCTCGTCCCTGTTTGTCGACGGGCCTGTAACACGGGTTCGCGGGCGGTCCGGAGGCGGGAAATTGCCGTTCATGAACCACAACGCGCCGCTCTCCCCCCGCCCCCTGCACCAGCTCGCCGACGGCTCCCGCCGGGTCCTCACCCACGCCCAGCTGCGCGCCCACGGCGTCTCCGCCGCGAAGGCCGGCGAGCAGTGCCGTCCCGGCGGGCCCTGGCAGCAGCTCCTCCCCGGCGTCGTCCTGCTCCACCCCGGCCCGCCGACCAGCGAGGAGCGGCTGCACGCGGTGCTGCTGTACGCGGCACGGGAGCGGACCGGGGGCGTCCCCGTCCAGCCCGGCGCGCGGGGTCCGCACCCCTCCGCCTTCGGCGAGGCGGTGATCACCGGGCCGGCCGCGCTGACCCTGCACGGCTTCTCCTCCACCCCGCCGCTGCCCTCCCTGGACGCCTTCGACGTGCTGGTGCCGCGGCTGCGCCGGCTGCGTTCCACGGGCTGTGCCCGTATCGTCCGCACCGCCGTGCTGCCCGAGCCGGAGCAGGTCACGGGCCTGCCGGTGGCCCCCGTTCCGCGTGCGCTGGCCGACGCCGTGGCGCGCCTGGAGGACGCGGAGACCGTGCGCCGGCTGCTGACGGAGGCGGTGCGCGGCGGCTTCTGCGATCCGGCGGCGGTGGTGCGCGAGCTGACCGCGGCCAAGCTGCTGAACCGGCCGCACGTGGTGGACGCGGTGGACTCGCTGCTGGCCGAGAGCCGGACGCTGGCGGAGTCCCGGCTGTACCGGATGGTGCACGACCACGGTCTGCCGGACCCGTGCTGGAACGTCGAACTGCGGCTGCCGGGCGGACCCCGTCTCGGCAGTCTGGACGCGTACTGGCCGGAGCAGTCGGTGGCGGTGGAGCTGGACACCCGCGCGCCGCGTCCGGGCGGGCGGCCGGACGACGAGGCCGAGTGGGCCGAGCACGCCCGCAAGCGCGAGCACCTGGAGCGCCTCGGCATCACCGTCGTCCACGTCACCCCGCGCAGGCTCCGGGACACGGCGGAGCAGCAGGCGGCGGTGGTCCGCACCGCCCTGATGGCCTCGGCCGACCGCGACCCGGCGGCGTACGTCGTGGTGGTGCCGCGGTGACAGCGGGCCGCGGCACGGGCCGTGCTCAGCGCTTCCGCAGCACCAGCTCCGTGTTGCGGTCCCCCGGGTCGCCGGCCAGGTCCGTGCGGGCGCCGGGGGCGTTGAGGGAGAGCTCGCGGTAGAGGGCGGCCAGGCCCGTCTGGGAGAGGTCGGTGAAGTCGGTGCGGTGCGGGGCCGCGGACTCGACGAGGGTGGTGAAGAGCGACAGGGTGCCGTCCTTGTTGTCCACCAGCTCCACGATCCTCGCCAGCTGGGGGAAGTCGACGTGGGAGGCGGTGGATATCTCCCAGAAGGAGCCGCCGGACCCGGTGTGCGGGGTGATCGCGTTGCGGTGGACGTGCCCGTTGACCCACGCGACCACGTTGCGGTGCCGGCCGAGCAGCGCGGCGACCTCCTCGCCGGTGTGGCGCCGCTCGTCGGGACGGGCCGGGTCGGGGTGGGTGTTGCTCATCGACGTGCTCGTGTGGTGGCTGAAGACGACGGCGACGGAGTCCTCGTTCTCCCGGAGCGTCCGCTCCAGCCAGCGCAGTTGGGCGGTGCCGAGGGAGCCGTTGTAGTGGCCGCCGGGGTCGGTGGTGTCGAGGCTGACGCCGAGGACGTCGTCGGTGATCCGGAAGGCGTAGTACTGGGTGCCCGCGTCGAGGTTCTCCGCGGAGTAGCCGTGGCCGACCGGGCCGAGGCCCTGGTGGGCGGGGTCCAGATGGGCCCGCAGGTACTCGGCCGGGGTGAAGGGGGCGCGCCTCTCGTCGGGGGTGACGGAGCGCGCCGCGCGGGCGTGGGCGGCCAGGAAGTCGCCGTACCGCACGCCGCCGGGGTCGGTGGCCTTCTTGATGGACTGCTGGAGCCGGTGCGCCTCGGCCGCCGGCACGTCCATCAGCTTGCGGCCGCCGACCGCGAGTTCGGTGAGGCGGGAGTCGCCGTGGGAGGCGTAGCAGCCCAGCGGCATGGTGTCGTGGTTGCCGACGGTGGAGTACCAGGGCAGGTTGAGGCCGGGGCTGTTCACCTCGCGGACGGCCGCCGCGAGGAAGCCGTCGAGGTGGGGGAAGCCGAGCTGCTTGTCGGTGTCGCGGAGCGCGGTGTCGGGGTGCCAGTAGTGGCGCAGCCCGCTGTTCTGGACGCCCTCGTAGTGGCGCGGGTCGCCCGTGTTGGGGGTGACCCGGCCGCCGCTGAGCACCGTCAGGAACCACTCCAGTTCGGAGCGGGCGTTGTTGTCGGTGTTGTCGCCGGTGGTCATCGCGAAGTGCAGCGGGGATCCGGTGACGGGGGCGCCCCGCAGCGCGTTGACCCGCTCCACCAGGGACACGGCGCCCTGGACGGTCAGGGCCTCCTGGGGCCGCCAGGCGTGTACGTCGGCCGAGCGCAGGTACTCCAGGCGCAGCGGGTGCTGGGTGTCGATGAGGTGCAGGTCGGTGAGTTGCACGAACGCGGCGAGCGTGGTCCGGCGGGCGGTCCGGCCGGAGCGCGCTCCGGCCAGTTCGTCGCGCACCACCCGGCCCCAGCCCGGCCCTTCGGTCAGGCGCCGGTACCCCGGTCCGCGGCGCGGGACCGCCGCGGCGGCGAGGGTCGTGCCGCGGGTGTACGGGGCGAGCGGGGCGGCCGGTGCCCGGCGGCTGGAGGCGGGCACGGCCTCCTCGGCGCCGGGAGCGGGGCCCTCCGCGGCCGCCGCCCGGCCGTCGCCGGGCCACAGCGCGTATCCGGCGCCGGCGGAGAGGGCCACCGCTCCGGTGGCGGCGAGCAGGGATCGACGGTGGGGTCCAGTGGAGCCGGCGACTGAGCGTGTGCGCGACATGGCGCTTGTCTCCCCGGGTGCGAACGCGTCGGCAGTGGTCGCGGGGCGCCCGCCGGGCGAACGTCCCGCTCGTACTGGATGCTTGGCACCGGGAATGACCTGCGCGTGAACGAGACGGCAACGCGCGACGCCGATCGCCGTACGTGGATCTAGGGCCGCTCCGGGGACCCCGCGGGCGTCGCCGGCCGCTCCCGCGCCGGCCGGGGAGCGGTCACTTTGCGTTCATCTCGGAGGGGGCGGCCGCCCTTCTAGGGGGTGTCCACCCGGCCGGCCGCGGGGCGTTCGCGCCACAGCCGCAGGCCGATGTCGACCATGCGGATGCGGACCAGGTCCGGAACGGCCTCCAGCGGCTGCCAGGCGGCGAGTTCGGTGGAGCCGCCGATCTCGTTGCGCAGGGCGCCGCCGGTGATCCGGCCCTCGTAGACCAGCCGTACGCCGTGGTGGTCCACGGCGCGGCCGAAGCGGGCGGGGAAGGTGCGCCGGGTGGAGTCGACGCCGAGGAGTCCGGTGACCTCGATGTGGTAGCCGGTCTCCTCCTCGACCTCCCGCCGCACGGTGTCGTAGGGGTCCTCGCCGTGTTCCATGCCGCCGCCCGGCAGCACCCACTCGGGGACGCCGCCGGGGCCCGGTGACCGGGCCAGCAGGAACTGTCCGTCGCGCACCACCACGGCGTAGGCCGCCACCCGCAGATTCCGTCGCATCCGGGGACGTTAACGCGCTGTCCGGTACCGGGCGCCCCCTCGGGGCGACTTGTCGCGTTCGGGGGCTCATCCCCCCATACGGGTACCGGGGGTTTTCCCCATACATCCATTTCGATTCGGCCAACACTCGCCAAACATCGGCCCCTTACGAAAGGCTCAATGCTCGTCCGGGATCACATTCCGGACTGTCGCGGCCAGGGTCGATCGGCTCGGGTCGCTCCACGATCGTTCCTTTACTTCAAGGGATGCCGATGACCCACTCCCCCAAGAGCGACGCGATACCGGGCGCAAGACGCGCGGCCCGTATCGCCGTGGCCGCCGGTCTCGTCGCCGCGCTCTCCGCGGCCGGGCCGATCCCCCTGGCCATGGCGGCCGACACGCCGCCCGCCGTGCCCGCCGACGCGGACGTCAAGTCCGCGCACGCCAAGCTCGGCGCCGACGACGCGGACCTGCTCGCCGAGGCCAAGGCCGACGGCGCCAAGAACGTCACGATGATGATCGCCACCGCTCCGGGGCAGACCGAGCAGGTCGCCGCCCAACTGGACGCGGTCAAGGGCGGTTCGGTCGGCCGGACCCACGACAAGCTCGGCTACGTCCGCGCCACCGTCCCCACCGGCAAGGCGGACGCGGCGATCGCCGCCGCCACCAAGCTCTCCTCCGTGCACGGCGTCGACCTGCGCGAGGAGATCCCGCTGGACGACCCGACGCCCGGCGCGGACACCACGAAGAAGGCCGGGAGCAAGGGCGACGCCACCTACCCCGCGCCGGGGAAGCGGACGCCCGCGAAGAACCCGTACAACCCGTCCTTCGAGACCGGCGCCGTCGAGTTCGTCGAGGACAACCCGAAGGCGGACGGCCGCGGCGTCACCATCGGCATCCTCGACTCCGGTGTGGACCTCGGCCACCCGGCGCTGCAGAAGACCACCACCGGCGAGCGCAAGATCGTCGACTGGGTGACGGCGACCGACCCGATCCTGGACAGCGACCGGACCTGGCGTCCGATGGTCTCCTCCGTCTCCGGCCCGACCTTCGGCTACAACGGCAGGACCTGGACCGCCCCGGCGGGTTCGTACCAGGTCAGCACCTTCCTGGAGTCGTACACCGTCGGGGGCGACGCGGCCGGCGACGCCAACCGCGACGGCGACACCACCGACTCCTGGGGCATGCTCTACGACGCCGCCGCCGGCACGGTCCGCGTCGACCTGAACAACAACCAGGACTTCACCGACGACACCCCCATGAAGCCGTACAAGGACGGCTTCCAGGTCGGGTACTTCGGCACCGACGACCCGAAGACCGATGTCGTCGAGCGCCAGCCGTTCGTCGTGGAGATCCGCAAGGACGTCCCGATGGACCCCTACGGCGGCGACTGGGTCGGCAAGACGGCCGACTTCGTCAACGTCGGCGTCATCGAGTCCGAGCACGGCACGCACGTCGCCGGCATCACCGCCGCCAACGGCCTGTTCGGCGGGAAGATGTCCGGCGCCGCCCCCGGTGCGAAGATCGTCTCGTCGCGCGCCTGCACCTGGTCCGGCGGCTGCACCAACGTGGCGCTCACCGAGGGCATGATCGACCTCGTCACCGAGCGCGGCGTCGACATCGTCAACATGTCCATCGGCGGCCTGCCGGCGCTGAACGACGGCAACAACGCCCGCGCCGAGCTGTACACCCGCCTGATCGACACCTACGGCGTCCAGCTGGTGATCTCCGCGGGCAACTCCGGCCCCGGCGCCAACACCATCGGCGACCCCGCCCTGGCCGACAAGGTCATCTCGGTCGGCGCGTCCGTCTCCCGCGACACCTGGGCCGCCAACTACGGCTCCGTGGTGGAGAAGAAGTACGCCATGATGCCGTTCTCCTCGCGCGGTCCGCGTGAGGACGGCGGCTTCACGCCGACGCTGACCGCGCCCGGCGCGGCGATCAACACCATCCAGACCTGGATGCCGGGCGCCCCGGTCGCCGAGGCCGGCTACGACCTCCCGGCCGGCTACGGCATGCTCCAGGGCACCTCGATGGCGTCCCCGCAGGCCGCCGGCGCCTCCGCGCTGCTGCTGTCCGCGGCGAAGCAGAAGCGGATCGACCTCACCCCGGCGAAGCTGCGCACCGCCCTCACCTCCACCGCCGGCCACATCAGCGGTGTGCAGGCCTACGAGGAGGGCTCCGGCCTCATCGACGTCGTGGAGGCCTGGGACGCCATCCGCGACGGCGCCACCGCGCACCAGTACACGGTGAAGGCGCCGGTCGACACCGCGATCGACCAGTTCCTCAAGACCCCCGGCCAGGGCACCGGCCTGTACGACCGTGAGGGCGGCCTCAAGGCCGGGCAGAAGAAGACGTACGACATCACGATCACCCGTACGTCCGGTCCCGACCGCGCGCTCCGGCACGAGCTGGACCTGGAGAACAACGCGGGCCGCACCTTCCGCGTCGTCGGCGACGACGACGTCGTGCTGCCGCTGAACAAGCCGGTGACCGTCAAGGTCCAGGCCGCGCCCGGCTCGGCCGGCATCAAGAGCGCGATCCTCGAGGTCGACGACCCGCGCACCGAGGGCGTCGACCAGCAGATCCTGACCACCGTGGTCGTCTCGGCGCCGCTGAAGTACACCTACTCCGCCTCGGGCACCGCCCAGCGCAACAGCACCACCTCCTACTTCGTCACCGTGCCCGAGGGCGCGAAGACGCTGGAGATCGCGATGAGCGGGCTGAAGGCCACGAGCCAGACCCGGTTCATCGCCATCCACCCGTACGGCGTCCCGGCCGACCCGACGTCGACGGTCAACTGCTACCCGAACTACAACAACCCGGCCAACACCTGCCGCCCCGACGTGCGCTCCTACGCGGACCCGCAGCCGGGCGTCTGGGAGATCGAGGTCGAGTCGCGCCGTACGTCGCCGCTGCTCGACAACCCGTACAAGCTGGACGTCGCCGTGCTCGCCGCGAACTTCGACCCGGAGACCGTGACGGTGCCCGAGGCGAAGATCGGCACGCCGGCCACCGCCTCCTGGAAGGTGACGAACGAGCTCGCCGGCCTGGAGGGCAAGCTGGTGGGCGGCCCGCTCGGCTCGTCCAGGACCGAGCGTCCGGCCATCCGGACGGGTGAGACGCACGAGACGACGGTCGAGGTGCCCGCGGGCGCCGCGTCGCTCGACGTGGCCATCGGCAACGTCTCCGACACCGCCGCCGACCTGGACCTGGCGGTCTACGACGAGAAGGGCACCCGGGTCGCCCAGTCCGCGGACGGCGACTCGGAGGAGTCGGTCTCCGTCGCCTCCCCGGCGGCGGGCACCTACACCATCGAGGTCGTGGGCTACTCCGTTCCGGCCGGTTCGACGGACTACGACTACCGGGACGTGTTCTTCTCCGCCACGCTCGGTTCCGTCACCGTCGACGGCTCCGCCCCGGTGAAGCTCGGCACGGGCGACTCGGCCACCGTCTCCGGCGACGTCACCGTCGCGGCGGCGGCTCCCGAGGGACGCGCCTTCTTCGGGCGCGTGCAGCTGGTGAACGCGCGCGGCACGGTCGCGGGCCTCGGCAACGTGGCGATCGAGAAGGTCGTCCCGTAACGGGTTCACCGACGAGTGAGGGGGCGGGCGTCCGTGACGGGCGCCCGCCCCTTCGTCGTGCTCAGCCGCAGCTCAGGGTGCGCGACTCGGGGAGCGAGGCGATGATCCGCGCCCGCTCGGCGGCGATGTCCGCCTCCCCGACGACCACGGCGTCCGGGTGGACGCCGTCCACGGGCATGCCGATCAGCACCCGCTCCCCGTCGTGCAGCGGGGGATCGCCCGCGGCGGGGTCCCGGAGGAAGGTGACCTCGTCGCCTCCCCCGCCCTTGTGGTAGCGGCTCACGGCCAGGGTGACCCGTTCCGCCCCGGCGTCCGGCGCCGGTTCCACGGCCAGCACCGTGCCCTCGGCGACGAGACGGGCGCAGGCGAGGTAGCGGGGGCTGCCGAAGGCGACGCCGGCGGCCTCCTTGGCGTCCGACTGCGCGGCGGCGCTGTCCTCCGCCGAGCCGGACAGTCCGCCCCCCGGCTGCGCCACCAGCCAGCCCATGCCGACGACGACGGTGGCGGCGGCAGCGGCGGCGAGCGCCCCGAGGGCCACCCTCAGGGGACGCCGGCGGCGGTGCGGCCCGCGGGAGCCGCCGCCCGTTCCGGGAGGCCCGCCCCCACCGGGCTCCCTCA
>Ga0247820_10000413_pt1 | contig 22571 bp, 29 predicted proteins | sample 13C_Glucose_Day1_2_FD_192480 | JGI IMG/M metagenome (GOLD analysis project Ga0247820, IMG submission 192480) | Soil microbial communities from agricultural site in Penn Yan, New York, United States - 13C_Glucose_Day14 | ecosystem: Environmental > Terrestrial > Soil > Agricultural land | place...
GGATAGGCCCATACTACACACAAGCCAGGCAACATCGCCCAGGCAACAGGAGAAGCAGACATGACCACCACTACTAAAGCCCCAGCAAAAACCATTTTCGAAAAGGCCTACATCGCACCGACCCAGGCGCGCAAAGCAGCCGAAAAAGAGTTCGGTGCCGATTGGGAAGCCGCCTACGAAACCGCCAAGGTAGACGGCAAGTACAAAGTGGTCGCCAAGGCTGCCCAACCTGCCGCCCTGGACGTACCGCCAGCCCTGGCAGCAACCCTGCCGGTAGCCAAGCCAGCAGGCGCCCAGGCCCTAGTGCAGCGCGCTAAGGAGGCCCTGGCTACCATCGAGCAAGTTGCCCACGACGTGGTCGAGAACCTTAGCCTTGCCCAGGCACTGGCCGAGTCGGGCGAAAGCATCGCCGACCTTAAAGAGGGCGCCAACGACGTGGTTGGCAAGGTCAAGTATGTGGCTGGTGCTGGCTGGAACGGCTGCGGGTTCGAAAACTGCCCAGGCTGTGGTGTGCACCTCAGCAACGGCGTAATGACCTGGGACCACCTTGTGGAGGAGCACGGCAGCAAGGCCCGCGAAATGCAACAGCACGACTTCTCTTGCATGGGCTGCGGTGCCGAGTGGGGCAACAAGCGTGCTGGTATCAGCATCCAGAAAGACCGTCCAGAACAGAATGGTGTAACCCGCCCAAGCGAAGGTGGCGTGTGCGCACAAATCTGGGCCGAGTGCGACAAGCGCGCAGAGGGTGGCACGGTTCCTGCTGTAAAAGACCTCAAGGCCTGGGCAACCGAGCAAGGCGTAGACCTTACCACCTGCACAATCCAGTACTACCAGTGGCGCAAGTTCATGGGCGTAGTAGGTCGCGCCAAGGAGATGCCAGCTAAGTAAGACAGCTGTACCCAAGCCCTGGTGTGGTTACCAGGGCTTAATGCTGCCTAAAATAAATCGAAGAAATATCGCAAACGGGTGTTGCGATCGGTCTAGGGTGCCTGTATACTGCACCTACACCAGCAACAAAGCGGCTTAGAGGGTAACGCTTAAATGACCTCTAGCGTGGTGGGACCGCAACCCTCTGGTAACAGAGACCCACACCAACCCAACACCATAAAGGACTACTGACATGCAAACCATACGCACAAGCATCGACAAAGCTGAATTTGACAGGGTACGCGACTGCCACAAGTCGGTTCATGTATACACCCAAGGCCAGTACACCGTGCGCCAGCACTACACCATGCGTAGCGAACTGCCTGTGGTTGAAGAGTGGTACGACCGCGACACCCAGGCGCGCACCTACAAAACCCTCGTTGTGTCTAAGTGAGAATAAATACCATGAACTTCTACGAAGCTGCTGCCTACTTCCTGGCCTTCATGGCGTGCTGTGTGGCAGGCCTGTACTACACCCTGACCGGCATTAACCCCGATGCCTGCATACTGGGTACCTTTGCCGCTATCGCCATCGGCATATGGGTAGCGCTGCGCCTGGTATGGCTCGACGGTGCACATGCACGCGCACACAGACGTCGCATGAAACAAATCGATAAAGATATCGAACGCGCAAGGCAGAGGCACTAGCGGCCCACCCAGGGGCCTCTAACCCAGGCCCCACCCCCGAGGGGATGCCTCTAAACTAGGGCATCGCGGCGCCATCCCTGCCTCCGGTGGTCCCGGTTCAAAATGATTCAGTTCACACCCGTTTCCCACCAAACTAGAAGGTACATCTATGTCGTGCTCAATGCCACAAGGTCATCCATCCCACTGTGGATGCGAGCCAAATCCGTCTATACAGCGTTCTTTTGTAAAATCTGACAAACCGATGTCCGATACGGAACGTGCTCTGCTGGAAGACAACCCGCGCACCCTCAGCGAAAAGCGCATTGCCGACTTCCTATCCAAGCCTGAGCAGAACCCTACCACTGGCCGTCACTACAAAGTGCACGGAAAGGTATGTGAGAAGCATCCGGAACTGCAAGGCATCCGTTACGCCAAGAGCCGCAGCTGCCTGGGATGCCGGGAAGAACGCCGCTTGCAGCGTATGGCAGACCTCAAGGAGGTACCTGTACTGCGAGAGCGAGTCAAAGACCTGGAAAACCAGCTGATTGAACTGCAACAAGCGGCCCGCCGTGTGCTGGATACCCGTGATGTTGACGATGACCCGCGTCCAACAAGCTACCCAAGCCACGACCACAACGTACCAGGCGTATGGAACCATGACGGATCTACTTGCACACAGTGCCAGAACTACGCACGTCTCGAATCTTTGCTGCCAGCAGGTCACCGCGGACCGTCTGCTGTGGTTACACCGATGCTTTCCGACTGGCTCATACGCACACCTACCACGGATAATCTGCTTCTTGCGGCCGAAACCTTCTTTCCGGCTGGTCTTGTCCAGGTTATTGACGGCGTTGCGCACATACAGCACGGCCTGGGCCTGGTCGTGTGGGCTCCAACGGGCGATATGGAGCACGCTTTCCACCTGGCAGGCCGCATTCACGCCAAGGTGCACTATGATAAAGGAATGTGGGTGCAATATAGCGAACTTGGGCCAAACGGTGAGGTCGTTCGGCTTGAGCGCGTCGTTGAAATGTACCACGGCCAGGGTATGGACCGCGCTTTGATGATCAAAATCGCTCAAGTTGCTATTTATCTAGCAAAATGTCACAAGAATCGTCAATAAAATCTTGAGCGGAGGCGCTAAGGACTGTATATTAGCGCCTGTTGTCCACTAACAGCCCGTATGGAGCACAAGAATGAACCGCCACGAAGGTTTTACCGTATTTTCGCCGAAAGACATTGACGCCTACCTCGGTGATCCGGAGAAAGAAGCGCTGCGGGGCTTCACTGCATTGATCGCTGCGGGCCGTGACCGCGACAACAAGCCGCAACTAGCCGCTCCGATCGTCGTTTACACTGACAGCCCGGTAGCCAGCGACGTCCTCACCATCCTGAATGCACAGATCCAGCGCGAAGTGGCTGATTTCTACCAGCCTGTTACCGCTCAGCACCTGCTGACCATCCTCGAATCTGGTGAGTTCGGTCAGAAATTGGATTACTTCAACGATTTCATCACCGAAGGCACCGGCCCGGACATGGTGCACAAGACGCCTACCGGTTCGGTCTGGTCGCCAGCGACCAACATGGTGCAGGCGTTCGCCCTGGCCGAGCAGTTCGGCGTCATGGTTGGCAACGTCCTGGCCGAGAAGCCTGTTTCCATCGTCGTCCACAACGAACTGGAGGCCTACGCGCTGCCAGATGGCGACGAAGAGACCTACAGTAACCGCCTGAACGAAACCATCGTGTTCGCCGTGCGCCGGTCGCTCCAGGCTAACCACAACGTTGACTTCAGCCAGGTGTAAGGAAGTATCATGTCCGAAGCTATCAAAACCCGTTCCGAGAGCATGTATGACCTTCAGGTTCGCGTTGACAAGGCCAGCAAAGACCGTCGCATGACCGACCGCTCCATGATGTCTGTGGAGATGGGTGATGTCAAGAACGCCATCAGCGAAGTGACCAGCCTGCGCTCCACCCTGCAAGGTGCGACCGACATGGTCAACCAGCTGAACCGCGTTGTTACCCGCGAAGATTACGTGCACCAAACGAAGTTCGGCCTTACCCCGTGGACGCCTGACCACGGTAACTGCTTCCCGGCTTGCCTGGCGACCATCCTTGGCCTGCCACTGGAAGAAGTGCCGAACATTTACAGCGTGTGCAGGGACATTGACCACGCGAACTACACGCTGGCCGAATTCCTGGGTAAGCGTGGCTTCCACCTGGCCCACTACCCGACCGAAGTCGTGCTCAACGGCATGAAAGAAGGCTGGTTCTACGCTGGTGACGAACATACCCGCGTCGTTGTCATTGTGACTGGTAAATCGCCACGCTTCGAAGGCCAGCATGCCGTGGTCGGCGTGCTGAACCCGAACAACGTGAACGGCTGGGATCTGCTGCACGACCCGCATCCGGATGGTACCGGTGTGACCGACGTCATCGGTTTCGAAATCCTCTCCCGCCCAATGCGCGCCAAGGTGTGACCATGAGCCCTGAAAACAAAGCTTTGATGGAACGTTACCCGCAGTACTACCGCGATGTCAGCCACCTGGAAGTGATTGACGTGTACCGCGTGATCGATCTGTTCAACGTAACCGACCCGACGGCCCAGCACGCGCTGAAGAAGCTTCTGCTGAGCGGCGAGCGCACTGGTGGCAAGTCGATCGAAGTGGACTTGAAGGAAGCTCGTGATACCCTATCCCGTGGCCTGGCCATGCGAGCCGAGGATGCGAACAAGCACCAGCTGGGCTTCGACTTCGCTGCGCCGGGTACTGATGACCACACGGTGCTGCAACTGGCCAGCAATGACGCCAGTTCGGCTACCGTTGTGAACAGAATCAAAACCGCCAATCCGCCGGGCATCCGCTTCTGCCCCACCCCTGGCTGTGAGATGCGCGTCCGCGACGGTTCGGACCGCTGCATTATCCACGCCGCATCTACTTCTGTAAGGCATAAGTCCTGGTGCGAAGAGAAATGTTCTGCCTCTGCTTGTTCTTGTCAGCATGCGCCCGACCCACAGCCAGCATCCGGTGGCCCATGGGTGACGCCTGCCCTTGAAACCCTTTGCAAAGACGAGGGTTGCCCGCATCATGGTACTGACCATGCTTGCGTTACCCCTACGCCACGCCCAGGCCCCGCAGCAGGCATGCCACGCCGTACCCGCTAGGGTAGCCAGGCCCAAACCGCAAACGCAGCGCCACGGCCAAGCCTGGCGCTGCCAGCCCTACCCTTTACCTAGCCAACAGGCCACCAAAATGACCAGCATTAACATCCGCCAAAAAGGCGCCAACGCAGAACGCGACCTGGCAATCGAACTGAACGCCATCGTAAACCTGGTGCTGAAAGAGCGCGGGTTCCCGATGCCAGCCAAACCTATCATTCAGCGCAACCAGAACCAGTCTGCTGTGGGCGGTTCCGACCTGACCTTCCCGATCCCGATTGCCCTGGAAGTTAAACGCCAGGAGCAGTTGTCGATCAACACCTGGTGGAAGCAGTGTGAAGTCGCCGCCCAGGAGTTCGGAGGTGTGCCGGTGTTGATCTATCGACAGTCTCGCAAGCCCTGGACTGTGGTCATGTACGTGGACATCCCTGTTGGCTCGGCTGCACACCTCACGAAGGTTCGTGCTACACTCTCCTTCGAGGACTTTAAGGCCTGGTTGCGTGTCAGCCTGACCACAGCCCTCAACAATGGTACGTGGGTACCGGTAGCCTAGGAGAGATTGATCATGCCCGAGACTTTGGGTCAAAAACAACGCCGCTTCACCAAGATGGTAGGTCTGCTGATCGAGTACGCTTACCAGAAGGGTTACGAGCTCACTTTCGGTGATGCTTACCGTGACCCTCGGGTGCACGGTGAGAACGGCGAGAAGAAGAGTTACAGCGCCGCCAGCAGTGTGCACAAGGTGCGGCTGGCCGTCGACTTCAACCTTTTCAAGGATGGTGTCTTCCTGGATAAGTCCGAGGACCACAAGGTCTTGGGCGAGTACTGGGAAAGCATGGGTGGCACCTGGGGCGGTCGCTTCAAGCCGAACGCCGACGGCAACCACTACAGCCTGGAACACAACGGCTTCAAGTAATAGCTTTTTGCTACCGTTCAGCGCCCCGATGCTTGTAACATCGGGGCGTTTTGCGTATTATCATCCGGGCTGACACAAGGAGTATCTAATGAGCGATCCGAGCAACGACCCGAACTGGTGGATCCGATTTGCCGGATATGCCATCTTCGCCGCGTTCGGTGGTAGCATTGGGCACGTCCTCCGCACGTTGGACAGCGGTCAGCCCATCCGTTGGGGAAAGGCTATAGCGCAAGGGGTAGGCGCGGGCTTTGTGGGTGTGCTAGTGTTACTGGCATGCCAAGCACTCGGCCTTAGTGAGCAATGGACGGGCCTGACTGTTGGTGTGTGCGGTTGGATGGGTGCGAGCGCAACCATCGTAATCCTGGAGAAGTTGGTGTTCAAAAGACTGGGCATCGGCGAATCTAACAAACCTACAGCAGAGCAGGAGTAACACATGATTCAACAAGCCCTCCAGTTTTTGACAGACAAACGCCGACTCATCACGGAATATGCCTTACTCGGATGTGTAGTCATGATTGGCGGGCTTGCCTTTTCTATGTGGATCTCTCGAGCAGAGCTCCGCACCGAGCTCGCCAACACCAAAGGCGAGTTAAAGTTGCAAGGTGAGCGCATGCTCCTTGCAGAGCAAGCCTACGATACCAACCGCAAGGCAGTAGAGGCCCTGAAGAGCCTGCGCGACCTGGACCAGGAAGCATTCGCCAGCCTTCAATACACCCTGGGACTCATCCAGGCCCGCAACGCGGTTGTAGACAAACAACTCGACCAGCTGAAGGCCCAAAATGATGAAGTCAAAGTGTTTTTCTCTACTCAGCTTAACCGTGCTCTTATCTGCGTGCTCGAGCCAGAGCAGTGTGGAAAAGACGACATACACCAAAACTGAGTACCTCTACGTTGCGCCGGGTGCCACGCTGCTGGCGCCCTTGTCCCCTACGCCAATCCTCTTGCTAGGTAACGGCGAAACCCTCTCCCGCAACTACCAGATCTACAAATCGAACGCCGAGTCGTGTGAAGCCAGGTTCAATGAACTGGTGAACTGGCACAAGAAAGCGGCCAAGAAGTACCCGGCTGCTGTGGTTAAGTGATAGTTGCGTATGGTCCTGGGTTACCATATACTCAGGCCCATACTTTGGAGACCGACTATGACCGACACCACTACTTTCTGGAGCGACGAAGCGATGGCTCCTCTGCTCTCTCCTGCTGAAAGAGCGGTGCGTGATCGTTTCGTCAAAGAATATCTGGTCGACTACGATCAGAAGCGTGCCGCCCTTCGTTGCGGGTATGGCGAGAGCTTTGCCGCTGCCTACGCCGACAAGTTCATGAATGAACCATATGTGCAGCAGCAGATCAAGGCACTGGAAGTCGCTTTGCCTGAAGATGCTGACGCAGAAGAAGAGCACACCAAACGAGTGATTCGCGCTGCCCTCATCCGCGAAGCCAACTACCGTGGGCCGGGTGCCAGCCACTCCGCACGGGTCAACGCACTCGCCAAGCTGGCAGTTATCCATGACATGGACGCCCCGACCAAAGTAGAGGCGGACATCAATAACCGTGGCGGTGTGATGATGGTTCCTGGCATTGCCAGCCCTGAAGACTGGGCAGCAACCGCAGCGGCAGCACAGAAGAAGCTTCAGGATGAGGCCATGTTGTGAAGACAGTTGCCCGTCCCCCGAAGGTTGTATGGTCGCCGTTGCCAGGGTCGCAGACCTTGGCAATGTCGTGCCCTGCAAACATCATTGTCTACCACGGGTCGCGTGGCCCTGGTAAGACAGATGCCCAGCTACTGCGGTTCCGCCGCTATGTTGGCTTGGGGTATGGGCGCCACCTACGAGGGGTCATCTTTGACCGCCAATACAAGAACTTGGACGACTTAGTCTCTAAGTCCATGCGTTGGTTCCCGGAGTTCAAAGACGGGGCTCGCTTCATGAGCTCCAAGTCTGACTATAAGTGGGTGTGGCCTACCGGCGAAGAGCTCATGTTCCGTACCTGCCGCCAGGACTCCGACTACTGGATGTATCACGGCCAGGAATTCCCGTTCATTGGTTGGAACGAACTGACAAAGTATCCAACGGATACACTGTTCGAAGCTCTCATGTCCTGCAACCGAAGCTCGTTCCGACCGGAAGACTATCCTATGTGGTACGACGGCCAGATCTACGACAAGCTTGGCAAGATGATTCAGTGTGACGAGTTCGACAAGAACGCACGCATGTACTTGCTGCCGAAGATGCCTCTGGAAGTGTTCGCCACCTGCAACCCGTTCGGCCCTGGCCACAACTGGGTTAAGAAGCGGTTCATTGATGCGTCGCGACCTGGCGAGCTGTTGCAGTTGACCACAAACGTGTTCAACCCACAGACCCAGGTTCGTGAGGACATTGTTAAGCTCCAGACGCATATCTTCGGGACTTACAGGGAAAACAAGTACCTGTCCCCGGAGTACGTGGCGGAGCTGGAAAAGATTAAAGACCCAAACAAGCGCAAGGCCTGGCTGGGCGGCGACTGGGATGTTGTGTCCGGTGGTATGTTCGACGACGTTTGGGATCGTGACGTACACATCATGAACTCGTTCGCCATTCCGATCGGCTGGCGTATTGACCGGTCCTTCGACTATGGCTCCAGCAAGCCATTCTCTGTTGGCTGGTGGGCAGAGTCTGATGGTAGCGACGTACAGCTGCGCGACGGCACCTGGATGTCCACCGTTAAAGGTGACCTGTTCCGTATTGCAGAGTGGTACGGTTCCACCGGTGCTGCGAACCAGGGCCTGCGCATGCTGTCCTCCAAGATTGCTGAAGGTATTGTGGAACGTGAGCTGCGCATGGGTATCCACAACCGGGTACAGCCAGGCCCAGCGGACAACGCCATCTACACCGTCGACAACGGCAATAGCCACGCGGCCGACATGGCCAAGGCTGTGGTTATCGGTGGGCGTATCTATCCTGGTGTAGAATGGGCTCGCTCGGACAAGTCGCCTGGTAGCCGTAAAGCTGGTTGGGAACGCATCCGAGAAGCATTGGAAGCGGCAAAGACCCCTACCTGGATAGACGCCAATGGGAATGTCATGCGTGTTCCGCGTGACAAGCCTGGTCTGTTCTGCTTTAATAACTGCAAGAATTTTATTGAACTGTTCCCGAACCTGCCACGCGACGAAGAAGATATGGACGACGTCGATACCGACGCCGAAGACCACATTGGTGACGAAGTGCGTTACCGTGTCCTGTCCTCTAGCTTGGGTGCAAGGTTTGGCGCTACCCGAGGAGTTAGCTGATGTCCGAGCTTGCAGGGGTTCACCCCGACTACACAAAGTACGAAGACAACTGGAAGACGCTGCGCGACTTCTACGATGGCTCGGACAAGGTCAAGGAGGCTGGCACTCGCTATTTGCCGGCCACCGAAGGCATGATGATTGACGGTATGAACTCCGGCGAGTACGGCTTTCAGTGCTATCAGGCTTATAAGCAACGTGCTCGAGTTCCTGATTACGTCTACCAGGCTATTGAAACCCTGGTTGGTCTCATGCACCAGAAAGATGCAATCATTGAGCTGCCGCCGCAGATGGAATACCTGCGCGAAAAGGCAAGTGCTACCGGCGAGCCGCTGACCGCCCTGCACCGCCGCATAAACGTAGAGCAGCTCACTACCGGTCGCCTTGGCCTATTGGTGGACCTGCCTGCTGTTGTGGACCAGACAAAGCCGCAGCCTTACATGGCCCTGTACCCGGCAGAGTCTATTCGCAACTGGGACAACCGGGAGCACAGCGACAACCATGGTGAGTTGAACATGGTTGTGCTTGACGAGTCTGGGCCTGTCCGAAAGAATACTTTCAGCTGGGAAGAAGAGACCCGTTACAGGGTATTGGTTCTTGGTAGCGCCGAGGGTGATGACGCAACCGGTAAGTATCGCCAGGCGGTGTTCAAGCAGCCCGCATTGGCCTACGACGAGACCGCGCTGAAGGCGCCATCCTTGCGCGGTAAAGAATTCGAACATATTCCGTTCGTGTTCATCAACACTAAAGACCTTCTTTCTGCCCCGGATGTTCCACCGCTGAAAGGTCTGGCTGAGGCCTGTAAAGGTATCTACCAGTCTGAAGCGGACTACCGTCAGAACCTGTACATGCAGAGCCAGGAAACCTTGGTTGTGAAGGGTGGTACCCGTAGCAACGTCGACCGTGCTGGTGCAACCGGCCCAGTACGGGTTGGTGCAGGTGCTCGAATTGACGTTGACGACAAGGGCGATGCGAAATATATCGGGGTTAGTGCAGCAGGTCTGAGCGAACAACGCCAGGCATTGACAACCGACCGCGAAGCAGCTAAAGTCAAGGCCGGTCAGTTGGTGCAAAACAACGGTAGCCAGATGGAATCGGGCTCGGCGTTGACCACTCGCTTCAACGCGCAGACCGCAACCCTGAACCAGATCGCGCAGACCGGCGCAGCAGGGCTTGCCAAAGCGCTGCGCTTTATTGCAGAATGGCTGGGTGCTGACCCTAGCAAGGTCAAAGTTACACCGAACACAGAATATGTCAACTTCAACCTGGATGGTCAGAACTTCGTGCAGCTGATGACAGCTCGCCAGATGGGTCTCCCAATCAGTTTGGAAAGCCTCCATGCGGTGCTTGCAGACCGTGGTATGACCGTGATGGATCTTACCAGGGAGCTGGAAATCATCCGCAAGGAGAACGTCGAGTTGAAAGACCTGCTGCCAAGCGCAGCGGCACCGGGTACACCAGGCAGCGGTGGCGCACCAGGCGCAGCCAAGCCTACCAACCCACAGAACGAACCACCGCAGGAATGATCCTGCACACCAGGGCGGCATGGGTCGCCCTGTAACAAGCGGGCATGAGCCCAGGAGCAACGATGAAACTCAAGCACAAATACGGCAAGCAGGAAGATATCCCAGCAGGTTTCGAATCTCTTTTCGAAGAGAAAAACGGCGAGTGGGTGTTGACTGGTATCGAGGGTGTGAAGACCCAAGAAGATGTTGACCGCCTGCAACGCTCCCTGACTGCTGAGCGCAGCGCCCACAAGGCAACCAAAGACGCCTTCAAGGCCCTGGACGGCATGGACCTGGAAGAAGTTGTTTCCAAGCTGGACCGTTTCGACGAACTGGAAGCGGCTGCCGCTGGCAACGGTAACAAAGACGTCGACGCCCGTGTTGAAGCTGCTCTGAAGTCCCGCATTGCCCCGATCGAACGTGAGCGCGACAACCTGAAGAAGGAACGCGACGAGCTGTCCGGCAAGGTTCAAACCTTCGAAGCCGAGAACCGTACCCGCAGCATCCACGATACCGTGCGTGAGCAAGCTGCCAAGCTCAACATACTTCCCGGCGCCCTGGACGACGCCCTCATGTTGGCCGACCGTGCCCTTGTGGTTAACGAGCATGGTGAAGTCGTGGTTCGTGAAGGTGCCAAAGGTTTCACCGAGGGCGTTGACGCCGGTACCTGGCTGACCGAAGTCCGCGAAACCAAAACCCACTGGTGGCCTGCTTCCGAAGGTGGCGGTGCTGGCGGCGGCAATCAGAACGGTACCGGTACCAACCCATGGTCGAAGGCTGGTTGGAACATGACCGAACAAGGTAAGATCCTTACAGCCAACCGCGCCAAGGCCGAGAACATGGCGAAGTCGGCTGGTACCACTATCGGCGGTCCGCGTCCCGAAAAGTAATTTGTAAGGCTTGACATCGATAACGGCTCGTGCTACCTTTCTTTTCAGTGGCATGAGCCGTTTGTTTTACCATGAAGCAGGTCATGTGACGGCTTCTAACCTGTTTACCACAACCCATTAAGGAGCCTACCATGGCCGGTGGTGTTACACGCATCAGTGACGTTGTTGTACCGGAGATCTTTACTCCGTATGTGCAACAGCTCACCCAAGAAAAATCGCGGATCATCCAATCGGGTGCGGTTGTCGCCGACTCCGAATTGTCGAGCCTGCTGTCCGGCGGTGGTCTGACCTTCAACACTCCTTCGTTCAAGGACCTGGATAACGACACCGAAAACGTGTCGTCCGATGATCCTGCCGTGTTCTCGACGCCGAACAAGATCGGTACCGCGACCGAGATCCAGGTTCGTTTGTCCCGGAACAACTCCTGGTCGAACATGGACCTGACCACCACCCTGGCCGGTGCCGACCCGATGGCAGCTATTGCCAACCGTGTTGCCGACTACTGGGTACGCCGTCTGCAGAAGATGTTCGTTGCAACTCAGAGCGGTATTTTCGCAGCCAACGCCCTGGCCTCGCCAGTTGGCGGTACGCAGAACGACCTGACCCACAACGTGTCCGGCTCGTCCTTCGTCGACGGTGTGACTAACTTCACCACCGAAGCCTTCATCGATGCCTGCCTGACCATGGGCGACTCGATGGACGCTCTGGGCATGATCATTGTTCACTCGGTGGTCTACGGTCGCATGCAGAAGAACAACCTGATCGACTTCATTCCGGATGCGCGCGGTGAAGTAATGATCGCGACCTTCCTGGGCCGTGAAGTCATTGTTGACGACGGTATGCCGAACTCCGGTGGTGTGTTCGAATCCTGGCTGTACGGCGCTGGCGCCTTCCGCTTCGGTGCTGGCTCGCCCGCTATACCGACCGAGGTTGACCGCAAGCCTGACGCTGGTAACGGCGGCGGTCAAGAGCTGCTGTACAACCGTGTCGAGTGGTGCCTCCACGCTGTGGGCCACGCCTACATCGGTACCGCGCCTGCTGGCGGCCCATCCAACGCCAACACCGCGAACAACCTGGCAGCCGCCGCCTCCTGGGGCCGTGCCTGGTCGGAGCGGAAGATGGTCAAGATTGCCCGCCTGATCACCCGCGAATACTAAGTTCGCGACCCGTCAAAAAGCCCGGTTCGCCGGGCTTTTTTAGGAGGACAAGATGAGTACCAATCAAGTTCGCCCGCGTAACGTCCGCCACCGCGATTATGATCATCTGCGGCATAGCGACCACTTCCACACCTGGCTGGGGCAGCAGGCTACCCGCCTGGCGCAGACTGCCGAGTATGTGTTCGAGACTCTGCTCAAGGCCCAAGGCCTGACGTACCAGCAGGTTGAGAACATCCCAACCCCAGCGCCTGCGCCATAAGGCGTCAAGCATTGCGCTAAACCCTTGCGGGTCGTATACTGCAAGGGTTCCCACCCAATCTGGAGTTACCAATGTCTGACAAGATTGTCGCAGCTCTGAAGAGCTTGGACGTAAACAACGACCAACACTGGACTACCGATGGCGCTCCGCGCATCGATACCCTGAAGATTCTGGTTGGCAATCCTGGTCTGTCCCGCGAAGACGTCAACGCGGCCCTGCCAGGTTTCAGCCGTGCCACAGCGGCCAGCTTCGGTACCACTGGCGAAAGCGGTGTGCCACCTGTGGTTATCGACCCTGTAGCACAGAGCGCCGCTGGTACTGCGCCACAGGAGCCCGCAGCGCCCGTTACCCCGCCTGCCGACCAGGCTGCACCCGAGCAGGCCGGTTCGCTGGACGACCTGCCGAACCTGAACGAAGAACCCCTGTCCAAAGAAGGTGACGAAGCACGAGCCCCACGCGGTAAACTGATGCTGCCGGACGTCAATCAGATGGACCTGGCAGAAGTTCATGAATACCTGTCCGAGCTCGTGACTGCTCGTCACGAAATCAACCAGGCTATTCCTCTGGCGCAGAACCGCATTGCCTTCCTGGACGGTCAAGCGGCCAAGGATGCTGAAGCGACCAACCAGAACCCGATTCAAGCCTACCTGGCCAGTCAGGTTCGCAAGTCGGAAGAGCGCGCCGCTCTGCGCCAGACCGTGGAAGAAAGCGGCGTGAATCTGAAGGACCTGGCCAAGCGCATTGGCCCTGCGCCGATCGACGCTGCGCTGCAAAACCGTCCACGCACTCCTCGTAAGCCTCAGTAAGGATTGCACAAATGCCGAAGTTCGCTGGTTGGAACTCCCCCGCTAAGGTTAAACGTGTGCTTCAAGCGACACTATATCTTAATTCAAAGCGCCGGAGGGCCAGCCTCGAACTTCCGCCCTCCCCGCCGCCTACCCCACCGGAGGGTAACTGATGGCACTCGTAGTAGAGGACGGCACCGGCAAACCGGATGCCAATGCCTATATCACAGTGGAATACGCCGACAACTACTTCACGTTGCGCGGCAATGAAACCTGGACGTTTGCGCAGACTCCTGAAAAGGAGATTGCCATCGTTTCGGCTACCGATTACATTGACGCACGCTGGGGTTCCCTGCTGGCGTCCGAACGCACTACCGATACGCAAGCCCTGGAGTTCCCGCGCAAGAAGTGGGAAGGCATGCCAACCACTCTTCTGAAAGCGGCATGTGAGTACGCTGTGCGTGCCATGATCTCGCCGCTCGCACCGGACCCAGTCTACGATGAAAGCGGTCGCACGGTTCTCGAAACTAAAGAAAAAGTCGGCCCAATCACAGAAGAGAAGAAATTCGACGACTACGCCGGGGCCGGTATTGAGTGGCGAGTGTACCCATCTGCAGACGCCTATATGCGTCCGCTGCTCAACGCTGCTGCCGTTGGCGGACGAGTGATTCGTAATGGCTAACCACACGAAATTCCTCAACCTTGCCAAACGGCTCATTGCCAAGCACGGTCGGCTCATTGAGTTGGTTCGTATTGACTCGCCAGCACCGGACCCGGACAAGCCGTGGAACGGCCCTGTTGGCGGGCCTACCGACGTATCCTTGGCAACTACCATGGGCGTCATGGTGCCGTTCCGGGGTAACGACTTTGGTTCGCTGTGGGAAGACTTCGATCTCAGCAAGGTCTCTGATGAGATCCTTTTGGTTGCGGGCATGCCTGGTATCGACCTGTTGCAAGCCCATAAGATCAAAGACAGCGGAGACCGTAAAATCGAATGGGTGCAGCACCTCAAGCCCGGTGACTTAACCCTCATGTATGCCTTTGGGGTCAATCGATGAGCGACAACTACATCTCCGCCAGGGATTATATCCTTGGCGTTTTTTATTCCCGGTGGAAGGTTGTCAATCCGGATGGTCTTGTGGACTTCCAGGATAAACCGTTTGAGCCACCTACTGGAAACAACCCGTGGTGCCGTGTTACACTCCGGCACAGTGGCGGCGGCCAGGTGTCCTTGACAGATGCACTGCAACAGGTCAAGCGGTACGACAACACTGGTACGCTATTCTTGCAGTTGATGGCACCAGTTGGGGACGGGAAAACGGGGCTGCTGGGCCTTGCGCAGTCCATGGTCAACGCATACCGAACCGCTCGCCACGCCAATATCTGGTTCCGCAATGTCCGGCTTGATGACAACATCCCCACCAGGGGTCCGTGGGCGCAAGTGAACGTGATTGCTGAATTCACATACGATACGATAGAATAGGAGGCCTGTCATGGCTGATTGTCCGAAGTTTAAAATCGACTCCAACGACACGGGCCTCCGTTTCGCTGTAGAAGAATGCTTGAAACAGTTGCCCGCCAGCCCGGTGTGGAACGCCCAGGAGCCGGATAGCTACGGCGACTTCGGTGCGACCACTACCACCACGGCCCGCAACCCGATCAACCCGTCGCGTCAGCGCAAGAAGGGTGTTGTCACCGACAAAGATGCGTCTGCGTCGTACACCACCGACTTCACCAGTAACAACCACCAGGAGCTGTTGCAGGGCTTCATGTTCGCCGCAGCGCGCCACAAGGCAACCACCGTACCGATCGGCCTGCCTGCCGTACCTGTGACCGCCGTAACCGTAGCCAACGGCTACGCCATGGCTGACACCACTGCATCCACCTTCAAGGCTGACATGCTGGTGCTGGCCTCCGGCTTCTCCAACCCTGCGAACAACGGCCTGAAGCTGGTGAGCTCGGTGTCCGTGGGTAACGTGCTGGTGGCTGGCCTGGTGGCCGAGGCTGCTCCGCCTGCCGGTGCCTCGGTGCAGTGCGTTGGCGTCCAGGGTGGCGCCTACGGCATCTCCGTCAACGCCGGGGTTGTTACCCTGACCGGCACCAACCTGGACCAACTGGGTATCATCCCTGGCGAGTGGATCATTGTTGGCGGCGACGATGTGAACACCAGCCTGGTCAACAACAAAGGCTTTGCCCGCGTTGACAAGATCACTGCCACCGCCCTGACCCTGGGTAAAACCGCCTGGACTCCAGTCAACGAAGCGGGCACTGGTAAGACCATCCGCCTGTTCACTGGTGTGGTTATCAAGAACGAGTCCGACCCGTCCCTGATCAAGCGTTTCAGCTACCAGTTCGAGCGTACACTCGGGCAGGATGCTGACGGCACCCAGGCCCAGTACGTCGAAGGCGCTGTTGCGAACGAACTGACCCTGACCGTCGCGAACGCCGACAAGGTGACCATGGAACTGGCCTTCGTTGGCTGCGACTCGGTCAACCGTACCGGTGCCCAGGGCCTGAAAGCTGGTAGCCGTCCAGGCCTGCTGCAAGCCGACGCCATCAACACCTCCAGCCACGTTAAGCGTCTGGCGTTCAGCATCGTAGGTGACCCAAAGCCGCTGATGGCATTCTCCACCGACCTGGAGCTGACCATCAACAACAACGCATCGGGTGCCAAGGCAATCGGTGTGCTGGGTAACTTCGATATCAACGTCGGCACCTTCGACGTTGGCGGTTCCAACACCGGCTACTTCCAGGACGTGCGCGCACTGGATGCCGTCAACAACAACGCCGACGTCACCATGGACCTGATCATGGCGTTGAACAACACGGCATACGCTTTTGACGTGCCGTTGATGGGCCTTAGCAACGGCATGTTGAATGTTGAAAAGGACCAGGCTGTTACGGTACCATTGGACAACGAAGCAGGGGAGTCCGATTTCGGTCACACTCTTCTGTACGTTTACTTCCCGTACTGCCCGTCCTACATCTAAGGAAACTGCTCATGTCTCTGTCGAAACAGTTCAACACCAACCGCGAAATGGAAGCCCAAGGCGTTCGCATTACCTTCGGCCACAACGATGACGGCAGCGAGATTGCCTTCATCGTCGCCCGTGCCGGTGGCGCCAACAGCCGCTTTCAGCCAGTGGCTGACATCGTGCTGAAGCCGTACCGCCGCCAGATTGCCAACGAGACCGTAGACCCGAAAGTGCTCAAAGAGCGCATGATGGAAATCTACGCCAAGACCGTTGTCAAGGGATGGGAAAACGTTGCCAAATCCGATGTGACCGGCAACGAGAAGGACGAAGGCTACAGTGAGTTCACCTGGGAAAACTGCCTGGCGCTGTTCAAGCGCCTGCCGGACCTCTACACCGAGATCCAGCAGTTCGCGGACGGCATGACTGCCTTCCGTGCAGAAGACCTGGAAGCCGACGCAAAAAACTGATCGAGGTTCTGTCATACTGGCTAGAGATGGGGAAGGACGAAAAGACCCTCCTGTCTCTAGCCGCTAGACAGAACATGCCGATCCCAGAGAAGATCCAAAACGCCCCGGAGCTGGAACCGGGGCTTCAGCTTTACCTGGACTGCTTCAACGACCTTAACCACAGCCGTTACAATAGCTCAGGTTTTGTTGGCCGCATCCACTACGATCTAATCGATCTGTGGTGTAATAACAACGGTGTTGTTGGCGACCAGAAGTTGGACGTCATACACATTATCGGCAAGATGGACTATGTGTATGTTACCTGGCAGTTTGAAGCGATGAAAAAGATTGCAGAGGCTGAGTCCAGGAAAAAGGCCCGCCAACAGCGGCCAAGTCACCGTTAAGCGAGGCCCTCCAATGAACCTGAAAAAGTTCGCGCAGTTAATGGAGGGCCGAGCTTCCCTCCTGCAATCGAACGTCAACGAGCTCAAAAAGGATGTTGCGGAAACCTTTATCACAGAGGTTGCCAATACCACTCCTGTTGACGTTGGTACTGCCATATCTAACTGGCAGGTTGGTTTAGGCGACGCACCTACCACAACCCTATCAGCCCACAGCCCTGGTAACAAGGGAAGTACCTGGAACGCAAACGTTCGTGGTACACTTGCCGACGCCACCATGCGGATTGATACTGCCCTCCCTGGTGAAGACATTCACGTTACCAACAACCTTGACTACATTGACGACCTTGAACAAGGCTACTCGCCTCAAGCGCCGGACGGTATGGTCGAGCAAGCCAAGGCCAAGGCACGCAAGAAGTTGAAAGGCGTGTCACTATTAGGAAGAAGGTATGTCCGACAATATTGATATTGTCATCCGGGAGCAAGGCACGAAGCAAGCCGTCGAAGGCATGCGTTCGATTGCTGCAAGCTCCCTGAAGGCAGCCGATAACGTTACTCGCCTGAACAAAGAACTGCGCGGCCTGAAGCTTGGCTCCCGTGTGGTTAACGATATGCAGAAGACCATGCAAATGGCTCAGAAGCTTATCGGAAGTAACAACTCGCTTGCGACGTCCAGTGTAAAGCTGACGAACGCCTTGCTGCGCCAAGGTGAAGCTGAAGCTCGTCTGGCAATGCACCAGCAGAAGCTTGCCACAGAAACTGCAAAGACGCAACAAGCGCTGGCTCGCATGGAAGCGGAGTTGCAGAAGTCTATTGCTGCGGCAACGAAGTCGTCTGTTGCTGACGCTAACCTGGCGGCAGCAAAGATCAAGGTTCAGCAGGAGACCGCCAAGCTTGGCGCTGCACAGACGCGCCAGGCCCTGGAGGTCCAGAAGCTCAGCGAGCAAACGAACAAGGCTGCGCTGGCACAGCAGAAGCTGACGACTGAACAGCAACGCACCGTTGAAGCAATGAGCCGTGCCGCAACTGCCCATCAGCAGCTGACCAACGCCCAGTCGCAGAACGCCATAATGGCCGTGCGCCTAAGCACCGAGCAGGGCCGCGCAGCACATGCCGCTGCCATGGCACAGGCTGCTCAGCAAAACCTTGCAGCGGCCACCAGCCGAGCCCAGGCAGCGGCTACCGGGGCGGTTACTGCTACCCAGCGCCTGGCAACCGAGCAGCAGCGCACGGCCATACAGGCATCTAACGCTGCTGCGGCTGCGGACCGTGCTGCTATGGCCGCTCTTCGCCTGGCTGAAGCCCAGCGCAAGGCAGCGAACCAAAGCCGCCAGTCTGCTACAGGTCTGGCTGACTTTGCTCGCCAAGCGACGGCAGTTGGTGGCGGTGGCCTGGCTGTGGTTAGCCTGGGCAAGATGGCAGACGGTTACACCACGCTGCAAAACAAGCTGGTAAACCTGGCACCAGACATGGTGACGACTAACAAGCTGATGAACGAAATGTTCGAGCTTGCTAACCGAACCCGACAGCCTGTTGAGTCTACCACCCAGGCCTTCCAGCGTTTCGACAACGCAATGAAGGACATGGGGGCCAGCCAGGAAGAATCCCTGCGCATGACCGAGACCATCAACAAGGCAATTATTGTGTCTGGTGCGTCTGCGTCTGAATCTGCTGCCGGTTTGCTCCAGTTGGCACAGGCCTTCGGTTCCGGGCGCCTACAAGGTGACGAATTCCGTTCGATCATGGAGAACATGCCGGTTCTGGCCGACATGATTGCCAAGTCGATGGGTACCACCCGGTCGCAGTTGAAGAAGCTGTCCACCGAAGGTAAGATTACCTCGGAGGTAATGCGTAAAGCGTTTGCTGAGGCGGCAACGGACATTGACGCACGCTTTGCTAAGACTGTGCCAACCATGGGTCAGGCCTTCAACGTTCTGCGTAACAACACCATGCGCATGACTGGTGAGATTGACCAGGCCCTTGGCATTACCCGAGGCATTAGCCAGGCAATGCTTCTGCTTGCCGATAACATGAAGTTGGTTGCCTTCGCAGCCGCAGCCGCGGGCTCGGCCATGATGGCAGCATACGGGCCAAACCTGCTGACGGCCCTGAACAAAGCCCGTGTGGCTACCCTGGCCCTCAATACCGCTATGCTGGCAAACCCGGTCTTGGCTGTGGTGGCTGCATTGGCCACGCTGACGGCTGCTGTGTTGCTGTTCGGTGACAAGGTCAAGGTAAGCGCTGACGGGTTTGTTACTCTCAAAGACCTGGCGGTTGGTACCTTCAACGTCATTAAAGACTTGGCGACCACCACTGCAACCTGGATCATGCAGAAGCTGGACGTTGTCACTAAGTTCATCTCGGATATGACAGGGGGCTGGGCAGACGACTTCCGTAGCGCCATGGCGCTCATTGGTAGCTTCGTTGCCAATAACGTGAACAAGATGATTGGCACGTTTGTTGGCGGTTACCGCGCAATCTTGAAGGTCTGGGAAACTGCACCGGAGCTGTTCAAAGACATCTTTGCCAACATCGTCAACTTTGGCGCAACTGCGGTTGAGACCGTTGTTAACAGCTGGCAGACCGGGCTCCGCCTGGTGGCTGGTGCCGCCAAGGGTATTGCCCCGGAGACTGCAAAGGCGCTGACCGACGGCCTGGACAACATGAAGATCGAACTTCCTCGCATGGAAGTTGGCAGGGGTGTGAAAGCTGGCTTGGCAGAAATCGGCGCAGAGTTCAAAGCCGCTGTTAACGTCGACTACCTTGGCGCAGCTGGCGATAAGCTGATGGACTCGGCTCGCGAAGCTGCAAACATTCGTGTTAAGGCTGCTGACGCAGAGGCTAAGGCCCAATTGCGTGCCGCTGGGAAGAACAACAATCCAGCAGCCGAACCTGGTAAAGCAGAGCTCAAGCGTTCCGCTGCCCTGGCAAAAGTCAACATGGAGCTTGATAACGAAATTGCCCGTATGGGTATGCTCAAGCCAATGCGTGACGACCAAGAGCGCTTTGACTCCATCCAGGAAAAGCTCATTGGCCGTAAGATTAAGCTGACCGAGGACGAGACCAAAGCAATCAAGGCCAAGATTGCCGAAGTACGCAAGGCCCTGGAAGTTCAGGGTGCCATGGACTCGATCTACGAAGCTGCTGTTGCACCACAGCGTGACTATAACAACCAGACGGCGGCAGCTAAGAAGCTGCTGGATGACGGTTCGATTAGCCTTGAGCAGTATTCCAAGGCCATGACGCTGGCAACTCAAAGCTACATCGAAGCTGTTGATCCAATGTACAGCTTCAACAAGGCTTTGGCAGAGCAAAACTATCTGAACAACTTCAACCCGGCCAACCGGGAAGTTGAGTCCCAGGTGTTGCAGCAAAAGAACGCTCTGCTGAGCCAGGGTGTTGTGCTGACCCAGGAACAGACCAAGGCCCTGCGCGAACAGATTCTGGCAGAGCAGCAGTTTGCAGCCCTGACCGCTGCCAAAGATACCATCTGGCAGAATACCAGTGGTGTGGTAAGCGAGCTGCTGACTTATCAGACTGCGTTGAACGAAGCCTTCAACAGTGGTGCCATCACACAGACGTACTATGCGGCCCAGATGGCGCAGACGAACGTCAAGATGGCTGAGCTGCAGAACATGATGGGTAATGGCGACGTCTTCAGTGTGTTTACTGCGGGTATGGGCCAGGCCCTGGAAGGGTTCCAAAGCCTGGCAACGTCGACTGCCGACATCCTTGGCAACGCGATGACCACAGCAATCGACGGCATCTCCAACTCGTTGGCCGGTGCTATTGTAAAGGGCGAAGACCTGCGCAGTACTCTGTCTGCTGTTGGCCAGGCCATCATTACCGAGATGTTGTCTGCCCTCATTAAGATGGGCATCCAGTACATGCTGAACGCGGTTATGGCGACCACTGCCCTGACCACACAGACCGCCGCAAGCCTGTCTGCTGCTGCAATCACTGCTGCGGCCTGGGCACCTGCTGCCGCAGCAGTGTCCTTGGCAACCTTCGGTGCGAACTCCCCGCCTGCTGTTGCTGGTATGGGTTCTGCCAACGTGGCTGCTAAGTCGTTCGCTATGGCAGGGTTCAGCAAAGGTGGTTATACTGGGGACGAAGCAGTCAACAAAGCAGTAGGTATCGTGCACGGTCAAGAGTTCGTAATGAACGCTGCGGCAACTAAGCGTATTGGTGTTGAGAACCTGCAAGCGATGCAAGACGGCGATATGTCCGGCATCACGCAGACCCAGTACACCAGCGCAAGCCCGTCGCGTGGGATGCCTAGCATCAACGTAACGAACAACGGCACCCCGCAGAACTACGAAGTTGAAAGCTGGACTGAGGATGAGATCCGTCTCATCGCGTCGGACGTGGCAGACCAGCGGGTTAAGACTGGTGCAGGCAGGGCAGTTGCCCGTGACCTGCGCAACCCTAACTCGTCGGTATCCAAGTCCATGGGTTCCAACACGATGACTAAACGGCGGCGATAATGCGAAAGCTTCCATACTTGCCAGACACAGACGGATACGGTTTCTCGGACCCCGAAGAAACCGTCATGGTGCAATTGGACGGCGGTAAGCCGTTCATGCGCTCCGATGTCCTCAACGGGGCAATCACTCTTACGGCCCAGTGGAAGCTGGACCGTAACGAGTATGAATACATGCGCAAGTTCTACAGGGTCACCGTCGAGAAGTACGGCGGTGCATTCCTGTGCGACTTGATCATTGACAAGTCCACTCTTACGGAACACCAGTGCTTGTTCGTGCCTGGGTCGATGAAGCTGACCCAGCAGCGCGGCCATCTGCATGTGGTAGCAGCCAACCTTGTGGTTATCCCAATTCCAATGGATATTGACTACGAAGACAGCCTGCTTGACCTCATTGACGCTTATGGCAACACGGACAACGCGCAGGTTATTCTGAACGACCTGGACGAGTTGGCAAATGTTCGCTTGGGTGCTATATGAGTGAATATTCGGAGTTCTTCTTAAACTCTAAGTCCAAGGTAGTGCAGCTGGAGTTGTTGGAGATTTACCACCCCAACTTCAGTAAGCGCTATTATATCGTCCGCAACGCGGTTCTTGGCGTAACCGTGAAGCACGAGGACGGAACAACCCACGCTTACCAGTATTACCCGTGCAAGCTGGAACAGAACAGCACGGAAGACGACCTGGACGCCGGTTACAAGATCACATGGGGTGAACTGGGAGAAATTGTCCCAACAGAGATGGACAGGGTCCGAGCGGCCAACGGCTTCTTAACGAAGCCAACCAT
>Ga0247820_10000419_pt1 | contig 22456 bp, 15 predicted proteins | sample 13C_Glucose_Day1_2_FD_192480 | JGI IMG/M metagenome (GOLD analysis project Ga0247820, IMG submission 192480) | Soil microbial communities from agricultural site in Penn Yan, New York, United States - 13C_Glucose_Day14 | ecosystem: Environmental > Terrestrial > Soil > Agricultural land | place...
GGTCCAGGCCGTTGCCGAGCTTCATGGCGTTGGCAATGTCGGCGATGTCTGCCACCACATTGTCGAAATGCTTGCGCTGCACATACAGCCTCGACCCGGCACAGCAGACCTGGCCCTGATTGAAGAAAATCGCGCTGGCAGCGCCCGCGGCGGCGGTCTTGAGGTCGGCATCGGCCATGACGATGGTAGGTGATTTGCCGCCCAGTTCCAGGGTGACCCGGGTCATGGAGTCCATCGCGATCTTGCCGATCTGCTTACCCACCGCGGTGGAGCCGGTGAAGGTCAGCTTGTCCACCAATGGGTTGTGGGTCAGTGCCGAGCCTGCAGTGATGCCCGTGCCGGTAACGACGTTGAACACGCCTTCGGGGTAACCGGCTTCCAGCACCAGTTCGGCCAGCTTGAGCGCGGTCAACGGGGTTTCGTCGGCGGGCTTGAGCACCACGGTGCAGCCGGTGGCCAGGGCCGGGCCGAGTTTCCAGCAGGCCAGCAGCAGCGGGAAGTTCCAGGCGACGATGGCCCCGACCACGCCCACGGCTTCGCGACGGATGAAGCTGTGGAATTGATCGTTGGGCATCAACGGCATCGACACTTCGACGCTGGAGCCTTCGATCTTGGTCGCCCAGCCGGCCATGTAGCGCAGGAAGTCGATGGACAACTGCACGTCCATGACCTGGGCGACCGCAGCGCTCTTGCCGTTGTTCAGGCATTCCAGTTGCGCCAGCGGTTCGGCGTCGCGCTCCATCAGGTCAGCCAGTTTCCACAACAGGTTCTGCCGCTCCCGCGGCCGGGTGCGGGTCCAGGCCGAATCGTCGAACGCCAGGCGGGCGGCGAGCACGGCACGGTCGACATCCTCGGGTGTGGCCCGTGGCACTACGCACAGCACTTCGCCGGTGGCCGGGTTGTGCAGGGGCATGGTCTGGCCGTCGGCGGCCTCGACCCAGTCACCACCGATAAGCATGCGCGGGGCGCGCTGGATGAATGCCGAGGTGGCGGGAAGCAGGTAGGGGAGGGACATGGCGAAGTCTCTTGTTGTTCGTGAGAACAGGGCTTTCGCAATGGCTGTGCCAAGTGCGCCAAAGGGCCTGGCAGCCTTGATACTCAGGGTAGGCAGGTGACGGGAGGGACTGGCGGCAACGGCAAATTGTCGCAAATCGCGACAGCGGCTGAGACGACGAGCAACCTGTTACAACCTTGAGACCTCCAACATTGAGGAATAGAATTTTCTGGCTCGGTGGATGAAATGACCGACCGTTCATCCGGCACCCCATCTGGCGCGAGGGAGGTAGTAATGTTCCTTTCAACCCTGGAAATTCAAAGCATCATCGAACACAAAATGTTGCCCGCCGTCTGCACCTGCGTCATGGAAGCGGACCAGTCCCTGACCATTCGGGTCTGCGACTGCATGACTGGCAAAGTGGATCTGGTGGCGACCCATATCCCCCTGTGGACCCTGGACAGTCCCCATGCCATCGCCTCGCTGGTAGCGGACATGCGGCAGGAAATCGAGGCTCACAAAAGCATTCAACCCACCTATGGCATCTGAAATTGGCGTCAGGCTGCACCGTCGGGATACGGTGCGGCCTGCGCTCATCGATCAGGCGGAAAACCTCCGGTAGATCTCGTCGAATGTGTCGCCATCCACGGCAGCGAGCAGTTTCCTGTCATCCTTGAGCGTTGCCAGAAAAGTCACTTCGGTTTCCTTGCCGGCCAACATGAAACCGGCAATGGCCCCGATGGGACCGAGCAGCATGGCGCCGGCGACGCCGAAACCGATGGCATCCTTGATGTTGTTGATCGACCCCTCATTGGCGACTTCTACGCTCTTGAATGAAGAGAGCGGCAGGGTAATGCCGGGCCACGGGTGAAGCGACGTCCTGAGGGTGAAAACGCCGTCCATGTACTCTCCATCACCCTGCAGAAAGTCCCCCGCCAGGACAGTGATGCTTGCCATTTTGGATCCCCTGTAGGCAATCGGTGAATACCCATTTCGCGCTCGGTGGGGATTGTCGTCAATCCTCGGGCGATGAACTGCCCCGGCCGCGGCCACTATGCTGTCTCAGAGTGCAACAGCTGTCGCGATATTAGACGCTGCCGATCTCGTCCAGAGGCGACCGGCTGCCCGTGTCTTCACGTAACTACTTGATAAAAAAGGGTATCGGCAAGCTGGCACGCTCCGTGTATTGCTCATCGCAGACGTTTCTCTTGCCTCCGTCAGCGGTGCGCCGCCGACGGCAGAAACCATAAAAACGATAGCCACAAAAATAAGAAAGCACCGTGCGAGGTTCGACGTTGATGAAGAGAAAACTCCGATCAGGCCTGAGCGCCAGTCTGCTGGCCGTGGCGGCCTGCGTGGCGCTGCATTCGCCCTACAGCCTGGCAGCCCGCGATGCCCAGACCGTCCTCAAGGAAACCTGTCAAGGCTGTCATACCCCCGAAGCAGACAATGCCCTGAGCCGCATCAGTCACCAGCGCAAGACGCCGGAAGGCTGGCTGATGAGCATTGCCCGCATGCAGGTCATGCATGGGGTGCAGATCAGCGATGACGACCGCCGGACCCTGGTCAAATACCTGGCCGACACCCAGGGCCTGGCGCCGAGCGAAACCGATGGCGTGCGTTATGCCTTGGAGCGACGGCTCAATACCGTCGAGAAATTCGACGACCAGACCAGCCAGATGTGTGGCCGCTGTCACTCCGGTGCGCGGGTTGCGCTGCAACGGCGTCCGGCACAGGAATGGGAGCGTCTGGTGAACTTCCACCTCGGCCAATGGCCGTCCCTGGAATACCAGGCCCTGTCCCGTGACCGCGACTGGTTCGACCTGGCTCGCAAAGAAATGGTCCCGCTACTGGCCAAGCGCTATCCGCTGGACAACCCGGCCTGGAAAAAATGGCAGGCCGGCGCGCCGAAAGCCGAGACGTTGGTGGGCGACTGGAGTTTCAGCGGTCATTTGCCGGGCAAAGGCGAGCTGGCGGGGGTGATGAGCGTCACCGCCGATGCGGGAGACACGTTCAAGATCAGCGTCAAAGGCCAATACGCCGACGGCAGCCCGTTCAACGGCGACGGCAGCGCGATTCTCTACACCGGCTACGAATGGCGCGGCAACGTGACCATCGACGGCGTGACCATGCGCCAGGTGTTCGCCGCCCAAGGCAACGCGATGCAGGGCCGGATGTTCGAAGCGGAGCACGATGAGCGCGGTCTCGACTTCGTCGCCGCCAAGCAGGGCAGCAGTCGTTTGCTGGCGGTGCAACCGGGTTACCTGAAGGCTGGCGCCGAGACTGAAGTCACCCTGATCGGCAGTGGCCTCACCGGCAAGCCAGACTTTGGCAAAGGTGTGACAGTGGTCGAAGTCGTCGAGCAGACCCCGGAACGGATCAAGGTCAAGCTCAAGGCCGCTGCCAATGCTCAACCAGGCCTGCGCAACGTCACCGTCGGCACGCTGAAAGGCGCGACCTTATCGGTCTACAGCAAGATTGCTCAAGTTAAAGTCGTGCCCGCATTCTCGGTGGCGCGAGTCGGGGACGGCGGTGGCTCGACACCGAAAGTCCAGGGCCGGTTCGATGCCGAAGCCTGGGGCAAGGGCACCGATGGCAAGCCGTTCCGTATCGGCGTGTTCCCGGCGCAGTGGTCGGTCGAAGCCTTCGACGATCGGGCCAGGGAAGATGAAGACGTCAAGTTTGCCGGCACCATGCAGGCTGACGCCGGCGTGTTCACACCGGGCGATGCCGGGCCGAACCCGCAACGCAAAATGTCCACCAACAATGCCGGCAACCTCAAGGTGATCGCCGCTGTCGACGACGCAGGGAAATCCCTGACCGGCGAAGGCCAGATGATCGTCACCGTGCAACGCTGGAACAATCCACCCATTCCATGATTTTGAAAACGTGAGTTGGCCGATTCCATCGGTTTTCAGACACTTTTCGGAATGACCGCAAGCCCCGTCAAACGGGGGTTGCACAGGAGGTTTGCAATGGGCGCTATCTTGAATCTGGTCGAACGCAACCTGCACGAAGTGCACGTCGACGCCGACCGCATGCTGTTCCACATCCCCAGCAGTTCGCTGTTCGCCAGCGATGAGTTGACGGGCACCATCATCGACACCTTGCGCGGTCCCGGCTGTTCCTCGGAAGACCTGATCCAGCGCCTGGCCGCGCGCTTCAACGGTGAAGAAATTACCGAGACCCTGCGCGAGTTGATGTCCCTGGAACTGGTCAGCGACGGCTCGCCGCTGACCCCCGACATCGGCACCAAGCGGGTCGAGCGCACCGCGATCAATACCGTGGTGCTCAACGTCAACACCGGCTGCAACCTGAGCTGCACCTACTGCTACAAGGAAGACCTGGACAAGCCGTCGGCCGGCAAGAAGATGGACGTCGAAACGGCGGTGGCGTCGGTGGAAATGCTGCTGCGCGAATCCCCGGATGAAGAGCGTTTCACCGTGGTGTTCTTCGGCGGCGAGCCGCTGAGCAATCGCAAGCTGATCGAGTACATGGTCGACTATTGCGAGAAGCGTTTCCGCGAAGCGGGCAAGTTCGTCGAATTCGTGATGACCACCAACGCGACGCTGCTCACCGAAGACACCGTGGACTATCTCAATGCCCACCGGTTCGGGCTCTCGGTCAGCATCGACGGACCAAAAACCGTGCACGACCGCAACCGCATCACCGTGGGCGGGCAGGGCACGTACGACGTGGTGCGACGCAAGGCCGAGATGCTGCTGTCGCGCTACAACAGCCGTCCGGTCGGTGCGCGGGTGACCCTGACCACCGGCGTTACCGACGTCGAAACCATCTGGGATCACCTGTTCAACGAACTGGGGTTTGCCGAAGTCGGGTTTGCCCCGGTGACTTCCGGGGACATCAGCACCTTCAACCTCTCCAGCGACGAACTGATCGAAGTCTTCGCCAACATGAAGAAACTTGGCCGACGTTACCTGGAAGCGGCGCTGGAGCACCGCAACATCGGGTTCTCCAACCTGCACCAGTTGATCACCGACATCCACGAAGGCCACAAGAAAGCCCTGCCGTGCGGCGCCGGTTTGAAGATGCTGGCCGTGGATCACAAGGGTGAGCTGAACCTGTGCCACCGCTTTACCGGTTCATCCTTGCCGACTTTCGGCAACGTCCACAGCGGTGTGAAACAGGTCGAGTTGAACGACTTCCTGTCCCAGCGCCTGGACCGTACCAACACCGGCTGCGAAGACTGTCAGATCCGCAACCTGTGCTCCGGCGGCTGCTACCACGAGAGCTACGCCCGCTACGGCGACCCGACCCATCCTACCTATCACTACTGCGAACTGATGCGTGACTGGGTCGACTTCGGCATCGAGGTCTACACCCGGATCATGGCCCACAACCCTGCGTTTATCAGCAGCTACATCACTCCGCGCAAGGCTCACTGATATGAAACATCTCAAGGCAATCAATAACAAAGCGCTAAAACTCGATGAAGCCGCAGCGGAAAACCGCATCGAAGAAGTGGTGGCGATGAGCTCCGTCGCCGGCTGTGCCTCGACCACCGACCCGGGCTGGGAGATCGACGCCTTTGGCGGCGTGTCGTCGCTGTGCCAGCCGATGGAAGCCGACCTGTATGGCTGCTCCGACCCTTGCTGGTGGCCGGCCCAGGTGCCCGACATGATGAGCACCTACCCGGACTGGAACAAGGATGCCCAGGCGTCCAACGACAATTGGCGCAACCTCGGGACTGTCTTTCCAAAAGACAAATGACCGGACAGAGAAGAAGGATTCCAGCATGCACAGCATCAAAGCCTGCGGCCTGGCCGCGTTCGCCGTCCTGAGCGCCTGTTCGCTTAACGTTCTGGCGGATGAAAACACTGCGCTCCAAACCGGTCACGAGTACATGGTGACCACCAATTACCCGAACAACCTGCACGTGATCGACCTGGCCACGGACACGCTGTTCAAGACCTGCAAGATGCCCGACGCCTTCGGTCCCGGCAGCGTGCAGTTGTCGCCGGACCGCAAGACCGCCTACGTGCTGAACAACCACTATGCCGATGTCTACGGCGTCGAGCTGGACAGCTGCAAGCAGGTGTTCCACGCCAGCATCACCCAGAAGCCGGGGGAAAAAGCCAGGTCCATGTTCGCCTTCACCGTCAGTCACGACGGCAAGGAATTGTTCACCATCGCCAACCCGACGCTGATGCTCAACGATCGCTACGAAGTGCAACAGCCGAGGCTGGACGTCTACGCCACCGACGCCGGCCTGGACGCCAAGCCGCTGCGCAGCTTCCCGGCACCACGGCAGTTGACCATCATGCAGAGTGGCGACGACGGCACGCTGTATGTGGCGGGGGCGGATATCTACAAGGTCGACGTGAATACCGGCAAATTCGACGTGCTGATCCCCAGCCGTCACTGGAAACGCCCGAACTACAGCGCACCGGATGTGCTCTACGTGTGGAACCAGCAGACGTATCGGCATGATTTCTCGCTGCTGTACACCACGGCGAAATTCAAGGACAAGAAGCAGGACCCGGCCACCGCCGAGTACCTGTACGGGCTGTTCAGCATCGACCTGAAGACCGGCAAGACCGAAACCACCGACTTCGGCCCGCTGACGGAAATCTACTTCAGCGGCATGCGCTCGCCGAAGGATCCGAACCTGATGTTCGGCGTACTCAACCGTCTGGCCAAGTACGACATCAAGCAGAAGAAAATGCTCCAGGCGGCGACGCTGGATCACTCCTACTACTGCATTTCCTTCAACAAGGACGGGAGCAAGATCTATCTGGCCGGGACGTTCAACGATGTGGCGATCTTCGATCCCGAGACCATGAAGCAGATCGGCAGCATCAAATTGCCGGGGGGGGATATGGCGATCACCACGGCGCAGATATTTGTCCGGTAATCGCGCCGCCTGAACAGACGCCATCGCGAGCAAGCTCGCTCCCACAGGGTTCCATGGTGTTCACACAATAGTGATCACACTGAAGATCCTGTGGGAGCGGGCTTGCCCGCGATGAGGCCCTCACAGACGCCGCAACATCAAGCCCCTGGCACCGGACACCCCAAATCCCCCTCCTGACACTTCAAGTAATTCTTGAACGTCTCCACCCGCGCCTTGGTCAGGTCAGTGATGCAATTGCCGTAGATAAGCGGATAAGCACTGCCACCCGCCACCCCGGAAGCCGAAAACCTGCACTCGGCATCCCGAAACGCAATCCACGTGCGCTGAGCACTGACCATGAGTTTTTTGCTATCCGGATTGGCCGTCAAGCGCGCAGTGATCTGCTGGTAAAGCGCATTCAACTCCTTGTCCGCCGCCTTGTGTTGCTGAGCCGCGCACTGGTTCATCGTGGCCTGGTCCGCAGCATTTTCGCAGTCCACGGCAGGGGCAAGGGGGCTGAACAGCAGAGGCGTCAACGCCAGAAGAACACGTGGGATCATGGAAATTCTCGCTATGGGCAGGGAAATGGGGGCAGTGTAGCCAAGCAGGTGGCCAATCCCGGATGCCCCTTTGTGCTGAAAGTATAAGTGCAGGTAAATTGCGAACTTACCGCCGTAAATGCAGCCAAATACTACAGACAGGGTTGCTTGCGCAGCCCGATTGATTCAACTTAGGGTTGGTCTTGTGGTCTTACAGGCCTACTGTTCAGTACAGGAGGTGACTTATGAATCCAGCATCAGATCGCATCGAAAGGAAGATCCTGCTCAAAGCCCCGCGTACCCACGTGTGGCGCGTGCTGGCCAATGCCGAAGCGTTCGGCCAGTGGTTCGGCGTGGCGCTGGAAGGCAAGCGTTTTGTCGCCGGCGAATGGACCCAGGGGCAGGTCACGTACCCCGGTTATGAGCACATATTGTGGAATGTGTTGGTCGAACGGGTCGAGCCCGAGCGGGTATTTTCCTTTCGCTGGCACCCGTATGCAGTAAATCCGGAAGTCGACTATTCCCAGGAGCCCACCACACTGGTGAAGTTTGAGCTCGAGGACATGGATGGCGACACGTTGCTGAAGGTGTCCGAGTCCGGTTTTGATCATATTCCCCAGTCGCGTCGGGAAAGAGCATTTCGCATGGACAGCCGGGGCTGGGAGGAACAGTTGAACAACATCGAAGAGTTTTTGAAAAGCACCGCCAAGGCCCGTGAACATCAGGAAGAGTGACGGAGTCATGGTTTGTGAACCCTGGCTGAAACGCTGGGCGCTGGTGCCGGACTGCGAGCCGATCATGACACCTGCCATTTGTTTGCTGCCGGTGCTTCAACGCTCGCTATTTGAAGTGTCCAGGGTCACTGGCAGGGTGGGTATAGCGAATGTCTTACACGCGAAGGTAACGATGTCGTCTATTACAGATTGGATCCGAAGCGTAATCTCACCTCATCAACTGAAGCACAGGAAGCGCTTCAGGATCATGGATGATCGGCCATCAGCAAGGATTCGCTCTCGACAGGGAGTCGGCAATGGTCTTGGGAAAAACCCGCTTCGGCGGGTTTTTTTTCGTCCATTGTAGGAGCGAGCTTGCTCCGGGCGGCGTTCCGACGAAGGACGTCAACGATAACGCGTGCTGTCTGAAAGAACGCACCGCTTTTGAGTACATCGCCGGCAAGCCGGTCTCCCACATCGACCGCATGCGATTCGGTTGCCGAATGGTCAATCGCTTACACCAGATCGCTGGCATGTCCTCTGTTTATGCTTCACCAAGACGCTTATTCTGGATCCATCAACTGAGTAGCAGGATGCACTCAGGATCACGGATGATCGACCATAGGCCTGGATGGCCGTAGACAGGATGTCGTATGGTCTTGAGAAACCCGCTTAGGCGGGTTTTTTTGTGAGCGATGGAAAGTCCTCGGTGCATCAACCTGGCCCGTAAGCGCCGGCAGCCATGACTGGCTGCCGGCCGGATTGAATCAGCCCGCTGACATCTGATCGAGCTTTGCGGCTGCTCGTGCGGTGATTTCGCCGCGTAATTTCAACGAACCGGCCGCACGTTGCCGGGCTTGCTCCAGCACGCTGCCCGGGGCGGTTTCAGGACTGCCCGAGGCAAACGGCGGCGCCGGCGCGTATTCCAGCTGCAGTTGCACCAGCTGCGCCGTGTCCTTATCGAATAATTCAGCGGCCAGGGTCAGGGCGAAATCGATCCCTGCGGTGATCCCGCCCCCCGTCAGCAGATTGCCGTCGCGTACGACCCGGTCCTTCACCGCAATGGCGCCCAATGGTGTTAGCAGGTCGTGGTAGGCCCAGTGAGTCGTGGCACGCTTGCCCTTGAGCAGACCCGCTGCACCGAGCACCAGTGCACCGGTGCACACGGACGTGACATAACGCGCATTGGCCGCCTGGCCCCTGATGAAGTCCAGCGTCTCGTCATCCTCCATCAACGGCCCGACGCCGCTGCCGCCGGGAATGCAGATCACATCCAGCGCCGGACAATCATCGAAGGTGACGGTCGGTTTTAATACCAGGCCCGTGCTCGCGGTGACCGGCACCAGGTCCTTCCAGATCAAATGCACCTTCACGTCCGGCAGCGAGGCCAGCACGTCATAAGGGCCGGTCAGGTCCAGTTGCTGAAGCTGGGGGAACAACAGAAAACCGATCTGCAACGTCATGGTGTTTTTCTCAGGAAGTGGGTGGACGGCTTCACTCTAGGCTCGTAGGCTTTGGCGCATACGCCAATCACCCCACGAATTACGCCAAAATGCCGAAAACCATCCGCGTACTCGCATTTCCCAACGTGCAACTGCTCGATGTCACCGGCCCGTTGCAGGTGTTCGCCTCGGCCAACGACATCGCCCGCCAGAAAGGTTTACCGCCGCCCTATGCGCCGACAGTCATCGCCAGCGGCGGCGGGGCAGTGATGTCGTCGGCGGGGCTGGCGTTGCTGGCCGAGCCGTTAGCCGGGGAGGCCAGCGACACCCTGATCATCGCCGGTGGCTGGGGAGTCTATGCGGCGGCGGACGATGCGTCGCTGGTGGCTTGGGTGCGTGAACACGGCACGCAGTGTCGACGGGTGTCATCGGTCTGCACCGGCGCGTTTTTGCTGGCGGCCAGCGGCTGGCTCGATGGTCGGCGGGTCGTGACCCACTGGACCCGCTGCGAGCAGTTGGCGCAAATGCACCCGCGCCTGCGCGTCGAGCCCAACCCGATCTTCATCAACGACGGCCCGGTGTGGACCTCGGCTGGCGTCACTGCCGGTATCGACCTGGCGCTGGCCATGGTCGAGGAAGACCTCGGCCGCACCATGGCCCTGGAAGTCGCCCGCCAACTGGTGGTGTTCCTCAAGCGTCCAGGGGGCCAGTCGCAGTTCAGCGTGACCTTGTCCTTGCAGAAGGAAGGCAGCCGTTTCGACGACCTTCACGCCTGGATCAGCGAAAACCTCACCAAAGACCTCGGCATTCCGAGCCTGGCCTTGCAAGCCGGCATGAGCGAACGCAGCTTCGTGCGCCACTACCGCACAGACACCGGCCAAACCCCGGCCCGGGCGATCGAACTGATCCGCGTCGAAACCGCCCGGCGCCTGCTCGGCGACACCGGTCTACCGATCAAACGGGTGGCGGTGCAGTGCGGGTTCGGCAGCGAAGAGACGCTTCGGCGCAGTTTCCTGCGAGCCATGGGGGTAACGCCGCAGGCCTATCGCGAGCGTTTTTCCGTCAGCGCTCAAGCCGATCCAGTAATGCCTTGAACAGATGATTGCCTGAGCCCTATGCAATTGCCCCAAGGGTCCTGTAACCGGGTTAGCAGACACAACTGGCTCCTCAACGACCGTCAGACTTCTGCTTCCGCCACCTGATTGAAATACTTCGACCGATCCGGCGTAAAGGTCACCACCATGTTGGTCCTGGAACAGGTCAATGCCCGTTCTTCACTCAGATCGATATCCAGATCCTCGCCACGCAATCCCTGCCACTGGGCGAGGTACTTGAGGGAGCCGTATTTTTCGAGTTTCTTCAGGCTGCGGCTGACGCCACCTTTCCAGCCCAGCACCGGCAATTCATTGGCGAGGCATCGTTGGGCGAGGTCGGGGAAGCGGGCGGCGCGTTGGCGGCCGATTTCCCAGCACTTGATCAGACCCTTGTCGGCGGCTTCCCACAGTTCGTCGCGGTTCAGGCCTGACCGGAGTGGGGTGTCGATGCTGCGGTGGATACGTTGGGTCATTCTGGTTCCTTGAATTCGGGTTTTGTTGGACAGCTCCGCTGTGCCCGTTGAAGGTGGATGGTAGGGAGGGATGGGGCGGCTGGCAACCAGGTATTTCCGAGGGGCAGGAACCCAGTGTTGCGTAGACAAAGAGCAGGTTCTGTTTAAATTTTGTAGGCGTACGGCCAGCAAAAATCCTGTGGCGGGGTGTGTTTCGTGAGGTACGCGGTGTTTAAGTTCTTCGTGTAAAAAGCCACGTTCCCGGCATGTTTAGCGGACCGTGGCATTCAGTTGGATTTATGTTGAGGCTGATGGCCTCTTCGCGAGCAAGCTCGCTCCCACAGGATTTGTGTCGAACCTGTTATTTGCGAACGACGTAAAACCTGTGGGAGCGTGGCTTGCCCGCGAAGGGGGCGACCCGGTCTCACGGTTGCCAGTAATTCTTTTCCCCACTCAATTTCCGATCCAGAAAACACGCCGCGCTGATCAGCGCCAGATGCGTCAGCGCTTGCGGTGTGTTGCCCAGGTGTCGGGCATGGCTGTCGAATTCTTCTGCATACAACCCCAGCGGATTGGAAAATCTCAGCAGTTGCTCAAATTCCAGATGCGCCTTTTCCACCTGCCCCGCCCGGGCCAGGCATTCGACGTACCAGAACGAGCACGCGGCAAAGGCGCCTTCGGTGCCGGCGAGGCCGTCGATCCCGCTGTCTTCGTTGCGATAGCGATAGACCATGCCGTCGCGCACCAGGGTTTTTTCGATGGCTTGCAGCGTCGACAGCCAACGCGGATCCTTGGCGCTGACGAAACGCACCAGGGGCATCAACAACATCGAGCCGTCGAGGGCAGTGCCGCCGATGTGCTGGACGAAATGCCCGCGCTCTTCGTTCCAGAAATTTTCCCAGATGTCGGCGTAGATCGCCTGTCGGGTCTGGTCCCAGCGGGTGAACGGCGCGGGCAACGAGCGTTTGGAGGCGAGGCGAATGGCGCGGTCCAGCGCCACCCAGCACATCAGCCTCGAGTGCAGGAAGTGATGTTGCTCACCGCGCATTTCCCAGATGCCCACATCCTTTTTCTGCCAGTTTTCACACACCTGATCAACCACTTCCACGGCGTGTTTCCAGCCCTCATGGGAGATGGCGTCGCCGTATTTGTTGACCAGGTACACCGCGTCCATCAGCTCGCCGAAGATGTCGAGCTGGATCTGATCATAAGCTTGATTACCGATGCGCACCGGCACCGCACCGCCATGACCGGACAGATGCGACAGTTCGGTTTCCGGCAACTCCTGACGCCCGTCGATGGCGTACAGAATGTTGATTTTCATCGGTTTGCCCTGGCAATCACTGACCCGCCCGCGCAACCAGCGCATGTAGTCGTTGGCTTCCTGGACGAAGCCCAGGCGCATGAAGGCGTAGACGGTAAATGACGCATCGCGGATCCAGGTGTAGCGGTAATCCCAGTTGCGCTCGCCGCCAGGGGTTTCCGGCAAGCCGAAGGTGGCGGCAGCGACGATTGCCCCGTGTTTGCGCGAGGTCAGCAGCTTCAGGGCCAGGGCCGAGCGATTGACCATCTCCCGCCAGCGCCCCCGGTAACTGGATTGGCCGGACCAGTCGCGCCAGTACTTCAGGGTGCGCTCCAGGCACAGCGTGGCGCCTCCTTCCTTGAATCGCGGATCATCGATGCCACCGAGCAGGAATTCGGCACTCTGGCCATGATCGAGGGTGAATTCGGCGACTGCCGCATTGTCTTCGATACGCAGCACCTGGTCTGAAGACAGGCGCAGGGACGGCTGGTTGGCGGCCGCGAAGGTCACGTGTCGGTCATCCATGCGCGCGCGGGTTTTGGCGCGGGCGTAGTCATGGCGCACGGCGCAGCGCATGTGAATAGTTACCTGGCCACTGACTACCCGCACCCGGCGCATCAACACCGGCAGATCATCCTCGCTGTCGCCGATGGGCAGCAGGTCGGTGACTTCCACCACCGCGCGGTCGCTGAGCCAGCGGGTTTGCAGGACATTGGTGTCCGGCAGGTAAATCTGCTCGCGGCGGGCGCCGGGCAAGTCTGGCGCCAGTTGGAAAATGCCCGCCTCGGGCGTGTCCAGCAGCGAGCAGAAGATCGACGGGCTATCGAACTCGGGCCAGCAGAAAAAATCCACACTGCCCTTGTCGTTGACCAACGCCGCGCTGCGCATGTCGCCGATGATGCCGTGGGCGTCGATGGCGCTTTGTCGTTCAAGTTGATAATCAGCCATTGCCGCGAAACTCCGGGTAGAGGCTCATGCCGCCGTCGATGAACAAGGTGGTGCCGACGATGTAGTCGGAGGCATCGGAGGCGAGGAAGACCACCGCGCTGGCGATGTCCTCGACCTCGCCGACCCGGCCATAAGGGATGAGTTTGAGCAGTTCCCGCTCGGCGGCGCCTTCAGTTTCGCAACGGTTGATCGCGGTGCGAATCGCCCCCGGCGCGACGCCGTTGATGCGGATCCGCTGGTGGCTGACTTCCTGGGCCAGGGTTTGCATCAGCATGTCGACGCCACCTTTGGACGCGGCGTAGTTGACGTGACCGGCCCAGGGGATGCGCTGGTGCACCGAGCTCATGTGGATGATCTTGCCGGCGGCCCGGGACACGCCTTCGCGAATGCCTTGCCGGTTGAAAATGCGCAGGGCGGCGCGAGCGCAGAGGAACTGCCCGGTGAGGTTGACACCGATCACCTGGTTCCAGTCGGCGAGGGTCATGTCGACGGTGGCGGCGTCTTTCTGCATACCGGAATTGGCCACCAGGATGTCCAGGTAACCGAAGGCGTCGAGGGTTTGCGCAAACAGCCGTTCGACGTCTTTTTCTTTGGAGACGTCGGCACCGATGGCGACGGCGCGACCACCTTCATGATTGATCTGCCGGGCCAGTGCTTCGGCAGGTTCGGCCTGGGAATGGTAGTTGATCACCACCGCGGCACCGGCAGCGGCCAGGGCCTTGGCAGCCGCGGCGCCGATGCCGGAACTGGCGCCGGTGACCAGGGCGACTTGTTGAGCGAGAGAAAGCTGCATGAACGTCAGCGCCTTGAGTTGAGGGCCTAAGTAGCTGACTGGTTTGAGCGGCAGAGAGTTCATTTACCCCAATTCACGGTGTCTGTACGGGCCCTATCGCGGGCAAGTCGAATCGTCGCACCGCCGCTCCCACAACGTATATTGCTGTGACCACTATTGTGTGAGCGCCGCAGCACCTGTGGGAGCGGCGGTGCGACGATTCGACTTGCCCGCGATGGGGATTTAACATTCAACCAACAATTGGCTGCTTTCCCCTTGATCAGCGCTATGGCAATTTGCAGTCCCTTATCGAGACCTGCACCCCATGGCAAATCCCTACCGCGAACTATTCAAGGCCCCCGGCGCCCGGGCTTTTGTGCTGGCAGGCATGATCGCGCGCATGCCCATCTCCATGACCGGCATCGGCCTGATCACCATGCTCTCGCAACTGCAGGGTGGGTACGGATTGGCGGGTGCGGTGGCCGCCACGTTTGCCTTGGCCACGGCATTTTGCGCACCGCAGGTTTCGCGCCTGGTGGACCGTTTCGGGCAGCGGCGGATCTTGCCGGTTTCAGCGCTGATCGGCGGCGGGGCGTTGCTGCTGGTATTGCTCTGCACCCGTTTGCAAGCGCCGAACTGGACCTTGTTCCTGTTCGCCGCGCTGGCCGGTTGCATGCCGAGCATGTCGGCGATGGTGCGGGCCCGCTGGACCGAGTTGTATCGCGGCCAACCTCAACTGCAAACCGCCTATGCCCTGGAATCGGTGCTCGACGAGGTCTGTTTTATCGTCGGGCCGCCGTTGTCGGTGGGGCTGTGCGTGGTGGCGTTTCCCGAGGCCGGGCCGTTGGCGGCGCTGCTGATGCTGGCGATCGGGGTCACCGCGTTTGTGCTGCAGCGCGACACCGAGCCGCCGGTGCATCCTCATGAGGAACATCATCAAGGTTCGATCATCCGTTCCCGCGAGATTCAATGGCTGGTGCTGTTGATGGTGGCCATGGGCACCATCGTCGGGGTGATCGATGTGGTCAGCGTCGCCTTCGCCCAGCACCAGGGCCAACCGGCGGCGGCGAGCGTTGTGCTGTCGGTGTATGCGATTGGCTCGTGTCTGGCGGGGTTGGCGTTCGGAGCCTTGCGTTCGAAGGTGCCATTGCCTCGGTTGTTTCTGTACGGCGGGGTGGCGACGGCGGCGACCACGCTGCCGCTGCTGCTGGCAACGAACATTCTCGGATTATCGCTGGCGGTGTTCGTCGCCGGGCTGTTTTTCGCGCCGACCTTGATCGTTGCGATGGCCCTGGTGGAGCAGATCGTGCCACCGGCCAAGCTCACCGAAGGCCTGACCTGGCTGGTGACCGGGTTGAGTATCGGCGTGGCGATAGGCGCGGCCAGTTCGGGGTGGCTGATAGACGCCTTTGGCGCCCGTAGCGGGTTTTGGGTGGCGATCGCGGCCGGTGCGGTGGTTCTCGGTTCTGCCGTCCAAAGCCATCGTCATTTGAAATAGAGATCAAAGTGTAGGAGCTGGCTTGCCAGCGAATGCGGTCTGTCAGTAAACATCTCTACTGAATGTGCCGCCGTCTTCGCCGGCAAGCCGGCTCCTACATGGGGTCGGCGTCGTTCCCCGAATTCGTGTTCACCGAAAATCTCCTGTAAGCGGGCAAGTCGAATCGTCGCACCGCCGCTCCCACAGGATGATTTGTACAACTAATTTCCTCTGGCGCTCATCCGTTCTCTTATACAGACAACTATCGAGGTAAGCCCGGTGACCCAGCTGACATTGCTGTGCCTGCCCTATTCAGGCGCGAGCGCCATGGTCTATAGCCGCTGGCGGCGCAAACTGCCGGAGTGGCTGAAACTGCAGCCCGTCGAGCTACCCGGCCGTGGCGCGCGGTTTGGCGAACCCTTGCACACCGACATGCGGCGCCTTGCGCTGCAACTGGCCCATGAACAGAAAACCACACTCAAGGCACCCTACGCGGTGTTCGGCCATAGCCTGGGCGCGTTGCTGGCCTGTGAAATGGCCCATGCCTTGCGCTCGCTGGGCTTGCCGGAGCCGGTGGCATTGTTCGCTTCAGGCACCGCTGCGCCGACGATGCGGGCCGACTACGATCGGGGTTTCGCAGAACCAAAGACCGATGCCGAGCTGATCGAGCAATTGCGCACGCTCAACGGCACCAGCGAAGAAGTGCTGGCCAATGAAGAACTGATGAGCCTGACGCTGCCAGTCTTGCGCGCCGATTTCCAGTTGTGCGGTCGTTTCGAACCGGTGCAGCGGCCGTTGCTCAAGTGCCCGGTGCATGTGCTCGGCGGCAAGGACGACCGCGCCACCTCTGAACAGTTGATCGGCTGGCGCAAGGAAACCCACGGCAGTTTTTCCGTGGACATGCTGGCCGGCGGGCACTTTTTCATCCATGAGCACGAGGCCAAGGTGTTGCGGGTGATCAAGGACCAGCTTGAGGTTCATCACCGGCGGCATGCCATGGCCGCCAGCGCCTGACCCTCACCGGCCCCAGGCAACAACACTATTGCCTGACCCACCGCCACCCTTGTAGGAGCTGGCTTGCCAGCGAAGAGGCCATGAAAGGCGACATCAACATTGCCTGACCCGCCGCCCACCTGTAGGAGCTGGCTTGCCAGCGAAGGCGTCGGATCAGTCGACATCGATATTGAATGTGCTGGCCCCTTCGCTGGCAAGCCAGCTCCTACAGGGGACCATCCCCGCCCCCACGATCTACCTCCTTTGTGATACTTGTTCTCATTCGCTAATTTTTCCGGTCTGCATTCGTTTTATAGGGACGACGTGCCTTTGTGCTTCCCGCCACTGATCCGGATACCCAGAAATGAATGCTGAAGACTCCTTGAAACTTGCTCGCCGGTTTATCGGGTTGCCGCTGGAAAAGCGCCAGATGTTCCTTGCGGCCTTGCACAAGGAGGGCGTTGATTTCGCCCGCTTCCCGATCCCTGCCGGTGTCGAGGCCGACGATCGCCAGGCGCTGTCGTACGCCCAGCAGCGCATGTGGTTTCTCTGGCAGCTGGACCCGCAAAGCGGCGCTTACAACCTGCCGGGCGCGGTGCGCCTGACCGGGCGGTTGAGCCTGTCGGCGCTGGAGCAAGCCTTCGCCAGTCTGGTGGCGCGTCACGAAACCCTGCGTACCGTGTTCCAGCGCCAGGCCGATGACACCTTGCTGCAAGTACCGGCCAGCGCGCCGCTGGTCATAGATCATGTGGATTTCAGCGCCTTGCCGGCTACAGAGCGCGAACGGGCAGTCGCCCAAGCGGCCGAACAGCAATCCGTGCTGCCCTTTGACCTGTCAGTCGGCCCCTTGCTGCGCGTCACCTTGCTCAAGCTCGCCGAGCAGGAACACGTGCTGCTGCTGACCCTGCACCACATCGTGTCCGACGGCTGGTCGATGAACGTGCTGATCGACGAGTTCATCCGCTGCTACGACGCCTTCGAGGCGGGCACCCAGCCGCAACTCGCGCCCTTGCCGATCCAGTACAGCGACTACGCATTGTGGCAGCGTCGCTGGCTGGAGGCAGGGGAGCAGGCGCGTCAACTCGATTACTGGCAGGCGCAATTGGGCAGCGAACACCCGGTACTCGAGCTGCCCACCGATCACCCGCGCCCGGCGATGCCGAGCTATCGCGGCACCCGATACGAATTCGCGGTCGACGCGCAACTGGCCGAGCAACTGCGCACCACGGCGCAGAAACACAACATCACCCTGTTCATGCTCTTGCTCGGCGCCTTCAACGTGCTGCTGCACCGCTACACCGGGCAGACCGACATCCGCGTCGGCGTGCCGATCGCCAACCGCAACCGCGCCGACATCGAAGGCCTGATCGGCTTCTTCGTCAACACCCAGGTACTGCGCACCCGGCTCGACGGCCAGACTCGCGTCGACGGGATGCTGCGCGCGATCAAGGAAACCGCCCTCGGCGCCCAGGCTCATCAGGACCTGCCGTTCGAGCGCCTGGTCGAAGCGCTGAAACTGGAGCGCAGCCTCAGCCACACGCCGCTGTTCCAGGTGATGTACAACCACCAACCGCAGGTCGCGGATATCTCCACCGTCAGCACCGCATCCGGCCTGGCACTGGGCGTGATCGAGTGGGAAGGGCGCACCACCCAGTTCGACCTGACCCTCGACACTTACGACCTCAACACCAATGAGACGCGCGGCAAGCTGCACGCCGCGCTGACCTACGCCAACGACCTGTTCGACGCCGCGACCATCGCGCGCATGGCACAGCACTGGACGCACCTGTTGCACGGCATGGTCAGCGATTCGCAGCAGCGCATCGGCGATTTGCCGCTGCTGGAAAAAACCGAATATCAACGCATCGTGCATGACTGGAATCGCCCTGACGAAAGTTTCGCCCAGGACCTGTGCATTCACGAGCTGATCAGCCAACAAGTCGCGCAAAACCCGACGGCGCTGGCGGTGACCTTCGCCCACAAGCAACTGACGTACGCCGAGCTCGATACCCAGGCCAATCGCCTCGCCCACAAACTGATCGAATTGGGTGTGGGCCCGGAAGTCCGGGTCGGCGTGGCGATGCAGCGTTCCGACACGCTGCTTGTGGCGCTGCTGGCGGTGCTCAAGGCCGGTGGCGCCTACGTGCCCCTGGACCCGGATTACCCGGCCGAGCGGGTCGCCTACATGCTTGAAGACAGCCGCGCCCTGGTGCTGCTGACCGAGCAATCCGTCGCGGCGACACTCAATGTGACGGCCGACACCCAAGTGGTGCTGATGGAAGACCGGCCATGGGCTGATTATCCCGGCAGCGCCCCGGTCACCCCGGTCACCCCGGACAACCTCGCCTACGTGATCTACACATCAGGCTCCACCGGCAAACCGAAGGGCGTGGCCATCGCCCACCGCAACGTGCTGGCGCTGATCGACTGGTCCAAATCGGTCTACAGTCATGAAGACATTCAAGGCGTCCTGGCATCGACCTCGGTGTGCTTCGACCTGTCGGTGTGGGAGCTGTTCGTCACCCTGGCCAATGGCGGCTCGCTGATCATCGCCCGCAATGCCCTGGAGTTGCCGCAGCTGCCGGCCCGGAATCAGGTGCGCCTGATCAACACCGTGCCGTCGGCGATCAGCGCCTTGCAGCGCGACGGGCAGATCCCGCCGGGCGTGCGCATCATCAACCTCGCCGGCGAGCCGCTGAAGCAGAGCCTGGTGGACGCGCTGTATCGGCAGTCGACCGTCGAACACGTCTACGACCTGTACGGCCCCTCGGAAGACACCACTTATTCGACCTGGACCCGCCGCGAGGCCGGTGGCCGCGCCAACATCGGACGCCCGCTCAAGCACACCGCCAGTTACCTGCTGGACGCCGAACTGCAACCGGTGCCCCAAGGCGTATCGGCCGAGCTGTATCTGGCCGGTGCCGGCATCACTCGCGGTTACCTGGCGCGACCGGGCATGACCGCCGAGAAATACGTGCCGAACCCGTTCGCCAGCAACGGCGAGCGCCTGTACCGCACGGGCGACCTGACCCGTTATCAGGCCGACGGCACGCTGCAATACGTCGGTCGCATCGACCATCAGGTCAAGGTCCGTGGTTTCCGCATCGAGCTGGGGGAGATCGAAGCCCGGTTGTTGCAGCAAGACCCGGTCCGCGAGCTGGCGGTACTGGCGCAGGACGGTATCAACGGGCAGCAACTGGTCGCTTACCTCGTACCGACCGATCCTGCGTTGCTGGCTGACATCGACGCTCAAGCGACCCTGCGTGAAACCCTGAAAGCAGCGCTGCGTCAGCATCTGCCGGACTACATGGTCCCGGCGTTCCTGCTGTTCCTTGCCCAACTGCCGCTGACCCCCAACGGCAAGCTCGACCGCAAGGCCTTGCCGGCCATCGACGGCACTCAACAACAACGTGAACACGTCGCGCCACGCAGCACCCTGGAAAAAGCCCTCGCGGCGATCTGGCAGGACGTGCTGGCCATCGACAACGTTGGCCTGGAAGACAACTTCTTCGAACTCGGCGGCGATTCCATCGTGTCCATGCAAGTGGTCAGTCGCGCGCGTCAGGCCGGGATCCTGTTGAGCCCCAAGGATCTGTTCCAGCACCAGACCATCCGCAGCCTGGCCCAGGCCGCTCGCAGCGGTGAACAGCAGTTGATCGACCAAGGCCCGGCCACTGGTGCGGTGGCGTTGGCGCCGGTGCAACAGTGGTTCTTCGAGCAAACCATTCCCGAGCGCCAGCACTGGAACCAGTCGCTGCTGCTGGTGCCGCGCGAGGCGTTGAATGTCGCGGCGCTGGATCGTGCTTTAGAGCAATTGCTGACCCATCACGACAGCTTGCGCCTGCGATACGTCAAGACAGCAGAAGGCTGGCAGCAAAGCTATGCCGCGCCGACTACCGAGTCGGTGTTGTGGCAGCGCCAGGCGCACTCGGTCGAAGAACTCAGCGCTTTGTGCGACGAAGCCCAACGCAGTCTCGACTTGCAAAACGGCCCGTTACTGCGCGCGCTGCTGGTCTCGATGGCTGATGGCACCGAACGTTTGCTGCTGGTCATTCACCACTTGGCCGTAGATGGAGTTTCCTGGCGCGTGCTGCTGGAAGATCTGCAGCAGTTCTACAGCGGCAACGGATCAACGGTGAAAACCAGCACCTATCAACGCTGGGTCACCCGTCTGCAGGATCATCTTCCAGCCTTTGAAAACAGCCTCGGTCACTGGCAGACCCAGTTGCAAGACGCACCCACCGATCTGCCCTGCGATCGTCCGCACGGTGCTCTGGAAAACCGCTTCGAGCACAAGCTCGAGCTCAAATTCGACACCGAGCAAACCCGCAAACTGCTGCAGCAAGCGCCGGCGGCTTATCGCACCCAGGTCAACGACCTGCTGCTGACCGCGCTGGCGCGCTCGGTGTGCCGCTGGAGCGGGCAGGGCAGCACGCTGATCCAGCTCGAAGGCCATGGCCGCGAAGACCTGTTTGAGGACATCGACCTGACCCGCACCGTCGGTTGGTTCACCAGCCTGTTCCCGGTCAACCTGGTGCCTGCCAGCGATCTCGGCGCCTCGATCAAAGCCATCAAGGAACAACTGCGCGCCGTACCGGACAAAGGCCTGGGCTATGGCGCGCTGCGCTACCTGGGGACCGCGGCGGTTCGTGCCGAACTGGCAGCGCTGGCGCAACCGCGCATCACCTTCAACTATCTGGGTCAGTTCGATCGTCAGTTCGATGACACGGCGATGTTCGTACCGTCCACAGAAGGCAACGGTGTGGCGCAGGACCCTTCGGCGCCATTGGGCAACTGGCTGACGATCGAAGGCCAGGTGTATGGCGGCGAGTTGTCCCTGAGCTGGGGCTTCAGCTGCGAGATGTTCGACAGCGCAACCGTCCAGCGCCTGGCCGACGATTTCGCGCTGGAGCTCACTGCGCTGATCGATCACTGCTGCGCCCTTGAAGCGACGCAAGCCACGCCGTCGGACTTCCCGCTGGCGCGCCTCAGTCAGGCGCAACTCGACGCATTGCCGGTCGCGACACTGGAAGACCTTTACCCGCTGTCGCCGATGCAGCAAGGCATGCTGTTTCACACCTTGCATGAGCCCGAAGTCGGCGCCTACATCAGTCAGCTGCGCCTGGACATTCAAGGCCTCGATCCGCAGCGCTTCGCCGAGGCCTGGCAAACCGCGCTGGAGCGTCATGACATCCTGCGCAGCAGCTTTCACTGGCAGGGCCTCGACACCGCGCACCAGGCGATTGTCCGTCAGGTGGCGCTGCCGCTTGAAGTGCTTGAAGCGACCGACACCGACGTCCTGGCCGACGCCGAACGCGCCCAGGGTTTCGTATTGGGCCACGCGCCGCTGTTCCGCTTGAAGCTGGTCCGCATGGACACCCATGACTGGCACCTGATCTACACCAGCCACCACATCCTGATGGACGGCTGGAGCAACGCGCAGTTGCTCGCCGAAGTGATCCAGCACTACGCCGCCGGGCAATCCCTGCCAGCGCCGACGGGACAATACCGCGATTACCTCGGCTGGTTGCAGCAGCAATCGGCCACCGCTGGCGAGCAGTTCTGGAAAGCGGCATTGGCGCCGCTGGAAGCCCCGACCTTGCTGGCCGAAGCCCTGCGTCCACCGGTAGGCGCCGAGGGCAGCGAAGCGTACCGCGTCGCCCTCGACAACCGCGCAACCCAGCGTCTGGCCGAGTTCGCCCGTCAGCAGAAAGTCACCCTCAATACCGTGCTGCAGGCAGCCTGGAGCCTGTTGCTGCAGCGCTACACCGGGCAGGATTGCGTGGTCTTCGGCGCTACCGTGGCCGGGCGTTCGGCGCCGCTGCCAGGGATCGAGGAGCAGCTGGGACTGTTCATCAACACCTTGCCGCTGGTC
>Ga0247820_10000420_pt1 | contig 22454 bp, 16 predicted proteins | sample 13C_Glucose_Day1_2_FD_192480 | JGI IMG/M metagenome (GOLD analysis project Ga0247820, IMG submission 192480) | Soil microbial communities from agricultural site in Penn Yan, New York, United States - 13C_Glucose_Day14 | ecosystem: Environmental > Terrestrial > Soil > Agricultural land | place...
CCCCTCGAAGAGGTCCGCCCGGGCCCGGGTCCGCCGGATACGCGGCGGTGGTCCGGGTGCCGTGGGAGTGCCGGCGGCGCGCCGTGAACGCGGCGCGCCGCCGGTCATGTCCGGTGCACGGGTCCGTGCCGCCCGTTCGTCACCCGGGACAGGCGCAGGCGGGCTCGTCCAGCTTCTCCGCGAAGGACTGCCAGGCGTCCCGGTACTGCTGCGCGAGATGGATCACCAGGGACCTGCAGTGGGACGGCACGGCGTCGGACAGCTCCATCAGGTCCTGCACGCCGACCGCGTTCTGGCGGAGCAGCTGGAGCAGCTGGCGGCCGCCCTCCTTGTGCCGCAGAGAGGGGTCGCGCAGCAGCTTCTCCAGCACCGGGACGGGATCCACGAAGCTCTGGTTGCGGTGGGAGTCGGCGCCCGTCCGCGGTTCGGCCGGTTCCCGTCTCGACGGCAGGGGCGACTCGCCGGCGGCCAGCCGCCGGCGTACGTCGCTGACCGTCGCGGGCGACACCCCGGACAGACGGGCGACCTCGCGCAGGGACGCGTCGGGGTGTTCGGCCAGTACCGCCATGGCCCTGCGCCGCCCCTCGCCCCCGTTCAGCGGCCGGACCCTGCCGTCCTGGCCCACCCGGGTGTTCAACTGCGGCACGACGGCAGTTGAACTGCGCCGCACGGCCGCGACGGTCTTCGCCCCGAGCCCGGACGCCCGGGCGATCGCCCTGTCCGACAGATGCGGGTGGGACACGATGATGCGCGCGGCGGCGGCCCGGCGGTCCGCCTGCGACAGCGGGAGTCCGTGCACCACGTTCTCCCGGACGGCGCGCAGGAATCCCTCATCCGCGGTTCCGTCGAACAGTTCGGCCTCGATCGTCTGCCGTCCGTTGAGCAGAGCCGCGAGGAGCCGGTGCATCCCGTCGACGACCCGCATCGTCTTCCGGTCCACCAGTATGGGCGGAAGCGGCGCGTCTACCTCCGCGAGTGCCGCGACGTGGTTCTGCTCGATCCCTTTCGAGCGCAGCGACTCACCCGGTAATAACGACGCTATCTGAACTGTGACCGTTTCTGATTCCGCCGGACTTTCACGGACGACGCGCGCCGCCCGAACGGCACCTTGTCCGGCTGTCGGCATTCCTCTCGCTGCTTTTGAGTAATTCATTGCAGTTCCCCCTATGAGTACCCGCCCGCGGTCACCGTCGCGCCGGTGGACCGCCGATAACCGCTGATGGGCAACGTGGACGTTGCGCCGGCTTGCGTGTACAGGACCAAGAATCACAAGCGCTCGTGACGATGTCCAGACGCGCTCCAGAACTGCTACAGCCGGGCGCGACCGGCACCGAGCCAATTCATCACCGCGCGTAGTCGAAATATCACAGGATCCGTCGCTGCCCAACGGTGGCGGAGGCGGGAATTCCGGGGTATTGGTGATCCCAACGGTCTCGCCGTCGGCGCCGGATCGGGAAATCCGGAGAACGAATCCCGATGGAAAAGCAAGGGTAAAATCGGCCAGAGTGGCGCTCCTCGGCACGCTCCTACCGGCGCAGGACCAGCATCGCCACGTCGTCGTCGTTGTCGACGGTGAGCTGGCCGGTGAGCAGTGTGTCGCAGAAGTCCTGCAGCGGGCGGCTGACCGCCTCCGAGGCGTGGTGCCGCAGCCGCTCCAGGCCCACGGTGAGATCCTCGTCGCGGCGCTCCACCAGCCCGTCGGTGTACAGCAGCAGGGTGGAGCCGGGCGGCAGCGGTTCCATGGCGCTCGAGTACTCCGGCGCGGGGACGAGCCCGAGCATCGGGGACCGCGCCCCGGTCAGGAAGCGCGCGGAGCCGTCCGCCTCGACGAGCAGCGGCGGCGGGTGACCGGCGACGGAGTAGTGCAGCCGGACGCCGCCGGAGTCCGGGCGTTCCACCCGGGCCAGCACGCAGGTGGCGGTGCACTCCGTATAGAGGGTCTGCACGGCGATGTCCAGCCGGCGCAGGATGGTGCCGGTCGGTTCCTGGCGGTCCAGCGTGAGCCCGCGCAGCATGTTGCGCAGCTGGCTCATGGTGACGGCGGCCGGCAGGTCGTGGCCGGAGACGTCGCCGATGGTGAGGACGGTGGCGCCGTCGCGCAGCACGAACGCGTCGTACCAGTCCCCGCCGACCTCGGCGGCGGCGGTGCTGGGCCGGTAGCGGACGGCGATGTCCAGGCCGGGCGCGTCCGGCGGGTCGGTGAGCAGGCTGTTCTGCAGGGCCAGGGCCACCTGCCGGGTGCGCTGGTACTCCAGGGCGTTGCTGAGGGGGGTGTGGGCGCGTTCCAGGAGCGTCTGCAGCAGGCCGATCTCCGCCTGGCCGAGGGGCGGGCGGGCGCCGCTGGCGGACACGGCGACCAGGGCGGCGGTGGTGCCGTCGACGACGACGGGCAGCAGCACGACGCTGTTGACGTCCTCGGCCATCCAGGGCTCGTCGCCGAACGGAGCGAGGTCGGCCGGCGGCTCGCCGGGCGGGAAGACGAAGTGGAGCGGGCTGCGGCGGTCGGCGGCGCGGGCCAGCGGGCTGCCGGGCCGCAGGTGTTCCTCGTGGTGCGGGGGCAGGTCCGGGAGCCCCGGGCGGGTGACCGCGGCGACGCGTTCGGTGGTCAGCGGGGTGCCCGGCAGACGGTGCAGGGCCTGCGGCAGGAGGTGGATGGTGCAGTTGTCGGCGATGTCGGGCACGATCACATCGGCCAGGGCGGCGAGCATCTCGTCCAGCCGCGCGATGCCGGACGTGGCGGTGGCGGCCCGCGCCAGCAGTTCCGTACGGCGGCTCTCCTGCCATTCCCGCTCGATGTCCGTGCAGGTGCCCACCCATTCGATCACCGTGTCCCCGTCGCGCACGGGCGCGGCGTCGACGACGAAGTGCCGGTACCCGCCGGCGGCCAGCCGCAGCCGGTAGGTGTGGATCCAGCGCGGCACCTGTTCGGTCGTCGCCCGCCGCCACGCCTCGACCGAGGCGGCGCGGTCGTCGGGGTGGACGGCGTTCCTCCAGCCCTCGCCGCGGAACTCCTCCCAGGTCTGCCCGGTCACCCGTTCCCAGCCGGGGCTCGGCTCGGTGATCCGGCCCTTGGCGTCCGCCACCCACACCATCTGCGTTCCGGCGTTCACCAGGCTGCGGTAGCGCTGCAGCGCGCGGCGGCGCTCCTCGGCCAGCACACGGATCCGTTCCGCGGCGGTCACCTGCGCGGTCACCTCCACGATCACGCCGAGCACTCCCGGCCGGCCGTCGCTCATCGTGGCGCGGGAGATGCTGAACGTGAAGTAGCGCCTGCCCTCGCCCGTGGAGCCTGGGTAGATCAGGTCGAGGGGCACGGCGGTGACCACCTCGGCCGCGCCCGTGGTGAGGACCCGGTCGAAGATGTCGAAGTAGCCGGACTGCGCGAGGTCGGGGAAGGCCTCGCGGATCGTCCGCCCCAGCGGGCGGTCGCCGAAGGTCTCCCGGTAGACGGCGTTGGTGTACGCGAGCCGGTGCTCCGGCCCCTGGGTGAACACGACGCCGATCGGGGCGGGGTCGAACATCTCGAGCCTCATGGGGCCTCCACCTGCCCGTACCCGGGGGTGAACGTGGTGGGCACCCGTGCCCAGTACCCCGCCCCCGGGTTCCGACTCGCGTCCGGCGCGTGAGCGGTGGGTCAGCGCGCCGTCTGCGTGTGGACGTACTCCACGAGACGGGTGAGGGCGTCCGGGTCGGTGGAGGGCATCACTCCGTGACCGAGGTTGAAGATGTGGCCCTCCAGGCCCGCGGCGGTGTCCAGGACCTCGCGCGCCTTCGTCTCGACCGCCTCCCGGCCGGCGAACAGCACGGTCGGGTCCAGGTTGCCCTGGAGCGCCTTGCCGGGGCCGACGCGGCGGGCGGCCTCGTCCATCGGGACGCGCCAGTCGACGCCGACGATGTCCGCGCCGGCCTCGCCCATGAGCCCCAGCAGCTCGCCGGTGCCGACGCCGAAGTGGATGCGCGGGACGCCGTGGCCGGCCACCGCGCGGAACACCTTCGCCGAGGCGGGCAGCACCGAACGCCGGTAGTCGGAGGGGGCGAGCGCGCCGGCCCAGGAGTCGAAGAGCTGCACGGCCGAGGCGCCGGCCCGGATCTGGACGTCGAGGAAGGCCGCCGTGATGTCGGCGAGGCGGTCGAGCAGGTCGGCCCAGAGCTCGGGGTCGCCGTACATCATCGCCTTGGCGTTCTCGTACGTACGGGACGGACCGCCCTCGACGAGGTAACTCGCGAGGGTGAACGGGGCGCCCGCGAAACCGATCAGCGGGGTGGACCCGAGCTCACGGGTCAGCATGCCGATGGCCTCGGTGACGTAGGAGACGTCCTCCGGGGTCAGGTCGCGCAACCGGGCGAGGTCGGCGCGGGTGCGCACCGGCTGCTCGACGACCGGGCCGATGCCGGGCTTGATGTCGAGGTCGATGCCGATGGCCTTGAGCGGGACGACGATGTCGCTGAAGTAGATCGCCGCGTCGACGTGGTGGCGGCGCACCGGCTGGAGGGTGATCTCGGTGACCAGCTCGGGCCGCATGCAGGAGTCGAGCATCCCGATGCCCTCGCGCACCTTGCGGTACTCCGGCAGTGAGCGCCCGGCCTGCCGCATGAACCACACCGGCGTGTGCGGCACCGGCTCGCGCCGGCACGCCTTGAGGAAGGCTGATTCCCGGACGGCGTCGTTCCTGACGGGGTCGGGGGTCGCGGTAGGCGTCTGGCCCTTCGGGCTCGTGTTGGCACTCACACCGGCCAGTCTCGCACGACCCGTCCGCCGCCCCGGACCCCAGGGGCGTCCGGCGGGCGGGGCCGCGGTGCAGGATCCGGACAGCGCCGGGCGGCGCGGGTGTCCCTCCCTGCGCCGGGGGCCCGTTCCGCTTAATCTTCCCGGCATGGCTGCGGCTCAGGGACGACTGTCGGACGGCGCTGGCGGAATGGACGAACCGAAGGAGGGCGGAGGGGATCCCGGGCACGGAGGTGCGCCTCCGCCGCCCTTCCGGGCCGCTGTCGAGGCGCTGCAGAGCGCCCGGCTGCGGCCGCAGATCGAGGTGGAGACGGTGCCCGCGCCGAAACGGCTCGCCCCGTACGCGCACGCGCTGGAGGCGGCGGTCGTCGACGGCGAGGAGGATCTGGCCGACGGCCGGCTGGTGCTGCTGTGCGACCCGGCCGGACACGACGCCTGGCGGGGGACCTTCCGTCTGGTGACGCTGGTGCGCGCGGAGCTGGAGCCGGAGATGGCGGCGGATCCGCTGCTGCCGGACGTGTGCTGGTCCTGGCTGACCGGCGCGCTGGCGGCGCGCGGCCTGTCGTACGGCGAGCCGAGCGGCACGGTGACGCGGGCGAGTTCGCACTACTTCGGCGGGCTGTCCGCGCGGCCCGCCGCCTCGCAGATCGAGATCCGTGCCTCGTGGACGCCGCGTGAGGGTCTGGGCGGGGTTCCGGACACGGCCGCCCATCTGGTCGCGTGGTCCGATCTGCTGGCGCAGGTCGCGGGGCTGCCGCCGGCCGCTCCGGGGGACGCGTCCGTGGTGACGCTGCCGCAGCGGAGGGGGCCGCAGTCGCGCTGAGCCTCCCGCTGCGGGGTCCCGACGACCGGCCTCCTGCATCTCTCTTTGTCGATACGGCCACTTTCGGAAGCGTTGCGACGCAGACCGAAACCGTTCGATCTTCGAATGATCGATCGTGCGTCCGAATTGCCCGGATTGTTACTCATCACTTCGTGATCATTCGTTAAAGGACACCAGGTTTGCTGCCGAAGACGACTGTGACCTTGAAAGCACGGTTCGTCCCGCCTTCACCCCCACGAGCCGGCCCGTCCCGCACCCCAGGAGGCCTGGTGTCCGTTCTCCTCGAGCAGCCCGCAAGCCTGGTCGCCTACCGCCCGAACAAGCCGACCGCCATGGTGGTCGTGGCCGACCCCCGCGTCCGTTCGACCGTCACCCGCCACCTGTGGGCGCTCGGCGTACGCGACGTCATCGAGGCCTCGTCCGTCGCGGAGGCTCGTCCCCGCATCGGCAACCCCCGCGACATCTGCGTCGCCGAAGTCCATCTGCCGGATGGTTCCGGCCTCACCCTCCTCTCCGAGACCCGCGCCGCGGGCTGGCCCAACGGCCTCGCCCTCTCCGCGGCGGACGACATCGGCGCCGTGCGCAACGCCCTCGCGGGCGGAGTCAAGGGCTACGTCGTCACCGGCACCCGCACCAACCTCGGGCTCCCCACCCGGCCGGGTGCCGCTCCCATCGGCGCCGCCGCCGCGCGCCTGCACCGCCGCCCCCCGGGTGCCCCGAGCCACCCGGGCGGCTACCGCGAGCTGTCCGGCCGCGAGGTGGAGGTGCTGCGGCTGGTGGCGGAAGGCCAGTCGAACAAGGCGATCGGCGTCTCGATGGGCCTGTCCGCGCTGACCGTCAAGAGCCACCTGGCCCGGATCGCCCGCAAGCTCGGCACGGGCGACCGCGCCGGCATGGTGGCCGTGGCCCTGCGCACCGGCATCATCCACTGACCCTTCCGTCCCGTCCCCGATCCGCCCGCCCACGGCCAAGCGAACACGTTCTTTCACTCTTCTGACCGGAATACGACCCACCGGCGCCCGTCACGGAGCACAACCGTCGACGGGCGCCTTCGCGGCACGGATACCCTTGACAGGTGACCGACGCCCACGACACCGCAGCAGACAGTTCACTGCGCACCACCGGAGGCGCTCCTCCGGACGACGGCGGATCTTCTGTTACGGAGGCGCCGACCCCCTTGCTGGAACCCCGCGAGGGCATTCCGCCCGTGATAGCGGACGAGGCCGCCCTCGCCGAGGCGGTCGCCGCCTTCGCGGCCGGCAGCGGCCCCGTCGCCGTGGACGCCGAGCGCGCCTCCGGGTACCGCTACGGCCAGCGCGCCTACCTCGTCCAGCTGCGCCGCGAGGGTGCGGGGACCGCGCTGATCGACCCCGTGGCCTGCCCCGACCTGTCCGCCCTCGGCGAGGCGCTGTCCGGCGTCGAGTGGGTGCTGCACGCCGCCACCCAGGACCTGCCCTGTCTGCGCGAGATAGGCATGGTGCCCTCCCGCCTCTTCGACACCGAGCTGGCCGGACGCCTTGCCGGGTTCCCCCGCGTCGGGCTCGGCGCGATGGTCGAGAACGTGCTCGGCTTCGTCCTGGAGAAGGGCCACTCCGCCGTCGACTGGTCCACCCGTCCGCTGCCCGAGCCCTGGCTGCGGTACGCCGCCCTCGACGTCGAACTGCTGGTCGATCTGCGGGACGCCCTGGAGAAGGAGCTGGACCGGCAGGGCAAGCTGGACTGGGCCCGGCAGGAGTTCGACGCGATCGCCTCGGCCCCGCCGCCGGAGCCCCGCAAGGACCCCTGGCGCCGCACCTCCGGCATGCACAAGGTGCGCCGGCGCCGCCAGATGGCGGTGGTGCGGGAGCTGTGGGAGACCCGCGACCGGATCGCCCGGCGCCGTGACGTCTCCCCCGGCAAGGTGCTCTCCGACGCGGCGATCGTGGAGGCCGCGCTCGCGCTGCCCGCCAACCTGCACGCCATGGCCGCGCTCAACGGGTTCGGGCAGCGGGTGGGACGGCGCCAGCTGGAGCAGTGGCAGGCGGCCGTCGACCGCGCGAAGGCGCTGAGCGAGGCCCAGCTGCCGCAGCCCGGCCAGCCGGTGACCGGCCCTCCGCCGCCGCGCGCCTGGGCGGACAAGGACCCCGTTGCCGCGGCCCGGCTGTCGGCGGCCCGCGCGGGGGTCGCCGAACTCGCCGAGCGGCTGAACATGCCGCCGGAGAACCTGATCACCCCGGACACGGTGCGCAGGGTCTGCTGGGAGCCGCCGGGGCCCGACGAGCGGTCCGTCGCCGCGGCGCTGACGGCGCACGGGGCACGCGCGTGGCAGGTCGACCAGGTCACTCCCGTGCTGGTGGCCGCGCTGGCTACTTCGTCGCCCCCCGCATGAACCCGTTGTAGATGAAGCGCTGGAGGAACAGGAAGACGATCAAGGTGGGCAGGATGACCAGGACCGCGCCCGCCGAGATCGTCTCCCAGTGCGCGCCGAAGGGGCCCTTGAAGCGGAACAGGGACGTCGAGATGACCCCCAGGTCCTCGGAGGGCATGTAGAGGAAGGGGATGTAGAAGTCGTTGTAGACGTTGATCCCCTTCACGATCACCACCGTCGCGATCGCCGGCTTGAGCAGCGGGAAGATCACCTTGCGGTAGACGGTGAACGCGTTGGCGCCGTCCAGGCGCGCCGCCTCGTCCAGGGAGACGGGGATGGAGCGGATGAACTGCAGGAAGACGTAGATCGAGACGATGTCCGTGCCCATGTAGAGGGCGATCGGCGCCCACAGGCTGTCGAACATGCCGAAGCTGTTGACGATCTGGAAGGTCGCCACCTGGGTGGTCACCCCGGGGACCAGCGCGGCCAGCAGGAACAGCGCCACGACCAGCTTCTTGAAGCGGAACCGGAAGCGGTCGATCGCGTACGCCGTCATCGAGCCGATCAGGATCGTTCCGCCGACGGCGACGACCAGGATGACAGCCGTGTTCCCGAACGCGGACAGCATCTGGCCGTCCCGGAACGCCGTCACGTAGTTGCCGAAGTTCAGCGGGTCGTCGGGCGGCGTCAGCGCTCCGCTGCCGTTCGCCATCTCCTCGGAGGACTTCAGCGAGGTCAGGAAGACCACGGCGAGCGGCAGCAGCACCACCAGCGTCGCCAGGATCAGGGACGTCAGGACCAGGGCGCGTGCCGCGGTACGGCGGGTCATACGAGGTCCACCTTCTCGTCGGGGACGATGCGCCGCTGCACCCAGGTGACCGCCAGGACGATCAGCAGCAGGACGACGGCGGCGGCCGAGGCGAGTCCCGTCTTGTTGAACTGGAACGCCAGCTTCACGGTCTGGATCACGAAGGTCTCCGTGCCGGTGGCGCCGCCGGTCATGATGTACGGGATCTCGAAGACCGACAGCGAGCCGGAGACCGAGAGGATCACGCTCAGGCTCAGCACGGGTCTGATGCCGGGCGCGATGATGTGCCGGAACTGCTGCCAGCGGTTCGCGCCGTCGATCTCGGCCGCCTCGTACAGCTCGCCCGGGATGGACTGGATCGCGCCGAGGAAGAGGACGAAGTTCAGTCCGAGGTAGCGCCAGACGGAGACGCCGGCCAGCGAGGTGTTCGCGGAGAACGGCGTGCCCAGCCAGGCGTGGTCGGTCTCGACGCCGAGCAGGCCGAGCACGGAGTCGAGGGTGCCGCCGTCCTGGAAGAAGTAGAGGAAGACGAAGCCGATGGCCACCCCGTTGATGAGGTACGGGAAGAACAGCACGCCCTTGAAGAAGTTCCGGAAGCGGACGTCGAAGCTGAGTACCGTGGCGAAGTAGAGGGCGAGCACGATCTGCACCGCGGAGGCGACGAGGTAGTAGCCGCTGACGAAGAAGACCTCGAACAGCTCGGAGCGGGTGAGGAGTTCGGTGTAGTTGCCGGTGCCCGTCCAGTTCAGCTCCGGGCTCACGCCGTCCCAGTCGGTGAAGCTGTACGCGACCATGTTGGCGATCGGCGCGTAGGTGAAGGTCAGGAGCAGGGCCAGCGGTGCGGCCAGGAACAGCCACGGGGTGAGGCGGCGCGACAGCCGGGTGCGGCGCGGGGCCGGCGCCGCCCGGCCCGGCCCGGCGGGCGCGGCCGGGGGAACCGGCCGCGCCGCCTTGCGGGTGGTGTCCGTCATCAGGACCCCAGCGCGCTGCGCGCCTCGGCCCAGCGCTCGCCGAGGCCGCCGAGGTAGTCGTCCAGGCCGCCCTTGCGGGCGCCGCGGGCGAGGTCGACGAGTTCCTGGCGGTAGTCGGGCTTGTAGATGCCGACCTCGGAGCGGTTGTCGAGGGACTTCACCTCGGCGCCCTTGCTGTCCTCGAGGTCGAGGAGCTTCACGCCGGCCTTCTCGTAGGGCTCGAGGACGGCGGGCAGCGGGGCGTCCTTCAGGGGGGACAGGGCGAGGTTGGCCTCGGCGTAGCCGGACTTGTCGGTGAACCAGTCGATCCAGGCGCGGGCGGCCTCCTTGTTGTCGGAGTTGACGTTGACCGCCTGCTGGTAGTCCGGGGAGGTCACCGCGCAGAACGTGCCGTCCCGCTGTGCGGGGAAGGGCATGAAGCCGATGTCGGCGGGGTCGGCGCCGGCCTGCTTCGCCGCGTCCCGCATCTGCACGACGGCCCAGGAGCCCAGCCACATGGTGGCGATCTCGCCCTTGGCCAGCTTGGGCTTGGAGCCCTCCCAGTTGGTGGTGGTCGGGTCCTTCTCGGCGAGTCCGCCGCGCACGATGTCGTGGAGCAGGGTGTCGCCCACGCGCAGGTCGGCCCCCTCGGCCCACGGGTCGCCCTCGGCGAGCTTCGTGGTGGCGTGCGGGTCGCAGCCGACGGAGCCGTTGACGTTGGTCCACTGGGTCAGCGGCCACATGTCCTTGAAGTTGGTGTAGTACGGCACCGCGTCGGTCTTCGACCGGATCGCCTTCAGGTCGTCCAGGAACTCGGCGGGGGTGGTGGGCCAGTCGGTGACGCCGGCCTCGCTCCACACCCGCTTGTTGTAGATGAATCCGGGGACGACGCCGACGGGGCTCTGCCCGTAGACCTTGCCGTCGACGGTGGAGTAGTCGGTGAACCGGTACTTGGCGGCGCGTTCGGTCTTGGTGCCCAGGGAGGCGAAGAACTTCGGGTAGTCCTTCTTCTCGATGACCGCCGGGATCATGAGGACGTCGCCGTAGTTCTCCGTGTTCATGCGGATCTTGACCTCGCCCTCGTAGTCGGTGAGGCCGTCGAACTCCACCTTCACCCCGGGATAGGTCTCGTTGAACTCGGCGGCGTACTTCTTCATCGTCCCGTCCTGCACCAGATCGGTCCGGTGGGTGAGGACCGTGAGGGACCCCTTGACCTTTGACGGGTCGTCGGGAGCCTTGGCGTCCGCGCCCTTCGAGGAACCCCCCGTGCCCGTGCAGGCGGAGGCCAGGAGGGCGAGCAGGGCGAGCGATCCGGTGAGTGTCGTACGGCGGTTCAGGTGCATCACGGCTCCGTTCACGGGACGGACGAGCACGAGTGGGATGGCTGATTCGGCACTCTGGCAGCCCTGAACTGAACCGGTAAAGTCGCAATCGCGCCAACGATGCCAGACCACTCTTCAGAGAAGGCTCAACCGGTTTAGGGAGTGTGCATGCGTCAGGTCACACCGCTCACCGAGGGATGGATCCTGCGACACCCGGACGGCACGGGGGACGCCCTCCCCGCCTCGGTGCCGGGGTGTGTGCACACCGATCTGCTGGCGGCCGGGCTGATCCCCGATCCGTTCCTCGGCCGCAACGAGACCGAGGTGGCCTGGGTGGGCCGGCGGGAGTGGACGTACGAGACGGAGCTGACCGCCGGGGCGGGCCCGCACGAGCAGACGGACCTCGTCTTCGACGGTCTCGACACCGTCGCCGAGATCCTGCTCGACGGCCGGCCGCTGGGCCGGACGCGGAACATGCACCGCTCGTACCGCTTCGACGTGACGGGACTGAGCGGCCGGCTCACGGTGCGGTTCGCCTCCGCGTACGCCGAGGCGGAGGCGGTGCGCGGGAGGCTGGGCGAGCGCCCCGGAGCGTACGCCGAGCCGTACCAGTACCTGCGGAAGATGGCCTGCTCGTTCGGCTGGGACTGGGGGCCGACGCTGGTGACGGCCGGGATCTGGCGGCCGGTGCGGCTGGAGCGCTGGTCGACGGCGCGGATCGCCCGGGTGCGCCCGCTGGTCACCGTCGAGGACGGGGTGGGGCAGATCGAGCTGGCGGTCGACGTGGAGCGCTCCCGGGTCGAGGCACCGCTCACCCTGGAGGCGAGCGCCGGGGGCGTGCGCGCCCGCGCGCGGATCGACGGGACGGCCGGGACCGTGCGGCTCCGGGTGCCGGACGTCCGCCTGTGGTGGCCGCGCGGGTACGGCGAACAGCCGCTGTACGACGTCGAGCTGACGTTGTCCCACGGTGACGAGGCGCTGGACGCCTGGCGGCGCAGGACCGGGTTCCGGACGGTGGAGCTGGACACCTCGGCCGACGCGCACGGCACCGGGTTCACCCTGGTCGTCAACGGTGAGCGGCTGTTCGCGCGGGGCGTCAACTGGATCCCGGACGACGTGTTCCCGTCCCGGATCACCCGGGAACGCTACCGGCACCGGCTGGAGCAGGCGGCCGGCGCGGGGGTGGACCTGGTCCGGGTCTGGGGCGGCGGGATCTACGAGGACGAGGACTTCTACGACGCCTGCGACGAGTTGGGGCTGCTGGTCTGGCAGGACTTCCCGTTCGCGTGCGCCGCCTACCCCGAGGAGCAGCCGCTGCGCGGGGAGGTGGAGGCGGAGGCCCGGGAGAACGTCGTACGGCTGATGCCGCACCCCTCCCTGGTGCTGTGGAACGGCAACAACGAGAACCTGTGGGGGTTCCGGGACTGGGACTGGGAGCAGGGGCTCGCCGGGGACTCCTGGGGCGAGGGCTACTACCTCGGCGTCCTGCCGCGGGTGGTCGCGGAGCTGGACCCGACGCGGCCGTACACGGCGGGCAGTCCCTGGTCCGGTTCCTGGCGGCACCACCCCAACGATCCGGCGCACGGCACCCACCACTCCTGGGAGGTGTGGAACCGCGCCGACTACGCCGACTACCGGCGCGACGTCCCGCGCTTCGTGGCCGAGTTCGGCTGGCAGGCGCCCCCCGCGCACGCCACGCTGCGGCGGGCGCTGCCCGGGGAGGACCCCGCGCCGGACTCCCCCGGCATGCTGCACCACCAGAAGGCGGAGGACGGCAACGGCAAGCTGGAGCGCGGCCTCGCCCGCCACTTCGCCGTGCCGGAGGGCGACTTCGACCGCTGGCACTATCTGACGCAGGTCAACCAGGCGCGTGCGGTGGCGGCCGGTGTCGAGCACTGGCGCTCGCACTGGCCGGTGTGCGCGGGCACGGTGGTCTGGCAGCTCAACGACTGCTGGCCGGTGACGTCGTGGGCCGCGATCGACGGGGACGGGCGGGAGAAGCCGCTCTACCACGAGCTGCGCCGGCTGTACGCGGACCGGCTGCTGACCGTGCGCGCGGACGGTGACGGTCTGGTGGTGGCGGCGGTCAACCAGTCCGCGGAGGACTGGCGGGGAACGCTGCGGCTGCGCCGGATGTCCGTCGACGGCGCCCCGATCGCGGAGGCGGCCCCGGCGCTGGACGCCGGGGGGCGGACGGTGGCCGTGGTCGAGGTCCCGGTCGAACTGCTGCCGGACGGCCCCGGGGAGTTCCTGGTCGCCGACGCGGACGGGGTGCGGGCGTGGCACTTCCCGGCGCCGGACCGGGAGATCCCCTACCCCCGGCCGGAGTTCGAGGTCGCGCTCGCGCCGGACGGGATCACGGTCACGGCCCGCACCCTCGTACGGGACCTGCTGCTCCAGGCCGACCGGCTGGACCCCGGGGCGCGGGCCGACCGGGGGCTGGTGACCCTGCTCCCCGGGGAAGAGGTGACCATCGGGGTGCGGGGGTGGAAGACTCCGGACCCGGACACCGCCCGTTCCGCCCTGTACTGCGTGGAGCCCACTCGATGACGGCAACGCCGACCCCTCGCGTCACCATCAGGGACGTCGCCGCGCGCGCCGGCGTGTCCAAGGGCGCCGTGTCCCTCGCCTTCAACCGGAAGCCCGGGCTGTCGGAGGCGACCCGGGACCGCATCTTCCGGGCGGCGCGGGAGCTGGGGTGGGCGCCGAGCCGAACCGCGCGCACGCTGGCCGGGTCGCGGGTGGACGTGGTGGGTCTCGCGGTCTGCCGGCCCGCCCGGCTGCTCGGCCTGGAGCCGTTCTACATGGAGTTCATCTCCGGGGTGGAGAGCGTCCTGGTGGAGCGGTCCTGCTCGCTGCTGCTGCGGCTGGTGCGCAGCCCGGAGGAGGAGGTCGGGCTGATGGAGTCGTGGTGGCGCGGGCGGCAGATCGGCGGCTCGATCCTGGTGGACTTCCGGGCCGGCGACCCCCGTCCGGCGGTGGCGGAGCGGCTCGGGCTGCCGGCGGTGGCCGTCGGGCACCCGGCGCTGACGGGCGGGCTCACCTCCGTGTGGACGGACGACGCCACGGCCGTGACGGAGGCCGTGCGGTATCTGGCGGCCCTCGGGCACCGGCGGATCGCCCGGGTGGGCGGCGCGGCGGCGCTCGGGCACACCTCGATCCGCACGGCGGCGTTCGACGAGGCGGTCCGGGCGCTGGAGCCGCCCGCGCGGGCGTGGCAGACGGCCACGGACTTCTCGGGGGACGCGGGGGCGCGGGCGACGCGTTCGCTGCTGGCGGCCGCGCCGGGGGAACGGCCCACGGCGATCGTGTACGACAACGACATCATGGCGGTGGCGGGGCTGTCGGTGGCGGCGGAGATGGGGCTGCGGGTGCCGGACGACGTGTCGCTGCTGGCGTGGGACGACTCGCAGCTGTGCCGGCTGACGCATCCGACGCTGTCCGCGATGAGTCACGATGTGCACGGGTTCGGGGCGGAGGTGGCGCGCACGCTGTTCGGCGTCATCACCGGGGAGGAGCAGCCGGGGTCGCACCCGGTACCGACCCCGGTCCTGACCCCGCGAGGCTCCACGGCTCCACCGTGAGAGGTATCCGCTCCTCAAACGCCGGAGGGGCTGATTCCAGCCCCTCCGGCGTTTGGCGGGCGCCGCCGTACGTGTGATGTTCGCCGCTCCGGCGGCCGGGACTGGGCAGTCACGTTACTCATAAGTAGCATGGCGTAAGCAAGCGCTCAGCGTCCCGCACCCTGGAGGAGAGCCATCGTGCCTCGTACCGTCAGGGACGTCGTCTTCGTCGACGGCGTCCGTACCCCGTTCGGCAAGGCGGGCCCGAAGGGCATCTACCACGAGACCCGCGCCGACGACCTGGTCGTGAAGGCGATCCGGGAGCTGCTGCGCCGCAACCCCGGTCTCGACCCGAAGAAGATCGACGAGGTCGCCGTCGCCGCGACCACGCAGATCGGTGACCAGGGCCTGACCATCGGCCGCACGGCCGGCATCCTCGCGGGCCTGCCCACCTCGGTCCCGGGCTACTCCATCGACCGCATGTGCGCCGGCGCCCTGACCGCCGTCACCACGGTCGCCGGCTCCGTCGCCTTCGGCGCGTACGACGTCGCCATCGCGGGCGGCGTCGAGCACATGGGCCGCCACCCGATGGGCGAGGGCGTCGACCCCAACCCGCGCTTCGTCTCCGAGAAGCTGGTCGACGAGTCCGCCCTGTTCATGGGCATGACCGCGGAGAACCTGCACGACCGCTACCCCTCGATCACCAAGCAGCGCGCCGACGAGTACGCCGTGCGCTCCCAGGAGAAGGCCGCCAAGGCGTACGCCAACGGCAAGATCCAGGCCGACCTGGTCCCGGTCTCGGTGCGCCGCACCAACGAGGAGGCCGGTGAGACCGGCTGGGGCCTGGTCACCGCCGACGAGCCGATGCGCCCGGGCACCACCCTGGAGAACCTGGCCGGTCTGAAGACCCCCTTCCGCGTGCACGGCCGGGTCACCGCCGGCAACGCGGCCGGTCTGAACGACGGCGCCACCGCCTCGGTCATCGCGAGCGAGGACTTCGCCCGCGAGAACGGCCTCCCGGTCAAGATGCGCCTGGTCTCCTACTCCTTCGCCGGCGTGGAGCCCGAGGTCATGGGCTACGGCCCGATCCCGGCCACGGAGAAGGCCCTCGCCCAGGCGGGGCTGTCCATCTCCGACATCGGTCTGTTCGAGATCAACGAGGCCTTCGCCGTCCAGGTGCTGGCCTTCCTGGAGCACTACGGCATCGCCGACGACGACGCGCGCGTCAACCAGTACGGCGGCGCCATCGCGTTCGGCCACCCGCTGGCCTCCTCCGGCGTCCGTCTGATGACGCAGCTGGCCCGCCAGTTCGAGGAGCAGCCGCAGGTCCGCTACGGCCTCACCACCATGTGCGTCGGCTTCGGCATGGGCGCGACGGTCATCTGGGAGAACCCGCACTTCGAGGGGGACAAGTGAGCACCACCGCAGAGCTTCTGAAGGGTGCGGCCGAGCTGTTCCCCGGCGAGGTCGTCACCAGCGCGCACGTGCGCCACTTCGACCTCCCCCTGGGCGCCGGGCGCTTCGCGCTCATCACCCTGGACAACGGCCACGACCACACCAAGCCGACCACGCTCGGCCCGCAGTCGCTGGCGAACATCGACGCCGCGATCGACCGGGTCGAGAAGGAGGCCGCGGACGGCGAGATCGTCGGCGTCGGCGTCACCGGCAAGCCGTTCATCTTCGCCGTCGGCGCCGACCTCAAGGGCGTCGAGCTGCTGAAGCGGCACGAGGACGCGCTGGCCATCGGCAAGGGCGGCCACGACGTCTTCAAGCGGCTGTCGACGCTGGCCGTGCCGACCTTCGCGTACTACAACGGCGCGGCGATGGGCGGTGGCGTCGAGGTCGGTCTGCACTGCACCTACCGCACGGTGTCGGCCGCCCTCCCGGCGTTCTCGCTCCCCGAGGTCTTCCTCGGTCTCGTCCCCGGCTGGGGCGGCTGCACGCTGCTGCCGAACCTGATCGGCGCCGAGAAGGCCGTCTCGGTCATCATCGAGAACAGCCTCAACCAGAACAAGCAGCTCAAGGGCGCACAGGTCTTCGAACTCGGCATCGCGGACGCGATCTTCGAGGGCGCGGACTTCCTGGAGCAGTCGCTGATCTGGACCGCGGCCGTCCTCAAGGACGAGATCCGGATCGAGCGCCCGGTGATCGACCGCGGCGAGGCCTGGGACCAGGCCGTCGCCAAGGGCCGCTTCATCGCCGACTCCAAGGTGCACGGCGCCGCCCCGGCCGCCTACCGCGCCCTGGACATCATCGCCGCCGCCAAGAACGGCGACCTCCAGCAGGGCTACGACGCCGAGGACCAGGCGCTCGCCGACCTGATCATGGGCGGTGAACTGCGCTCCGGCATCTACGCGTTCAACCTGGTGCAGAAGCGCGGCAAGCGGCCGGCCGGCGCCCCGGACAAGTCGCTGGCCCGCCCGGTCACCAAGGTGGGCGTGGTCGGCGCCGGTCTGATGGCCTCCCAGCTCGCGCTGCTGTTCCTGCGCCGCCTCGAGGTGCCGGTCGTGCTGACCGACATCGACCAGGCGCGCATCGACAAGGGTGTGGGCTACGTCCACGCCGAGATCGACAAGCTGCTCGGCAAGGGCCGGATCAACCAGGACAAGGCCAACCGCCTCAAGGCCCTGGTCACCGGGGTGCTGGACAAGGCCGAGGGCTTCGCGGACGCCGACTTCGTGATCGAGGCCGTCTTCGAGGAGATGGGCGTCAAGCAGCAGGTGTTCGCGGAGGTCGAGGCGGTCGCCCCGGCGCACGCGATCCTCGCCACCAACACCTCCTCGCTCTCCGTCTCCGAGATGGCGTCGAAGCTGAAGCACCCCGAGCGGGTCGTCGGCTTCCACTTCTTCAACCCGGTCGCGATCCTGCCGCTCCTGGAGATCGTCCGCGGCGAGCGGACCGACGACGCGGCGCTGGCCACGGCGTTCGGTGTCGCCAAGAAGCTGAAGAAGACCGCGGTCCTGGTCAAGGACGCCCCGGCGTTCGTCGTGAACCGCATCCTGACCCGCTTCATGGGCGAGATCCAGAACGTCATCGACGAGGGCACCCCGGTCGAGGTCGCGGAGAAGGCCGTCGAGCCGCTCGGCCTGCCGATGTCCCCGCTGGTGCTGCTGGAGCTGGTCGGCCCCGCGATCGGTCTGCACGTGTCCGAGACCCTCAACAGGGCGTTCCCGGAGCGCTTCACGGTCTCCCCGAACCTCAAGGCGGTCGTCGAGGCCGGCAAGCGCGGCTTCTACCTCTACGACAGCGGCAAGCCCGAGCTGGACCCGGAGGTCGCCGCGCTCCTGAAGCAGGGCGACACCGTCCTCACCGAGGAGCAGGTCCGCGCCCGCGTCCTGGACGCGGTGGCCCAGGAGATCGGGCTCATGCTCGACGAGGGCGTCGTCGCCGAGGCCCAGGACATCGACCTGTGCCTGATCACCGGCGCCGGCTGGCCCTTCCACCTGGGCGGCATCACGCCGTACCTGGACCGCGAGGGCGTCTCCGAGCGGGTGAACGGGAAGCGGTTCCTGGAGCCGGGCACGGCGAGCGTGCCCGCCTAGTCCCCGTAGACCGCGGAAGGGCTCCTGGAGATCGCCGGGCGATCTCCAGGAGCCCTTCCGCGCGTGGCGACCGGTCAGTAGGCGAACGGCGAGGCGCCCGCCGCGGCGTGCATGACGTCGAAGGGCACCGGCGCCACGGGCGACTCGGATCCCGCGGCGTCCACGGCGAACACCTCCACGGTGTGCATGCCCGCCTGCCAGGGCCAGCCGGAGTCCCAGGCCCACGTTCCGTCGGCCGCGACCCGGCTCGTGCCCAGGAGGGTGCCCCCCGCCCTGAATCCCACCTGGGCGGCGCCCGGGGCGAAGCCGCTGAAGCGCACGGCCGTGCCGGTGATCTGCTCGTACGCCCCCGGCGTGTGGACCGTCGGCGCCGGCAGCGGCTGCCCGGGCGCCAGGGGCGCGGCGGCCGGCGCCCCGGACCGGCCCGGGGCACCGGGCGCGGCGGCGTTCGCGCCGGCGACCGTGGTGAACGGGACCACGGTGCCCTTGGTGCGGCGCTTCTCCGCGTCCCAGCCGACGGCCTTGACCAGATGGTCGCCCTTGCTCCAGGGCTTGTCCCGCTTCCAGGACCAGGTGCCGTCCGGCGCCACCGACGGCGAACCCAGGAACTTGCCGTGCTCCCACAGGCTCACCCGCACCGCGCCGGGGGCCGTCCCGGTGAAGTACACGCCGTCCGTGGGCAGTTCCATGTGCGGAAGCGGATGCGTCACCACGGGCATCGGGATGGCGCTGGGCCGCTCCGCCGAAGTGGCCGCGAGGAAGCCCTCGATGGCGGACCTGTCGCGGTCCGGCTCCTCGTACCCGTTGCGCACCAGGCCCAGCCGCGGGGACATCCCGTCGGCGAGCATGTTCACGAGGCCCATCAGGAAGGGGACGTTGCGCCGGGTGACGTCCGAGTGACGGGTGATGTGGGGGGACTCGCTGAACACGAAGTTGAAGTTGTCGTACCCCTGGAACAGTCCGAGGAACGGCTCGACCTGCTCCTGGTACTGCTCGTCCTGCGGCGAGGAGAGCAGATAGATGTTGGAGTGCCGGGCGACGCCCGAGCGGGCCAGGTCCGGGATGAGCGCGTCGACCGCGCGGACGTTCTCCTCCGGCACCGCCTCGCCCAGCATGAACCGGGCGACCTTGGGGTGCACCCGCTTCACATAGGTGCCGACGAGGAACTGCGGCACGATGGAGACGATGTTGCCGAAGCCGTAGCGCATGCCGAAGTAGAGCGCGGCGCTGCCGCCCTTCGAGCCGCCCCACATCGTGACCTGCTCCGGGGTGAGTTCCAGGGCGTTCATCACCTTGGAGATGAGCCCGATCACGGACTGCTCCAGGGAGAAGTCCATCCCCTCGCACAGGTAGTAGCTGTTCATGTCGCGGAACCGGTCACGGATCCACAGGATGTTGGCCCGCACCGGGTTGAGGACGCCGTTGGACCAGCCGTAGTCGTCCTTGACCGCGAAGTTGGCGAACACGACGACGAGGTGCCGGTTGCCCCCCTTGGCGTGCGTGAACCGGTACTCGACGGGATACGCGCCGGAGGTGTCGATCCCGGTGATCAGCTCGCGTGTTGTCGGCGCTTCTTTCGGCATGTCTGCTTCCCACTCGTGGTGTGTCGTCGTCCTGGGCCGTCGGTCAGTACCGCGGCGTGAAGTGTCCGGCGGGCACCGCGTGGCCGAGCACGGTGAAGCCGGCGGCGGCGGGCGCGGACTCCATGCCGTACGCGTCGACCGCGACGACCTCGACCAGGTGCTGCCCCTCGGGCCAGGGCCGGCCGGGGTCCCAGCCCCAGGTGCCGTCGGGCGCGACGGCCACCGCGCCGAGGAGCACGCCGTTCTCCCGGAAGCCGACCTGTGACGCTCCCGGCGCGCTGCCGTGGAACCCGACCGCCGCTCCGGTCTGCTGCCCGGACACCGGTGCGGAGACGACCGGCGGGGCAGGGACGGGATCCCGGTCGACCACGGTGAAGGGGATCTCGACCCGGGCGGAGTGGAAGCCCGCCGGGTCCACCGCGAAGATCTTGACGATGTGCTTCCCGGCCTCCCACGGCCCGGTCGGCTGCCAGGACCAGGTGCCGTCGGCCGCGACCTGGGGCGACGCCACGAACTTGCCGTTGCGCCACATGCTCACCCGCACCGCTCCGTGGGCCGTCCCGGTGAACCACGGTCCGGTGCGCGGGACCTCGCTGTTGAAGCCCGGGGTGGTCACCACCGGCGGCGCGAACGCGTCGGCGCCCTGGACCTTGGAGGTCGAGGCGAGGTAGGCGTTGATGTCCGACCGGTCGTGGTCGAAGTCCTCGGCGGCGTGGCGGGTGAAGCCCAGCCGGGGGGCGTAGCCGTCGGCGAGCAGGTTGAGCAGGCCGACCAGCGCCGGGACGTTCCGCCGGGTCGCCGTGGCGTGCCCCGTGATGGTCGGCGACTCGCTGTACAGGAAGTTGAAGTTCTCGTAGCCGTGGAACATGCCGAGGAACGGCTCGACCTGCACGGCGTAGTGCTCGTCCTGCGGGGAGGAGAGCACGTAGATGTTGGCGCCCGGGTTCGCCCGGGCGCGCACCAGGTCGGGCAGGAGCGCGTCCAGGATCCGCGCGTTGTGCGCCTGCGCCCCTTCGCCGAGCATGTACGCGGAGACCTTCGGGTGCCGCTTCTCCAGGGCGTCGCCGATGAGGAACTGCGGGACGATGGCGACGATGTTCCGGTAGCCGTACCGCAGGCCGAAGTACAGCGCGGCGCTGCCGCCCTTGGAGCCGCCCCAGAGCGTGACCTGGTCCGGCGTCAGCCCGAGCGCCCCGGTGACGTTCGCGATCAGGGTCTGCACCGAGTCCGCCAGACCGAAGTCCATGTTCCGGCACAGGTAGTAGGCGTTCATCCCGTCGAACCGGTCACGGATCCACAGGATGTTGGCGCGGACGTTGTCGAAGACGCCGTTCGACCAGCCGTAGTCCTCGGGTGCCGAGAAGTTGGCGAAGACCACCACGAGGTGCCGGTTGCCGCTCTTGGCGTGGGTGAACCGGTACTCCACCGGGAACGTTCCCGAGGCTTCGATGCCGTTGAGCAGCTGCCGCCCGTTCGAGGGTGCCTTGGACATGTACGGACTCCACTCTCAGAGGTACTTGGACGACGGGCGGGTGCGCGGGCAGGGGGAGGACACCTGCCGGAAGGCGCCTGGCGCCGGGTGGTTTTGGCTGGTCAGCGGCGGATCGGTCATGATGGCCGGGTGCTCAGGAACCGAACCCGGTCGCCCCGCCCGCGCGGACGGCGCCTGCTCGCCGCCGTCACGGCGGCCGCCGCCCTCGCGGGGCTCGCCGCCGTGGTGACCCACGCGCGGAGCGGCAATGGAGCGGACCGCTCCGCCACCGGGGACCGGACACTGACCGTGGCGACCTGGAACATGTGCGGGGTCAGGGAATGGAACTGCGAGGGCACGGGCGGCGAGGACGCCAAGCGCGGCCGGACGGAACGCCTCGCCGCGGAATCCGGGGCCCGGGTGCTGTTCCTGCAGGAGACCTGCGCGGCGGACGTCGAGGCGGTGCGCGCCTCCCTCGGGGCGTCCTGGCACGCGGAGTTCAGGGCCTACACCTGGCGCGGCCGTGACGGGCGCCGCACCGCGGTGCGCTGCGGGGCGCCCGGCCGGGGCTCCGCGGGTTACGCCCTGCTGTCGGCGTATCCGCTGTCGTCCGTGCGCGCGGTGCCCGCGCCCCAGCCCGCGGTCGGGGTGCAGCGCGGAATACTCTGCGCGTTCGTCGCGGCGCACGACCTCACGGTGTGCACCGCGCATCTGACCCCGCGCGGCGGCGATCTGGCGCATCCGGACCGCGAGTTCCGCGCCGGACAGCTGAAGGCCCTGGTGGGCGCGGTGCCCGAGCGGCGCACCGTCTACGGCGGCGACCTCAACGTGGATCCGCCGGGAGAGCGCAACCCGCTCTCCCGGGTCTGGCCCGACCAGCCTTACGGCACGCACCGGGAGTGCGACGGGACGCCCGGTCCCCTCCGGCCGGCCCGGCCGACGCACGTCTCGCGCCACAAGCTGGACTACCTCTTCACCGGGCTGCCCGTGCTCGGGTGCCGGGTGAGCGACACCGGGGTCTCCGACCACCGCGCGCTGCTGATCCGGGTGGACACCGGCACCGGCTGAGGACGCGCCCGGGCGGCCGCCGGACGACGGACCGGCAGCGGCGGCCGGCACCCGCGTGGCGAACGGCACGGCGGTCATCGGGGGCCGGGGCCTTCCGGCACCGCGCGGCACGCCGGGGACCTCGCGCCGGGCGGGGTCGGCGGCGTCACGCGATCACGCCTTCGTAGCTGCGGTCGCCGGCGGGCGGGGTGTGGCCGAACGGACCCGCCTGCTGCTGCGGTACGGCGTCGTACGACGGGGCGGGCTGGGCG
>Ga0247820_10000422_pt1 | contig 22440 bp, 27 predicted proteins | sample 13C_Glucose_Day1_2_FD_192480 | JGI IMG/M metagenome (GOLD analysis project Ga0247820, IMG submission 192480) | Soil microbial communities from agricultural site in Penn Yan, New York, United States - 13C_Glucose_Day14 | ecosystem: Environmental > Terrestrial > Soil > Agricultural land | place...
ACCTGGCCGCTGCCCGGGTGGACAAGGCGCTGGCCGTGACCCATTTCGAAGCCCCGTGACCAGGTTCGACGCACCGCTACCACTGGGAGGAAGCTGACGAAGGCTGTTCGCACAGGCTGCCCAAACGCCCGCACCAATGCCCACGACCGGGTCGGTGAGGCTCATACCGAGAATCTTGGAAAGCCCCGGCGTTCACCTCACAGACCTTGCGCATGATCTCTTCACAGCGCGTCAGCATGGCGTGCAGCTCCGCTACAACCATCGGGCCTATTCCAACGCTTCCCAGCGCCGCGCGCTGGCGCAGGCGTTCGGGTGCGCCAGCGTGGTGTGGAACGACTGCCTGCGCGACCGGAAACAAGCGCACGTTGCCGGGCTGCCGTATGTGACGGCGGTGGCCGCCGGGTGGTAGGGGGCCAGCACCACCCCCGTCCGGGCAGCCAGCTGGATGGTCCGCGGCGCCGGCCCTCCGTAGCGTTCCGACCATGGAGATCACGAAGAGTGCGCGGTGGGGCCGGTCCGGACGGTGGCGTGCGGGGCTGGCCGTGGCCGGGGCCGCCGCAATCGGGACCGCATCGCTTCTCGGGCCGGGTCCCACGGCCGAGGCCATGGGCACCGGTGGCGGGGACGCGCGGTCGCGGCTGCAGCGGGACGCGGACGCGGTACGGGACACGGGAGCCACCGGGCTGACGGTGCTCGCCCGGGACGCGGCCGGGCGCGAGACGCAGGCCCGGTCCGGCACCGCGAGCCTGAAGGACGGGGGCCGGGTGCCCTTCGACGCCTACTACCGCATCGGCAGCGACACCAAGACCTTCACGGCCGTGGCCGCGCTCCAGCTCGTCGGCGAGGGCACGCTGAGCCTGGACGACACCGTCGAGCAGTGGCTGCCCGGGGTGGTCGCCGGCAACGGCAACGACGGCAGCCGCATCACCCTGCGCAACCTGCTCCAGCACACCAGCGGCCTGGCCAATTACACGGACATCGCCTTCGAGGACCCGGCGGAGCTGACGCCCGAGCGCTTCCATGCACAGCGGTTCCGCTCGCAGACCCCCGAGGAACAGGTCGCCGTGGCGATGGAGCGGGCCCCCGGCTGGCTGCCGGACGCGGACGATCCGGGCGCCGAGACGCAGTGGGCGTACTCCAACACCAACTACGTGCTGCTCGGGATGGTCATCGAGAAGGCCACTGGCAACCTCTGGGCGCAGGAGGTGCACGACCGGATCATCGAGCCGCTGGGGCTGCGCCGCACGCTGATACCGGACACGTCGCCGTACGTGCCGATGCCGACGGCCGCCGGGTACACGCAGTTCCCCGGCCGGGACGACCTCACCGACACCACGCTGGCCGTGGGCGGCGGCGCGGACGGCGGCATCATCAGCACCACCCGCGACATGAACACCTTCCTGCGCGCCCTGCTGGGCGGCCGGCTGCTGCCGCCGGAGCAGCTGGAGCAGATGCGCACCACCGTCCCGGCGCCCGGCTACGCCACCGACGGCAGAACCCGCTACGGGCTCGGCCTCGCCTGGCGCCCGGCCGAGGGCTGCGAGGGCGGGATCTGGTACCACGGCGGCACGTCCTTCGGTACCGCCTCCGAGACCGCCGTCACGCCCGACGGCCGGGTGTCGGCCGCAGCTGCTGTCTTCACCACGCGCTTCGGTGACGAGAAGCGCTTCCTCGAGCAGGCGGAGGCCGCGGTCCGCCTGCTGGACCGGGCGGTGTGCGGCGACCGGAAGCGCGGTTGACCAGGGGCGCACACCCGCAGAAGACACCGCTTGATTTCTTCGATAGGAGTCGCGTAGTCGGGAGCGTGGGCCCACAACAGGTCCACTCGATCGGTTCTCAGACGTCGCAGGCTCGCCTCCAGCGATTCGCGTACTGCCGCGCGGAGGGCGGTCAGGGCCCGTCTTCCGCCGGAGGCGGAGGGTGTCGACGAGCCGGGAGACGATCGGGTCGGAGGCGACCGGCCCGAACACGGCCGGCTCGGCCCGCAGCATCGCGACATCGGCCAGGCAGTCCCTGCCCAGCGCCACCGCGAGCGCCACATCCAGCAGCACCTTGCCCGGATCGTGCACCGCCCGAGTCTTTCGGGGAAGGCGTGGGCGAGCATTGCGAGGGTGACCCAGTGGTGCCAGGGCGTCCACCGTCTGACCTGGTGTTCGTCCAGTCCGGCCAGGCCCTTGCCGGACTGGAAGGTCTCCTCGACCGTCCATCTGCGCCCGGCGACCTGCACCAGGGTGGACAGCGGAACCCGAGTAGCTGAGTAACAACGGCAGAAGGCGAGTTCGCCGGTGCGCCGGTTGCGGCGGACGAGCAGCTGGTGGTGTCGACCAGTGCCCAGTCGTAGAAGCGGTGGCCCTTCGCTCCGGCGCCGGCGGAGAACTTCTGCCAGGCCAGCTTTGGCAGCCTCCTGACCAGGGTGTCGGCACGGAACTTGCCCGCGCGGGTGGTGATCTGGTGGTCACGGGCGACGGCGAGGACGGAGCCGACCTGCCGTTTCTCCCGCTCGGTCCGCCCACAACCTCGTGACCGGAAGACTTTGGTCGCAGGCCCTGACCTGCCTCAACGCAGCCCTATGCAAAACCCTTTAGGGGTGCATTCTGTGTGCTTTCGACTGTCCTGCAGAAGGGGGTGATTAGTCGCTCCTCACCGGCTCGAGTAGGGCAGGAGCGCCATCTCGCGGGCGTTCTTGATCGCTGTGGCCAGCTCTCGTTGCTGCTGGGCTGTGACGCGGGTGACGTGGCGGCTGCGGATCTTGCTGCGGTCGGAGATGAACTTCCGCAGCAGGTCGGTGTTCTTGTAGTCGATGTAGGTGATGCCGGCCGCGTCCAGCGGGTTGGGACGGGACTTCAGGGGCTTGCGGGGGCCTTGGCGGGGGGCCATGGTGCTCCTTCTGTGTTGGGGCGGATGGGGCCGGTTTTACGCAACGGCGTCGAGCAAAGAGTCGAAGGCGGCTGGTAGTTGTTTCCACGCTTCGGGGCCTGCGGTGTACTCGGCGTCGGTGAGCAGGCAGGACTCCAGCAGCCGGGCGAGCCCGTCGCGGTCCAGGCCGGGTGAGGTGAAGACGAGGTGCTGGCAGCGGTCCCCGTGTTCGGGGTGCCAGTCCAGCGCGGCGGCCGCTCGGCGCATGGGCGGGAGCATCTCCCAGGCGGCGTCCGGCAGGGAGGCGAGCCACGGGCCGGCGCTCTCTACGCACAGGGCTCCGCCTGCGGCGTCCCAGGCGAGCAGGGTGTCGGGGCGGTTGGCGAGCCAGAAGCGTCCGCGGCTGCGGGCGGCGGCGCAGCAGAGGTCCTCCAGCGCCTGGTAGAGGCGTTCGGGGTGGAAGGGACGGTGCCGGTGCCAGACGAAGGTGGTGACTCCCGCTTCGTCGGCCTCTTGGGGGAGCAGGGCGCAGGCCGGGTGCTGGGCTGCGGCGGCCGCTTCGGCGTCGAAGCCGGCGAAGGCCAGCCGTGCGAGTTCCGCGGAGTCGGCGTCCACCTGCCTGGCGGTGGGGTGGAGTTGGGTGAGGAGCGCGCGGTCCTCGTCGTCGGCGTCCTCGCTCTCCATGACGGCGAGGACGGGGGCGTACTCCAGTTGCCTGGCCCAGGTGTCGCCGATGGTGCGCTGGTCGCCTGCCGCGGCGGCGAGGCCCGCCTCGGCCAGGTCGTCGCCGTTGCCGAGGCAGGGGAGGACGAGAGCCGGGTCCACCGCAGTGATCACGTTGGTGAGCCGCACCGTGTCGGCACAGTGCTGGACGACGACCTCGGCCATCCCTCTGGGTTCTACGGAGTCCCACAGCTCGACGACGGCGAGCGGGGTGAGGCCGGCGTCGGCGAGTCGTTCCAGCTCGGGGACCAGGTCTTCGCGCAGCGCACAGCACGCGCAGTCGTTGACCAGTGGGGTGTCGCCTCGGGCCAGCTCGCCGAAAGCGTCGCGCACCTGGCGCAGAACGGTGCCGTCGGCCGCCGAGGACAGGTCGTGGTGGAGGGCGACGCTGCCGGGTACGAGCCGCAGGAGGTGCTCCACGACCTGCCGGCGTGCCTCGGAGTGGAGCCCGGCGACGATGACGACGGGCAGTCCGGTCTCGTCCCGCATCAGTTGGCTCCGTGTCGGCCGTACCGGCGTTCGAAGCGCTCGACTCGCCCGGCGGTGTCCAGGACCCGGGCGGTCCCCGTGTAGAAGGGGTGGCTGACGTTCGAGATCTCGACGTCGACGACCGGATAGGTGTTGCCGTCCTCCCAGTCGATGGTCTTGTCGCTGGTCATGGTGGAGCGGGTGAGGAACGCGTAGCTCGCGGCACGGTCGCGGAAGACGACGGGGCCGTAGGCGGGGTGGATTGCGGGCTTCATGGGGCGTCCTTGAGATCTGGGAGGCGGAGTGGTGGGAGGTCAGCGTTCTTCGCGGAAGCCGACGTGGCGCCGGGCGATCGGGTCGTACTTGCGCAGCACCATGCGGTCGGGGTCGTTGCGCCGGTTCTTGCGGGTGACGTACGTGTAGCCGGTTCCCGCGGTGGAGCGGAGTTTGATGATCGGGCGTACCTCGTTGCGTGCCATGAGCGGTAGTATATGAGAATGGTTTCCATTATCAAGAACTAGCCGTCCGACGAGAGGTAGGTACGACCTTGTCCGCCCACTGCCAACTGACTGGTGCTCAGCCGGGCTTCGGCAACACCATCTCCCACTCTCATCGGCGCACTTCGCGCCGTTTCGACCCCAACATCCAACGCAAGCGCTACTGGCTGCCCAGCGAGGGGCGGCATGTCCGGCTGATGCTCAGCGCGAAGGCGATCAAGACGGTCGACAGCATCGGCATCGAGGCTGCCGTGGCCCGCATCCGTGCCCGAGGGGGAAAGGTCTGATGGCCAAGAAGAGCAAGATCGCACAGAACGAGAAGCGCAAGGCGGTCGTCGAGCGGTACGCGGCCCGCCGTGCCGAGCTGAAGGAAATCATCCGCCGACCGGCCTCTACCGACGCCGAACGCCGGGCCGCAGTGGACGAACTGCGGCGCCAGCCCCGCAACGCGAGTGCTACCCGAGTGCGCAACCGGGACAGCGTGGACGGACGACCGCGCGGCCACCTGCGGAAGTTCGGCCTGTCACGGGTCCGCCTGCGTGAGCAGGCCCACGCCGGCTTCCTGCCCGGGGTCACCAAGTCCTCCTGGTAGCCGTGCCGCTCGCACGACAGTCGGAGAATCCGGCTGTGACTCGGCGGAGTCACGGCCGGAACCGGCCGCGTAGCGTGCCTTGCGGATGTCAGGGCAGGCGCAGGAGGGTGAGCCGGTAGCCCTCGGCTAGGGGGAGCCGCCGCGCGGCAATGGCGGACACCATGTGCTGGCGTCTGGCGCTCGGGTGCTGCGGGGTCGGCTGGAGAGTGGCCGAGCATCTTCCACGCCTGCTTGAACACGGCGCCGGGGAGCATGCCGCTGACGGCTCCCAGAGCGAGACCGCCCCGGCTGGTAGGCGATCTTCGAGGCTCCCATCCGCTCACCCCGTTCCTGCGGCGGATGGGGCCTTGTCCTTCACCGGGCCGGGAATCTTGTCCTGCACCTGGGCGGCGGCCTGGGCGGCCTTGGCCTTCAACTCCTCGGCTTTGGTGGCCCACGTTCCTCAAATCCATGATCCTCCGCGACGGATGACCGCTCAGCCTTGATAGGCAAGTAGATACTTGCCTATCGTGGAGGTGTGCCCGATGATGTGTTCAAGGCGCTGTCTGATCCGACCCGTCGCGCGATCCTCGACGAGCTGACGTGGCGGAACGGTCAGACCCTCTTCGAAATCTGCACGCGGCTGTCCGGCAAGCATGGGCTGGGATTGTCACGCCAGGCAATCAGCCAGCACCTCGCCGTACTGGAAGCCGCGGGACTGCTGACGACGCGGCGTGAGGGCCGCTACAAGTTCCACGACCTCAATGCCCAACCGCTCGAGCAGATCGTCTCGCGCTGGCTCAAGCCGCACCAACCGGAGACTGGACCATGAGGATTTACGTCGCCCAGGTATTCGTCGACGACCAGAGCAAGGCTGAGGCCTTCTACACCGACGTGCTCGGCTTCGTGAAAAAGAACGACATCCCCCTCGGCGGCGGCGCCCGCTGGCTGACGGTCGTCTCGCCCGAGAACCCCGAGGGCGCCGAGTTGCTGCTGGAGCCGTCCGGCCACCCCGCTGTCCCGCCGTACAAGGAGGCGCTGGTCGAGGACGGTATCCCGGCCACCTCCTTCGAGGTCAAGAACGTCCACGAGGAGACCACCCGGCTGAAGGAGAAGGGCGTGGTCTTCACACAGGAGCCGATGAACGCGGGCCCGGTCACCATGGCCGTCTTCGACGACACCTGCGGCAACCTGGTCCAGATCATCCACCACAACAGCTGAGGCGTCGGCTCATGCAAAAGATCAACGCCTTCCTTATGTTCGAAGGACAGGCCGAGGAGGCGATGAACTTCTACGTTGCCACCTTCAACGGCGCGGTCGATAGCGTCACCCGCTATGGGCCGGAAGGACCGGGTCCGGAGGGATCCGTGCTGCAGGCGACATTCACTCTCGGCGGCCAGCAGTACATGTGCATCGACAGCCACGTGAAGCACGGGTTCACGTTCACCCCTTCGCTCTCACTGTTCGTCACGTGCGACGACGAGGCGGAGCTGGACCGCCTGTTCACGACACTCGGTGAAGGCGGCGGAGTGCTGATGCCGCTGAGTAACTACGGCTTCAGTACCAAGTTCGGCTGGGTGAACGACCGCTACGGCGTCTCCTGGCAGCTGAACCTGCCGTGACACGGGGCGCCCTGCTCCGAGTCGCAGACGAGCCCACCCTACGGCGAAGGGGCATGGCGAAATCCTCGCGCCATGCCCCTTCGTCAACTTGGACCGCACCCCGGTCAACTCTGGCGCTGCGGAGTAGGTGTGACGTCCAGGGACCCTGCCAGCGTAGAGCCTTGCGGTGATTGCGGGCCTAGCGGCGAAGCGGGCTGCGGGTCTGAGAGTCTTCGAGGAGACGTGGCGACGGCGTCCGTCCGGGAGCTCCTCCTGGAGCCAGGTGACGCATTCCGCGGTGGCCTCAGTGGAGTTGGGACGATGTCACCGGGCGGCCCTTCACAACCGGACGTGTGGATTCGCGCGGTCGTTACTGTCGCTGACGGGAACAGTGGGGCAGGCATCGATCACGAACGGGGATCTTGACCCACAGGCCGCGAAGAACGCGCAGGCCGTGGCCGAGGGCAGTGCCGCGGACCACCGCGTCGTAGTGTCCACCCTCATCGACGCCGACCCGCGCCGCTGCATGTAGTCCGTCCCGGGCGACGACGGCACTGTCGTGTCGGCGAACGTGAAGGCCGGCCTCTCGTCAGAGCGGCCGGCCGTCGAAGGAACCGCCGGAGCCTGGCTTGAACGTCGAGCCGAGGTCGTACTGCGCGATCCCGAAACGATGCCATCCGCCGCCGTCATGGGAGCGCGTGAGAATGCTCGACTGGCTGCGGATGTGTGTGAAGGCGGCCGCGCCTCAGAGTCTGCTGGTGGTCGCCTGACCACCAGCTGCCTGCAGAGCGCTGGTGGGCTCAGGGCCCCCAGTGGTGGCGAGCACGGGACATGTCCACTCGCGCCCCGTGCATCGGCGTTCCCTCGGCCCGCAGAAGGACCGGCGCCCGCCCACCGTGGCATTAGGGCGGTGTCCCGTCCGCGTACACGACACGCCACCACGGCACGCCCTCGTCGAGCAGACTCATGGTCCGACCCGCCTGGCGCGCACCGACACCGGCCCGCCGGCCGACGTCGCCGTAGGAGGCCACGGCACCCGCGGGAATCGAGCACACCGCTTCCCGGACGTCGTCGACGAAGGTCACGGCACCTCCAGGTCGGGCGGCGGGTAGGTGAGGTGGCCACCGCGGACCCGTGCGTGCTCGTTCAGGACCGCGGGTTTCGCGGCCGTCCGCGACATGATGTGCACGACCTCCACCCCGGCGACCAGCAGCGCGTCGGTGATCAGCCGACGGTGGCACCGCCACGGCACGGCCTCGCTGCACATGATCGCGGGCCGCTCCTGCTGCGCCAGTCGGATCAGCTCGTGCAGGCCCTCCGCGAACGCGTCGCTCGCCATGTAGTCGGCGTAGTCGCGGAACGCCTTTACCCGCCAGGCCTCGTTTTCACTGGGGACCCCTTTGGGGGTGTGTCGCCGGCCGCCGAGCTGCGCAATCCAGCGGTATCCGATGTTGGACGGCAGGTTCTGCACGATGGCGGACTGGTTCCACTGGGGATGTTTTCTCGACGAGGGGTAGGAACGCACATCGACCAGGTAGGTGATGTCATGGCTGCGTAGCATCTCCAGTACCTCGTCGAATTCATGCGTCGAATGGCCGATTGTATGGACGCGGCTGGCCATTGGCTCTACGCCTTCTTCAGTGCCCCACCCTTGTGTATGGCGATGTGGCCGGTCTTGTCGCTCTTTATCTCGTATTGTGGGTCGTCCGGCGAGCAGTGGCGCGTATAGCCCTTGAATTCCACATCGCGGGTGTGCTTCTTGATGATGACGCCTTCGACGTGTCCGGCCTCGGAGTTCCAGCGCACGTGGTCTCCCACGGCAAAGCCGTCCGTCATTTGAGGTCTCTCCGTTCCGTTTCTCGGCCGATGAGATGCGCGGGATGCGGCATCTCTACTCTGATACGCCTTCCAGATTCTCACGCGGGCAGGGCGGCGGCTATCCGGTGAACCGTTCGGCTGCCGAGCGGTGGGGGAGACGCTCCGATGGCACGGCATGTACTGCTCACACTCACGCGGGGTGGGTCACGGCTCTGTGCCGAGGTGGGCTGGAGCGGAGAGAATGGTCCGCGTGGAAGCGCATCAGCCACCGCAGCGAACCCCTGACGGGCACTTCGTCGTCATCGGGGGAAGGAAGTGGCGGGCAACCGATCCGTTGATCCCTGAGGAGGTCGCCGCTCGCCTTCGGCGTCACCTCATGTCGGCTCGTCGCGGGGTGCGCTCCGCGACGACTGCGGGCGACGCGCAGGCCGAGCGGGCAGCGCGTGCACGCGTGGACCGTGCGAAGGTCGCGCTGGGCGAACGGGGCACCCCCTGGTGGGACCAGCCCGAGGACGAGCGCCGGCGACGCTGGGAACAGGGGCTTGCCCGCCTCGACGCGGAGGCAGAGAGCTGAGGCCGTAAGAAGTCAATCTTCCGAGCCCGTCGGGCGGCGGCCCGCGCGTTCTTAAGCCAAATCCCTACCCGGTATCGACGACCCGGACGGGCCGTTCGGCGCCCGCTGTTACCTCCTGCACGCCGGACGACAGCTTCCTCGCACCACCACCCGGCCGACCGGCAGCCGCAACATCCGCACCGCGAGACCGAACTCCACACCCGGACCCCATCTCCCTCAGGAAAGGGAAGCAAGCGCCGAGGGAATCAGCACCGGCACCGGGGGTACCTGCACGCCCTTCACTGTCCATCCATGCAGGAGAGAGCGCCATGACCCACAGGACCGGAAACGACGAGGGCAACCGATTCTGCAAGGCGTGCGGCACGCCGGCCGAAGACGGAGCGCTGTGCCGCCACTGCGGCGCAACCCTGGAGCTCCCCGACCGTGCGGGACTGGTCGATGACCAAGGCGCCGCAGTGCGCCGCGACTTCGAAGGCCGCACCCGCAGCAAGGACGAGTAAAGGGCGGTCGCAGGACGGACCTGACCATCTTGGGCCGTTGAACGGCGTTCGCGGGGGTACACGGGCCGGCATGGCATCCAAGACCGATCGCGTCATGTCCTTGCGGGCCGTGCGGCAGCTGCGCCGGGTCCGCGCCTTCTACACCGCAGGTGCCCTGCTGTGGGCGGTGCTGACCGCCTGGACCGCCTGGCAACAGCCCGGGAGCCGGCAGATGTGGGTGTCCGCTCTCCTCCTGGCCGTTTTCAGCGGCCTGCTGCTCACAGCCTCCCTGTGGCTGCAGCGCCTCCGGACCGCAGGCTCGCGGCGTCCCGCGCACCATGCCGCATCACGCGGGGCCACCGGACCGCGGCAGGCGGCGGCCTGACCTGCCGCCGGTGAGAGCCGCACCGCCCGCCGGTCCGGCTCTCACCGGGTTCCTGGGCCACTTTGCCCAGCGGGTCGCGGCGGCGTGCGGTCTCCCTGGATGCGTGACCGGTCGTGCCTGTACGTGGCCGGCACGTTCGGCCGCGCCTATTCCTCTGCGGTGACGCCGGGGCCGGGCCGGTATCCGCATCCGAGGAACACGAACTCCTTCGGGGCGACGCGGACTTCGGTGCGGTCCCAGTGGTAGACACCGTCCTGCTCACCTTCGTAGGCGAAGGAGTCGCCCGCTTCGATGGTGAAGTACTGATCCTCTCCCGTCTCGCCGAAGAAATCCCACTCCGGCACCCACTCGGAGGCGAGTTCCATTCCGGGCGCCCGCCCGTCGACGAACCAACGCTGCTGGAGCTGGACGCGTACGTCGTACGAAGAGGTGTTGCGGACCTTCACCGCGTACGTGGCGGAGGTGGGGTCGTCATCGGCGTCCGGCTGCTCGATCGTGGCGGTCGCCTTCAGGGTGGAGACGCCGGGGCAGTCCTCGTTCTGTTCGGTCGCCACCGGCTCGCTGTACACGTCGTCGGTCACTGCGGCGATCTGATCGGGGCAGTAGAAGGTGACCGCCTCGACGAGGAAGGCGGCCTGGTCGATCGGGTCGGTGAGCGGCAGGCCTACGGCGTCAGGGACATCGGTCATCTCCGTCCCGCCGGTGAACTCGCTGCAGACAGCTTTCGCGTCCCTGATGGCGGCTTTGCGGAAATCCGAGATGTCATATCCGCCGTCGGAGAACGACATGGCTTCGTACTCCGTGGCGCCGGGCCACGCGGTGAACTGGCCGACGTCACCGACGAACGCCACGTCGCGTGCGGCTGCGGAGCTGAACTCGGGAACGGCTATGGAGGGCGGCCCGGAGTCAGGATCCTGCGAACTCTCCTCGGCGCGGGGCTCGGTGGAGGTGCCGTTCTTCGCACTGTCCGACAGTGGCGCGGGTGCGGCACCGGACCGTGCCGGCACCGGCTCAGTGCCGCCGGCCACGAGGACGGTGACGACGGTGACAAGCGCGAGGCCCGCCGCCACGAGGACCGCCACGGCGCGCCGCCGCCTGAACGCCTCACGCCCGGCCTCGGTGTTCTTCTCCAACGAGGATTCCGTGCGCGCGGCAGGAGTTGGCTGGTCCGCCGGTCCCGATTTCCTGTCAGACATCTCCTGCGTCCCTCTGTTCAAGCACGGCCACCACGTGCGGCTACGACAACCGAAGATGATCACTCTACGGCGTCCCTGCAAGTTCTACACATAACCATTACGGAACGGTGAGACGCCCCTGTTGCGCCTGACAGCACCCGCCCGCCTGTCGTCACCGGCCACTGCGCAGGGGTGTCAGGCGCCGTACTTGGCGGGCCTGGCGGCCTCGCCCGTGTCCGTGTCCAGCGTGCGCACCCTGGTGGATGAGGTGTCGCCGCGATGGACGATGACGACTGCTGTGAGGCCGACGGCCAGGCCGAAAGCGGTGTGCGGACCGAATGTCTCGCCGAACGCGAGGGCTCCCCAGACCGCGGTGACCGGGGCCATGAGGAACATGAGCGTGTTGACCTTGGTCACTCCGGAGCGCCTCAGGATGAGCCAGTACAGCCCGTATCCGCCAAAGGTCGACAAGGCTACGAGCCAGGCGATCGCGGCCCAGAAGGAGAGCTCGGTGGGCGGCTCCGCGGCTCCGGCGCTCACGGCAAGGGCCGTGAAGATGACGGCACTGGTGGCGCAGTGGACGGTCAGCGACACCGCGGGCTCGACCCGTACGCGGGAGCGGCTTTCGAGGAACGTGGCCGCTACCAGCGAGAACATGCCGAGGAAAGGGATGAGATAGGCCCACCAGGCCGCACCGGTGCCGGCCGCGGCATCGGCCATGGTGACGATGGCGACGCCGCTCACTCCCAGGCACAGGCCGAGCCACTGCTTGCGCGAGACGTGTTGACGCAACAACGGTCCGGCAAGTGCCCCGGCGACGAGAGGTTGGACGCCGTCGATCAGGGCTGTGGTGCCGCTGGAGACCCCGAGTTGGATCGCACAGTAGACCGTGAGCAGGTAGCCGCTCTGTGACAGCGTGCCGATCATGGCCTGCCGGGCCACATCCCGCGGTGCGAGGTCCCGCCACGCCGTTCTGGAGACGGAGGCAATGACGACCAGGGCGACGGCCAGCGGAAGGAACCGCCACATCAGGACCGTGACCGCGGACGCACTGCCCGCGCCGAGCTTGGCTCCTATGAACCCGGAACTCCAGCAGATCACGAAGGCGATCGAGAGCAGGATGTTCACGCCTCAACCTCCACTAGACAGATCGGTATACTCCTCGACTCACTATACAGATCGGTATACTGTCGAGGTATGGGCACTACCGAGAGGCCGCGACGGATCGCGATGACGCCTGCCGCACGCCGCGTCCTGGAGGCCGCCGCGGGGCTGTTCTACGAACGCGGCATCCATGCCGTCGGGGTGGACCTGATCGCCGCCGAGGCCGGGGTGACGAAGAAGACCCTCTACGACCGGTTCGGTTCCAAGGAGCAGATCGTCGTGGAGTACCTCGCGGATCGCGACGAACGCTGGCGGGCCTTCCTCGCCCAGTGCATCGACACCGCTCAGGCGACACCGGAGGCGCGCGTCCTGGCCGTCTTCGACGCCTCACGCGCGTGGTCGGCGAAGAACAGTTCCAAGGGGTGCGGCATGGTCAACGCCCACGCCGAGATCAGCGATCCGTCCCACCCGGCCCACCGGATCATCACCGGGCAGAAGCAGTGGATGCTCACCCTCTTCACCGACCTCGCCGGGGACATCACCCCGGACGGGGCCGGCGCCCTGGGCCAGGCACTCATGCTGCTTCACGAGGGAGCGCTCGTCGCCCACGGCCTGAACATCTTCGCGGACCCCTTCGGCCATGCCCGGGAACAGGCGCAGGCTCTCCTTGCCGCCACAGGGGACTCCCCGGCGAAGCGGTGAGGCGGGGCAGGTCAGGCCAGCAGCAGTGGCATGTCCCAGTCGGCCGGTGTGCCGTCCACCGCGTAGGAGTCCAGGGCGAGCGCGGCGCCGGCGGCGCCGTCGAGGTAGCCGGAGACATCGGAGCCGAACGGCACCTTCGTCATGGTGAACCGCAGTCCGAAGGGCAGTGACGGGTCGAAGGCGGAGACGAGTTCGGCGGCGATGTCGTCCCGCAGCTCGGCCAGCCGGACGTCCTGCCACTCCTCGTTGAGCCGGCCGAGCTGGTGCAGAGCCCCGGCCCAGCCGTGGCACAGCGCATGGTCGTCGATGCCCCACGCCGACCGGGGAAGGACGAGCAGCCGGCCCACGGAGGCGCGGGCGAGGTCCGAGAACTCCGCCCGGCCGAGAGCCCGTCCGGCCAGTTGCAGGGCGCGGGAAACCCCGGGAGTCCCGTAGCACCAGGCCGGCCACTTGGCGCTCCCGTCGTAGGCGGCAGGCCCCCGTTTCCACTGGTCGAAGGAGAGGTAGCCGGGCCAGAACAGGCCGTACCGGTCGGCCACCGCCCAGGTCCGCAACAGGTCGGCCGTCGCCTCCATGGCCTCCTGCTGCCCCGGCACCCGGATGCCCTGCTTCCACGCCAGGGCCATCAAGGCGAGCGGCCCGGCGACGCCGTGTGACAGGCCCAGGTTGAGGTGGCCGCCGGGGAACGCCGACTCGGAGCCGATCCGGGGCGCGTCCAGGGCCCACCAGCGCGGCACTGTCGCGCCCTGGTGCTCCACGGTGCCGAGCGACAGGCGTACGAGGTAGTCGAGCACCGCCGTCAGTGGCTCCTCGCAGCTCTCCGCCCGGGCCAGCAGGTAACGGCCCACTCCGGCCAGGCCACGGACCACCTCGTAGCGCCCGATGGTCGGCAGCGGCCGCTCTTCGACGGGGGGCAGGACAGTCCGCACGAGCTCGCGCTGGTAGGCGTCGAAACGCTGGAGCGCGGAGAGGTAGCCGCCGGTGGTGCGGTGAGCGAGCAGCACGGCGAACGCCAGGGCCCCAGGCCCCTTGAAGATCCCGCCCGCGGCGCCGGGCCCGCCCGAGAGGGCGCGGGTTCCCGCTGTGAGATACGCATGGGCGCGCGGCACCTGCCGCGCCGCGTCCCGGGCGGCTCCCGCAAACGCGAGCGCGAGCCCGGGGCTGCCGCTGCCGAGGGTGAGCTCGGCCCAAATCAGCTCGGCGACCCCGTCGTCCGCGGCCTGCGCCGGTATGCGCGTGGCCGCCATCGTGGCGGCGGGGTCGGCCAGCCGGTCCAGGATGTCCGCGGAGACGGCGGCAGCACGCTCCCGGAGGTCCTGAGCCGCATGCCCGGCCGGGCGCTTGCCCGTCGCGCCGCCAGTGGTCCTGTTCACCGCGCGCTCCCGTGCCCCGCCCTCGGTGGAGCCGCTCATCGGCCGCCCCTGCTCTCGTGCCGCCGCCGGCCGACATGAGTCCGCACTGCGCCCCGCAGAACCGCATACCCGCGAGCCTCGGCCGACCGGTCGATGCCGAACTGACGGTTGTGCCGCATGTGCAGCAGCGACAGCAGGGCCTCGTCGCGGTCGGCCTCCGGAGCGGACAGGATCAGCCGCCCGTACGCGCGCGGTTCGGGCGACTCGGACCACAGCGCGCTGAGCGACGGCGCCCCGAGTGCTTCCGCGGCCGACGACACCGCGCTCCCCGGCCTGATCAGCCGGTCGGCGACCGCGCGGTGCCGCTGGTAGACCTCGTGCTCCGCGGTCTTGGTGAACATCCGGTCGACCCAGCCGCACCAGTCCCAGTCCCCGAGGGACTCCAGGAGCACCGCGTGCCCGAGCGCGGCGAGCACGTCGGCGGGGAGCGCCCGCGCAACGCCCCGCAGAGCGCGCAACTGAACGAGCACCGACAGGCTGTCCGTGCGGAACACGCGCTCGGCGGCCTCCTGCAGTGCCTCGCCTCCGTACCGGTCGCTCTCGGGCCGGTACGTGTCGAGCGTCATCGTACGCAGCACCCCGCTCTCGACGAGGGCCCGTGACACACGGCTGACCGCAGGCAGCACACGGCCGTTCAGCACCTCGGGATCGCCGTGGAACCGCAGGCGCAGATGCGGCTCGGGGTCCTGATAACGCAGGAAGAACCAGCGGTCGACCTCGTCCTCGATCTCGGCCAGCACAGCGGGAAGATGCTCGGCGAGCAGGGCTTCGTGGGCCGACGGCTCCGCGTACCACTTGACGAACAGCCAGTCCTCACCCGGCAGATGGATTCCGGTGGGGGCAGGCCGGACGGACGGGGCGGTATGCGCTCGCTCCGCGTCTTCCGGCGCCGTACGTCCGGCTGGCCGCCGTGTCCCCGCGAGGGGCACCACGATCTCCGTGCTGTGCCCGCCGTTCCAGCCGAGCCCCGCGCCGTCGGCCGTCAGGTCCTCATGGAGGACGAACCGGGGATGTGGAGCGGTCAGTTCGGCGCGCAACAGGTCGCGGTCCCAGCGGTCGCGCAAGTCGACGGGGTACATCTGGTCGTTGCGCGCGATCTGCAGGCGGTCCGGTACGGCAAGACGCCGGCGCCAGGCGTCGAGGCCCTGCTCCCACGCCTCGGCGCCCTGCGCCCGGGCCGCGTCGCGCAGCCGGCGGCCCGGCAGCCACCGCTTCGGCATCGCCACCACCCGTCCGTACCGGACGCGTGGCAGATACGGCAGGACATCATGTCCGGCCCAGTCCCAGCCCGACCACACCCGGGGCCGCGCCGTCGCGAGATCCATGAGGAACCGGGCCACGGGCGGAGCCTGTGTGTCCAGGGCCAGCATGTGCGGCAGCACCGGACGGACCGGGCGGCCACTGTCCGGGTGCAGCAGCCGCAACCCGTCGGAGCCAGCGGCGACGAGCAGCGAGCGCCAGTCCAGGCAGCGGGGGTCGTCCCGGTCGTCGGGTACGCCGACGGGGATGCGGTAGGGCAGCAACCGGGGCACCTGCACGATGTTGAGGCCGCGCGGCTCACGGGGCATCAACTCGACCTGCGCCGCGATCACCGTGTCGTCGGGTGTGCCGGCGGTGTCGGCGGCCAGCCGGGCGAGTGCGCCGGTGAGGCCCGCCACCGCCGCGAAACGGCCCGCGGTGGCGCCGGCCGTCCAGGCGCCGATGTGCGGGCTGCCGAGCAGCCGGAAGTCGCCGCGCTCCAGTGCGGCGGTGCTCTCGGAGAGAACCTGGAAGCAGAGTTCGAGGCTGCGCGGCGGCACGGCTGCGGGATCGTGCCGGGCTACTTCGGAAAGACGCCGTACGACCTCGTCGCTCAGCACCAGGTCGCCCCCGGACAGGACCGCCTCCTGAAGCAGCTCGCCGATCATCGCGCGCCTGGGGCCGTCCGCCTCGTCGCCGGGACCGCCGCGTGCGTACGCGGGCTCGGCGCCGTACTCGGGGGGCAGGCCGAGACCGCGGTGCGGATCGACCAACTCGCCCAACGGCACGGCGCAGGCGGTGCCGTAATGCTCGATGAAGCGGTCGCGGTAGTCCCGCATGTACGCCAGCGTCGTCCACTCCGGAGTGATGGCCCAGATGGCGGCCGCATACCGGCACACCTCCCGGCCGACCGCCTCCGGCACGACGAACTCGCCGGGTATGTGCAGATCCACATGCAGCGGCGGCCGGGCGTGCGTGTCGCTGTGCGTGCCCGGGACGTCGAGGCGGCGCACCTCGTCCAGGAGCCGCTGCCAGGAGTCTCCGCCCAGCCCCGGGGGATCCTCCTGATGCCGTGCACAGGCCGCCCGGATGTCCCGCAGCGCCTGCGCGTCTTCGGGAAGCGCCGCATCCAGGACCGCCTCGATGCCGTCGAGCAGCGCGACGTCGATGCGATGCGGGGTGATCGAGGTGAGCAGGAAGCCGTGCTGCAGCAGTCCCGCCAGCTGACGGTCGAGCCGTTCGGCGTCCAGCGCCGGAAAGCGCTCCGTCAGCCAGGCAAGCAGATCGGCGTACGGCACGAGGGTCCGTGCCCGCTCGCGCACAACGCTGACCAGCGCGTTGTCCCGCACCGACTGCTCCTGTCCACCCGTGCGCAGATACAGCCGCCCACCCCGGAGGAAGCACAGGTCGTTGAGCACGACGTCCACGCGCCTGCGGACGGAGGGCTCGGCGAGCCAGGCCAGTACCCGGCGGCGCAGCCACGCCCCGTCGAGCCGGACCGCGACCTCACCGGTACCCGGCTGCGCTTTGGCCGCGGAACCGAACCGGGCGGTACCGACACCCGCGAACAGGCCGAACGGCGTCGGGCGCGCCCCGGCGCGGCGGGCGTACCGCGTCAGGGTCCGCGCGGCGCTCAGGGTCCGCTTGCGGCCCAGCGCAGCCGCGCCTTCATCACTGGTCAGACCGGTCAGACTGTGGGCCAGCGAGCCGCTGGCCACCCGGACCGCCTGGCCGAGCAGGGGATCGGAGGCGAGCTGCCGCGCCCCGGAAACCGGCTCGGCGGCGTCGACCCTGGCCAGAGCGGCGTCGCGCGGCCGACTCGCCATCCGGACGAGCACGGGCTCCCGTACTTCAAATGCTGCAGATGCTCGGTGGGCTTCGGACTCCGCCGCCACGTGGTGTGCTCCTCGCCGTCGTACGGAAGAGCGGGGCGGGCCAGGGCCGCCCCGCTCGGAAGAGCCCCGAAGGGCCTCAGTCCGTCAGCAGCAGATGGGACAGCGCGTGCCGATCGCGTAGCTGCTCGGCGAGGTGTAGGTGCCCTGGCCGAACGACTCGGCCTGCTCCGGCAGATCGGAGACACGCAGATCCAGGTCGAGGTCGAGCTCGGGGGCTTCGTGGGACAGAACGATTTCGGTACGCATGCTTCTCCCTTGGGTGGTGGGGTGCACGGACTCGAACATCCAGGGCCGCGGTTGAGGCCCGGACATGCGTATCCTTTGCTCACGCTACTGACAGTCGCCAGACGAAAACGAGCCATTGATCAAGGGGCCGGCCGCTGCCGGGTCGCGGAGGGCGTCAAGAAGGACGTTGAGAGGGTTCGCGCCGTGTGCGCACTAAGGCCAGTCAGGCGCTACGCGTACGGCGGGTCTGCCGTGGCCGAGTCCGCTTTGAGCCAGGGATGGGGACTGCGGCCGTCGAACGTCCGCGAAGAGGTATGCCGCGCTGAAAGCCTCGGCGGCATTGCAGCCGCGCTGCGACTGGCTCCGGACGCCGGTTTGCCGGAGCGGCAACACGAGTGGCGTTGCCGGGCTTCGGTGGGCGACGGTGGGCCCATGAGCGACGACATCGCGGCGGGATCGCCCGCGTACGACACTTCCTTGGCCGGCGACGGATACCTCGGAGACCCCTCGGTACGGGCGGAGTGGGACGCCCGGTATGCCGACCGGCAGCAGCTGTGGAGCGGCCGGCCCAACGGCGCGCTCGTGGCCGAGGTCGCCGGTCTCGTACCCGGACGGGTGCTCGACGTCGGCTGCGGCGAGGGCGCGGACGCCGTCTGGCTCGCGCGCGGCGGCTGGGACGTGACTGCGCTCGAGGTTTCGGGCGTGGCGCTGGAGCGGGCGGCCGGGCACGCCCGGGACGCGGGCGTCGCCATTCGCTGGGTGCACGCTGCACTGACGGAAGCGGCGCTCCCGCCGGCCTCCTTCGACCTGGTCTCCGCGCAGTACCCCGCCCTGCTGCGCACCCCCGACGCCGCAGCCGAGCGGGCGCTGCTCGCGGCCGTCGCGCCCGGCGGCGTGCTGCTGCTCGTACACCATGCGGGGATGGAGACCCAGCAGACACACGACAGTGGCTTCGACCCGGCTGACTACGTCTGGCCCTCGATGGTCACCGCCCTGCTCGACGACGACTGGAAGATCGAGGTGAACGAACAGCGTCCACGGGTAGCCCCCGACGGCGGCGCCGGCGCGCACCATACCGACGACGTCGTGCTGCGCGCGCGACGGCTGCGTGCGGTTCGATGAGACCGCTACCCGGATCTTCGCTTCGCTCGCCTGCGGGCCTGAGGTGAGTCCCGGCCGTGCGGAACCGGGCGCTGGGAGCCGCACGTCCCCTCGTACATGCTGATCGTTCTGGGGATACTCTTCGCCGTCGCGCCCGCCGTCGTCTGGATGACGATCGCCCGCACCCGCGCCGTCGGCTTCGCGATCGGCGGCACACTGCTCGCCGGAGCCGGTCTGCTGATCAGTGTTCAGCAGGGTTGGATCGACGCCCCCAGACCCGACGCACATCTCATGTTCACGGCTCTCGCGCCCTTGCTCATCGCCTGCGGCGTGGGACTGGAAGGACGGCACGAGAACTCTCCTCCCCCGGAATGGGTCTCACGCCGCAACGGAGCGATCGGCTTCCTGGGGACGCAGTTCGCCCTCACCCTCGCGGTCGGCCTCCTGTACGCCCTGTTGATCAGCGAAGGCTCAGACGCCCCGCCGTCCAAGGCCCTCCCCTCATTGCCGCCCGGAATCAGCATGGTCGACGAAGGCACCAGCTGCGGTTCCGGCGGCTGCTGGCGCGCCGCGACGGTCACCAGCGAGGACGGCCTGTCCCGCCCGGAGATCATCCGCGAACTGGGCCTCCAGCAGGAGAGCTGCCGCTCCAGCGGCTGGCTGCTCGACTGGCGTGACGTGTGCGTCGGAGCCAGGGACAACGGTGAGAACGTCACCATCTACGCGAGCTGGGGATACTGAGAGGCCGTTACCTGGTCGGCCACGGTGGTCCTGAACGATGAACGAGCTGGACCGGCCCGGCTTCCGTGCCGTCGATGGATGCGGGGCGATATTCGGTGGTCGTTGCCTGGGAACGGTGTTCATACTGCCGCAATGGAGCCGGTGACGATTGAGACCGACCGTCTGCTGCTGCGAGCCTTCACCTCTGCCGACGTGGACGCGGTGCACAGAGCCTGCCAGGACGACGACATCCAGTTCTACACGCCGGTGCCGGTGCCGTACCGGCGTGCGGACGCGGAGAAGCTCGTCCACGAGAAGTTGCCCTCCCAGTGGGCCGAGGACAGGGACTACACACTCGGTGCGTTCCGCAAGGACACCGGCGCCCTGGTCGGCTCGTACTGCCTGACCCTCGTCAGTCGCGGCGTCTGGGAGCTCGGCTACTGGGCGGTCAAGGAGCAGCGCGGCCAGGGCTTCTCGGTGGAGGCGGCGCGGGCGGTGTGCGACTGGGGCTGGACCACGCTCGAGGTGCACCGGATCGAGTGGTGGGCCATGGTCGGGAACACCGGCTCGCGCGCCGTCGCCGAGAGACTCGGCTTCACCGTAGAGGGGACCCTGCGCAGTCGTGGCATCGCCAACGACGGCAAGCCGCATGACTGGTGGGTGGGCGGACTACTGAGGCCCTGATGCCCGGGCCGGCGCGAACGACAAGACCGGCGAACCGGTCTCCGATCCGGGAATCCCGGCCCACGCGACCGGGGGAGACCCGTGCCGATGCCGGCTGTTCGGGCCCGGCCCGCCGGTCCAGGGGCGGTGTCGCCCTGGACCGGCGGGCCGGGCCTGCCGAACGTGTGCGGATGTCTGCCCGGCTCAGGCGGCTTGAGTGAGTTCGGCGCGGCCGAACAGGAGGGCGTAACCGGTGGGGAGTTGGCGCAGGATGCGGGTCAGTAGTTCCGGGCCGGCCGAGGCGGCGACGGTGGCGAGGACGGAGCCGGTGTCCCAACGGGTGGTGGCCGGAGTGGCTCCGCTGCGGGTGGCGAGGTCTTCGACGAAGGCCCAGCCGGTGAGCGGCTGCGGGCTGGGGATTTGTCCGGTGAGGACGAGTGCGGCCTCCCTGGGCAGGCGGGCGGCCAGTTCGACGCGTTCCTCGCCGGTCAGCTGGCGTCCGAGTCCCGCAATGACGAGGCGGACCGCTTCCTCGGCTCTCTCCCGGGTGGGGTAGGCGCCTTCGTAGCGGACCCTCTCCAGCATCTGCTCGAACGTCATAGCCGGCAGGTGCTGGAGTGGAGCGCGCTGGTCGGACATCTGCGGTGGTTGCCCTTCTGTTGTCGTGGTTGTGGCATCCGGTGGCCGGCGGGGTGTGGGCAGCGGATGTGAGTGTGGTCAGGCGGGCTGGGGGACGCTTCGCGTCGCACGGTCACGTCGGCCGCCGCCCTTCTTCGGCTGCCTCTGCTCCGGCCGGGACGCGGAGGACGGGCGAGGGAGGGGAGAGAGACCGAGTGCCCGTCCTCCGCCGTCGGCCGGATCCTGCCGCCGGTCAGCCGGAGAGCTCCTTGCGGTCGGATCCTCCGCCGATGGCGATCTTGCGTGGCTTGGCGCGCTCGGCGATCGGGATGCGCAGGGTGAGCACCCCCGCCTCGTAGTCGGCCTTGATCTGATCGGTGTCCAGCGTGTCGGCCAGCACGATCTGGCGGGAGAAGACTCCCAGCGGACGCTCGGAGAGTTCCATCTGCACGTCGTCGGCCTTCGCCAGGGGGCGTCGCTCGGCCTTGACCGTCAGCATGTTCCGCTCGACGTCGATGTCGATCGCCTCCGGGCTGACGCCGGGGAGGTCGAAGGCGACCACGTACTCGTGGCCCTCGCGGTAGGCGTCCATCGCCATCGCGGACGGCCGTGACCAGGTGGCCGGGCCCGTCAGATGCTGGGCCAGACGGTCGAGCTCACGGAAGGGGTCGGTGCGCATCAACATCGTGAAACACCTCCAAGGGGTCGGGCAGTAGCTGCCAATGCGCCTCGAATCCGTTGTAGCATGTCATCCAATGGATGACAAACATGATGTCGCTGAATGGATGACACGCCCGGAGGTGCCCATGGCAGCAGCCGGCGAGCCGGCCCCTTCCCGAGACGATGCGCGGAGTCCGGCTTCATTTCTCGCTGCGGCGGCAGCCCTGGAGACCATCGACGGCGCCCTGCGCGCCGCGCGTCACGATGGCATCGTCGGCCCGGGCGACAGGGGTGCCGACCCGGAACAGGCCCTGGCCTCCCTCCTGTTGCTGCGGCAGGTGCGCGAGCAGCTGGCCGGCTGGGAGACCGGCCTCATCGAGACCGCGCGCCGCGCGGGCGCCAGTTGGGCCGAGCTCGCCCACCCGCTCGGCGTCGCCAGCCGCCAAGCCGCCGAACGGCGCTACCTTCGCGGCAGGCCCGGTCCCGCCGGAAGTACGGGCGAGCAACGCGTCCAGGCCACCCGTGAACGCCGCGCCGCCGACCGGACCCTCGCCGTCTGGGCCCGCCGTAACGCAGCCGACCTGCGCCGCGTCGCCGCTCACATCACCACTCTCACCGACCTCCCCACCGGTGCCCGCCTGCCCGTCGGCCAACTCGATGAGGCCCTCGCCCAGGATGATCCCGCCGCTCTCCTCCGTCCCCTGAAAGCGGCCCGCCCCCACCTGACGAAGGCCCACCCCGATCTGGCCGCCCGACTCGACGCCCTCACCGACTCCGCCCGGGCCACGCTCGCGCCCGCCGACGGGCCCGAAACCGGTACCGCCGGTTGAGCGTCGGCCGCGCCCGGTCGGGCACGCGGCCGTCGCGCCGGGCTCCGCCGCGGAGTGTGCTCACCCGCGGCGGGCGGCCCGGCGGGCCTTGGCCGCACGGTCACGCGTTCTGCCGGGTGACCTC
>Ga0247820_10000424_pt1 | contig 22417 bp, 24 predicted proteins | sample 13C_Glucose_Day1_2_FD_192480 | JGI IMG/M metagenome (GOLD analysis project Ga0247820, IMG submission 192480) | Soil microbial communities from agricultural site in Penn Yan, New York, United States - 13C_Glucose_Day14 | ecosystem: Environmental > Terrestrial > Soil > Agricultural land | place...
GGTCAACTGCGAATTGGGGAGACGCCGTGCGAGGTCGGCGGAGTGCTCACTGGCGACCATGAGGTCGTTGTCGCCGTTCGCGACGAACACTGGCGCGGTGATCTGTGACAGGTCGTCGGGTGCTGCTTTCCCGCCGCCCATGATTGCTTTCAATTGCGCGAGGCGGGCCTGCATCGAAATGCGTGTGTCTCGGTCGATGGCACGTTCGGCGAGCCGGGCGAAATAGGCGTCGGCGGAGCGTTTGCCTTCGGTCGTGCGTGGAAAGAACAGGAAGTGTCGGGCATCTTTGCGGGCAAGGGCGGCTTTGAGATAGGCGCGTCCGACGATCCTGCGCATTTGGTCGATTCCGCCCCCGCCCCGTGGGCCGGTGCCTGCCAACACCATTCGCCGAACCAGTGTCGGATTCTGCAAGGCGACCATCTGGGCTACCCCACCGCCGAGGGAGAAGCCGAGTAGGTCGACGCTGTCGTGACCGAGTGCTCGTATGAACGTGGCCGCATCACGTCCCATCTGCTCGAGGTTGGCGGGGACCTTCGAGTCGGTCGCGCCGACGCCACGGTTGTCGAACGTGATGACGTGGTGGTGAGCGGCGATGCCGTCGATGATGCGGGGGTCCCAGTCGTCCAGAACGGCGGCGAAGTGGTGCAGGAACACCACGGGCACGCCTCCCGTGGGGCCGAGCTCACGGTAAGCGAAGTTCACGCCGCCGGCGAGGACGGATTTGGTCGGCACCGTGGTCCAGGTGCGGGTGTCGGCTGGTGCGCCGTGGTTGGTTGCCATGTCTGTCCTCTATCCGAAGGAAGTGAGCCTGGCCTATGAGAGCCCGATTGAATTACGCTCATACTATTATGGTCGTAAGGTTATCGGATAGACTTCGGTAGGGCAAGGACGCGGCAGCATGGAGGATCATCGACATGGCGAGATATGGCAGCGAGCACAAGGCGCAGACGCGCGCTCGGGTGGTGGAGGCGGCGGGTCGACGTCTGAAGAAGGATGGGATCGACGGGGCCGGCGTGAGTGCGTTGATGTCCGACGCCGGGCTGACCAACGGCGCCTTCTACGCGCACTTCGCGTCGAAGGACGAACTCGTCGCGGTGGTCTTGGCCGATCAGCTGACGAAGCAGCTGGATGCTCTGCGGGCGCTACCCGACGACGGTCACTCGTTGCAGTCCTACATTGAGGGTTATCTGTCGGTGAGTCATCGTGACCAGCGTGAGAACGGATGTCCCTCCGCTGCCCTTCTCAGCGAGATCAGTCGGTCGAAACCGATTGTGCAGGAATCGTTCACGCATGGTCTCGAGGCGATGATCACCATCGTCGCCAGTCGTACCCACATCGATGACACAGCCGCGGCGCGAACGATAGCGATCGGCCTGATGTCGAGCCTGATCGGGACCCTGCAGTTGTCGCGGGCGGTGTCGGACCCGACGCTGTCCAATGAGATCCTCGCGGCCGGGCTCGCGAACGCGTTTCGCCTACTCGAACAATGAAGCAACCGACTGGGAAGAGACGTCAATACAACGACCGAACGCGACCGCACCCGAACCCGTACGCAGTGGACCCTCGGGCTCATGGCGTTGGTCCCGGCCATCAGCGGGGCGCAGCAGGTTCTGTTGGGTGCGCTGTCGGCTTTCGGGGGCGAATTAGAGGGTCTCAAGCGACCGGCGAAATCTGTCAATTCTTCCGAACAGCCATTCTGATCGGCCGAACCGGCTCTCGAGCCCTACGGAAGTCGCGTAGCGCCCTCGGACGACAGCTGTACTTGCCGGCAGTCGCTGGTTTGTTAACAGTGGGGTAGACTGTTAGTAACTGTTAGGAGGTGTTCATGGTGGGCACAATCGACGACCGTTACCTCGCCGGCGACGTCGACTTCGAGGCCGCGGTGGGGGAGGCGCTCGGCACCCCGGTCTCGCGGGAAACCATGCTGCCGCTGCTGCACGCGCTGCGACGCGGAGCGCACCCGAACGCCCAGCTCAGCGACCACGACGCCGCCTTGTACGACGCCGCCGGGTTCACCGAGGACCCACTCGCCCCAGCCGCTGCGGCCGCCGAGCGGGAACAACGCATGCGCGAGCTCACCGCGACCGCCAAGACCGTCGAGGGGGCGGCCGATCTGCTCGGGGTGTCGACCTCCCGGATCCGCCAGCGCGCGGCGGCGGGCAGCGTGTGGGCGATCAAGGTCGGCAACAAACTGTTGCTACCGGTGGTGCAGTTCACCGGTGAGGCGATGGTGCCGAACCTCGACCGCATCCTGGCGGCCCTCCCGGACGGTTTGCATCCCCTCGCACTCGAGCGGGCCCTGACCGACCCCAGGGCCGACCTGGCTCTGGACGGACGCCCGGTCTCGGTCATCGATTGGCTCACAAGCGGCGGCGACGTCGAAACCGCACTAGAAGTGATCACCCAAATCGAATGGGAGGCAGCGTAAGTGGCGCGGATGCTCCCGCACCCTCCGGCCGTCGACGACCTGTCCCACCACGGCATCCGCGACAACGAATACGCCACGATCCCCACCACCGGGATGCTCTGGCGGGTGCACCGCACCACCAGCCGCCACGCGCTGGCCTGGAACGAGCTCCGCACGTACGGTCCGGTGCTGCGGTTCGACCCGCACCCACTCCCGCGCGGTGACCACCCGAGGCACGGGGTCTGGTACGGGGCCACTGATGTGCACGGCGCACTCGCGGAAGCATTCCAGGGCACCCGCACCATCGATCGGGTGCAGGAGGCGCCGTACCTGACCGGGCTGCATCCAGCCCGAGACCTGCGGCTCCTCGACGTCGGCGGGTTCGGGGCCGGCCGCTGGCCGACCAGGGTCGGTGGCACCTTCGCCCTCGATTCCGCCGCGCACGGCATCACCCAACGGTGGGCCCGCACCATTGCAGCCGCGCACCCCGGGCTCGATGGACTGCTGTACCGGGGTCGATTTTCCGGGGGCCCGTGCGCAGCGCTGTTCCCCCCGGCCGACGACGCCTTCCCCGTGCGGCCGGCCGCGTCGAACCCGCTCGCGCATCCCGGCCTGCAACGCCGTCTCGCCGCGGCCGCGGAAGCGCTCGGCTACACCCTCGTCTGAGGTTGCGCCGACCAACACGGTGGAGTCGATCTGGCCCGACGGCTCGACCGTGCGTTTCGAAGTGAGGCACGGCCCGTGGTCAAGAGGATGTTCCGTACCAGGACTAGACCCTTTGCGCACTCCGAGGACGCGCACTTGATCCCAGATGAAGCTCGACTGCCGCAGTGATGGTTGCGGTTTCGTCCTCAGTTGGTACTGGATGTTGCATCACGTAGAGCCGCATCAGGAGACGACTGGTGCTTGTCGATCCAGTCCTGAAGCATCTCGTCGATTGGTCGGCCACGATTGAGCTGGCTGCGGGAGACGAGCTCCTGGAATTGCTCTACCAACTCCTTCTTTCCGCTCCCAGGCATGTTCTGGCGCTCTTGCTTCTTACCTGCCTCAGTGCCGCGACTCCGTGGCGGTGGTACCAGCAGTTCGTTGCGGGGAAAATTGTCCATCAGCTCGATCATGTGCTCGACCTGGATCTTGATCGGCTCGCCCTTTTTAAGCTCCCACCCGAGGGTTTTCAGGTTCACGGATTCATCGACCTCGCCCTTGTTGTGCACAAAGTCATTACGTATCAGTCGAACGTCCCCGAAGAAGTCGCCGGGGCCGGCTCGTATCCGGTGTTCGGATTCCCGACGCAGGGGCCATCCTTGATTTCGCGGCTAGGGGCCATCTGCGGAATCAGAGAATGTCACGAATTTGTTCGAGCGCGGCGGCGACTCGGGAACGCGCAGCCGTGTCGAGTCTGCGTACCGGTAGCGGGAGGTTAGGGGAGTCGACGAGATCGAGGTGTTCGGCGATGGCGGAAACCACGCGCAGGCTTCCATGGGCGCGGAACAACTCCCAGATCGGTTCGAACCGTTTCGACAGCGCGGTGGCGGCGTCCTGGTCGCCGGTCTGGGATGCCCGGGTAATGCCCAGGCACGGTTTCGGAAGGACCCCGGCGAGGACGCTGTACCAAACGTCGCAGCCGGCGTTGAGGCCGGCCGCAGCGAAGGCGTCTCCACTGACACCGATCGTGACCGTCGACGGGATCTGAGATCGGAGGGTCTGCACTCGCACCGCCGCGTCGGCGGGGTCGACGGGGACCCCGGGAATCTTGATCGATCCAATCTTCGGAAGTGCGGCGATGCGGCTGTGGAGTCCATCGGTGAAGGCGAAGTGGGTGGTACCCGGGTTGTCGTAGACGCACAGCGGTACGGACAACTCCCGCGTCACCGCTTCGTAGAGGCCGAATACTTCCTCTGCGGTCAGTTGTTGGTAGGACACCGGTGCCAGCAGCACCGCCGCGGCGCCGGCGTTCTGTGCGTCTTCGGCGAGGGCGCGAACGTGCGCGGTGCGCAGCGACCCGATACCGATCATGACCGGTGTGGTGCCCGCTGCGGCCACGGCGAGCTGTGCGACCCTCTTGCGCTCGTCCCTGGTCAGGTAGGCGTAGCTGCCGGTGGATCCGAGGGCGCCGATGGAATCGACCCCCGCCTCGGCCAGGCGCGAGATGAGGCCGGAGAACGCGGAGGCGTCGATATCCTTCTCGCTCATGGGGGTGAGGGGGAAGGCGGACAGTCCGGTGAACATCGGTCGAACCTCAATTCGCTGTGGTGAAGGACAAATTACTCGGGGGGTCGGCCCGGAGACCGCCAAGAGGCGACGGTGGGTTCCGCCCAATCGGTGTCAGCGAACCGAGTCCATTCTGCTGGAATATGCGAAGGAACAGGCGAAAGCGGGACCGTGCTGATCAGGGCCGGTATCCGCGCGTCAGGTCTCGCCGCCCGAAACCCTGCCCCTCGTCATCGTCGTACGTCCGTGCGAGGTCGGCGTACATTGCCACCGAGCGTAATTCCGCTCGTGTCAGGGCGATTCCGGTGAGGGCGTGCTCCATACGTGTGAAGCAGTCGCGCGGCCGAAGAACTGTATTGAGACAGGCGAACACTGCCTCCAACAACAGGGGCATTTCTCTCCCTAGCTTCCACCGTGCGGTGTCGGACGAAGGTGATCGCCGCATGCGTAGTGGACGGTGTCGTGTGCGATACGGCCCACTTGCGAGGTAGGTGATCGCTGCGGTGTCTGCCTGGGAGGGCAGTCGTTTGTGGCCGAGTGTCAAGATTTGGCGCCGTGAGTGTCGTGGCGGCACCAGTGAATCCGCGGGTGGTCGTTCACATATGTCTGTGTGTGAGGAGGCATCGGATCGGGAGTGCGGATCTCTGGTTCCGTGGTCCTCGCACTCTGCAGGTTTGAGACGTCTTCTGTCGATGACATGCCTACGATGATATCTTTTTTGTTGAACAAAACAAGGCGTGATAATGGGTCTTCACTAGGCGTTAGTCAGACTTGCTGTAGGTTGGAAGTGCTGATTGTTCACACATAAGATCGGGGAAGCGAGCGAAAATGACCTCACTGGACATCGGTCGTGTTGCCACGGAACGAGTTGCTGGGACGGGGGACGCAGCCGAACGGGTGGCAGCAGAGCTTCGCCAACAAATTCTGCGAGGTGAGTTGCGGCCCGGCGAAAAGATCCGGGATTCACACCTGTACACGAGCTTCGGGGTATCTCGTAACACGATGCGTGACGCGATACGGCAGCTTGTGTTCGAAGGGCTTGTCACGACCCGTATGCACAGCGGAAGCGCGGTGCGGGTGGTGACTGAGGAGGACGCGCGGGACATCTATACCGTCCGACGTTCGCTCGAGATCTCCGCGGTAACGGCGAGTTCGCGTGCAACCTCTGATCAGCTCGACGCCATGCACGCGAGTATCGCGCTCACCGCGAAGTACGTGGATGAAGAACGCTGGGATGACGTCAACACCTCGACGATGCTCTTTCATCAGAGCATCGTTCGATTCATCGGCTCGGCTCGGCTCGACACGTTCTTCGAGACTGTCGTTGCCCAACTCCGGCTCTGCTTCGGGTACATACCGAATCGTCCAGAGTTTCATGTTCAGTGGCTCGGACGTGACCGCGTCATCGCCGAGCACATCAGTTCCGGGCGTCGGGACGAGGCAGCGCGCGAGCTCGCCTATTATCTCGATGATTCCGAGGCGCAGATGATCGATGTCATCCGCTCGGCACACAAGGCCGGTTCCACGGATACAGCCTAGTACTGCAACGGTATTCGCTGGACCGGCGTCAGCGACCACTGCGCAGGTGTGATGCGGCCGGTGCGGCACGACTCGGACGCAGTGTGTGGCGGGCCGGCGACTTGCCGGTGCGGTATCGCTCATCGTGGACAGCGTCCGCGACGGCCGAGGCAGGGGCAGGGCACGCGATACACACGGGAAGCGGGCCCGCTCTCCGAGTCGACAGATTTCGGCTCGGAGAGCGGACCCGCACCCGACTCACCTGGGATGTTCTATACCGCGATCAGGTCGTCCGGGACCTGCGGCGACAGCAGGCGCGGCGCACCGTCGGTGAAGTAGTACTCCTCTTCGACCACGTAGTTGCTGCCGTTGTGGAGTACTGCGGGTTCGACGCACACCACCGTGTTCTCGGACAGCAACGTCGTGTCGTCGAGATGGATGGAGGGCGGTTCCGGCATGTAGAGGCCGAGTCCGTGACCGAATCGCCCGAATCCTACGTCGCTGGGATCGAGATCGGTTGCTGCACCGATGGTCTTGCAAAGGTCACTGGCCGTGGTCGTCGCAGTGACACTCGCGATTGCCTCGCGTAGTCCGGTCAGGGCACGACGGTATCCGGCCGACTGTTCCGGCAGCGGTGTTCCGACGGTGTACATGCGGCAGAAGTCGGCCCAGTAGCCGTCGACGAGGACGCCGCCGTCCACGTAGAGGACGTCTCCGCGTTCCCACTCACGGTTGGTCGGAGCGCCGAAGAGGCCGCGCTCGACACCGGCGACGACATTGACGTATCCGAGTGCGTGAGCACCGGCATCGAAGGCTGCCGAGGCGAAGCGCTGGTGGATCTGCCGCTCGGCCAGCCCGGGCTCGAGCTGGGGCTTGAGCGCTTCGAGTGCCGATCCGAGGACGTCGGCTGCGTGGACCAACCGCTCGACTTCCCATTCGGACTTGTTCAAACGGGTCCGCCAGACTAGCTCCGAGGCGTCGACGCACCGCTCGTCGAGTCCGGGTGCGAGATCGGTGACCTGGGCAATCGGCGGGAATGCCGCGCGGTAGCCGTCGACCGCGATGGTACCCTCGGCGCCGAGTTCCCCGAGCGCCGCCAGCAGCGCCTCGCCGGCGGCAGGCCCGAACTGGACGAGCCCGTCCGGCAGATACATCCCAGCGGGTACGGTCCGCAACTCGACGTAGTCGCGGACGATGACTCCGGGCACCCGCTCGGCAACGGCATCGGCCTCGGTTTCGGCGACGATCATCAGGAGCTCGTTCTCGGTCAGCACGGCGATGATCGGGCGGCTGAAGTTGGACCACGTCGAGGTGGTGTACCCCGTCAGATACGTGACGGTGCTCTCGCGCGTAGCCACCAACGCGGCCGCCCCCGCTTCTGCGAGGCCTTTACGAAGAAGTGTGTGGCGGCGTGTCAATTCCTCGGTCAAAGACATGGTTCGGACTCCTGACGTACGGGATGCGCACCAGAATGGTGCAGTGATTGTTGAACAAAACGAGTGTAGCATCGGTCACGTTGCGACCGCGAGAGCCGCGCAATATTTGTTGAACAAAACTTACTGAGACACCTGGAGGACCTGCATGAACAGTCATTCGGTGCAAGCCGGGCGAACCGGCCATCGAGCACCACTGATGGTCAACAAGAACCGGTTGTGGGGCTCCCTGCGCGAGCTGGCCCTGATCGGTGCGTACGACGACGAGGCCACCGGGTTGCAGGGCGTCAACAGGCTCGCCCTGACCGACGAGGACGCCGCGGCGCGGAACCTGGTCACCTCCTGGATGAAGGCGGCCGGCCTCGAGGTCCGCGTGGACCGGATGGGGAACATCTTCGGTCGCCGTGCCGGACGACGGGACGATCTGGCACCGGTGATGACCGGCTCCCACATCGACTCGGTCGCCACGGCAGGCTCGTTCGACGGTTGCCTCGGTGTGCTCGGAGCGATCGAGGTCATCCGATCCCTCGAAGAGAACGCAGTGACCACCGAACGCCCGATCGAAGTCGCGATCTTCACCGAAGAGGAGGGCGTCCGCTTCGGTACCGACATGCTCGGTAGCGCCGTAGCGGCCGGTCGACTGCCACTGGACTACGCCTACAACCTCACGGACAGCTCCGGGCGCCGGCTGGAGGACGAACTCGAGCGCATCGGCTTCAAGGGTGAGGCGGACGTGCTGACGAGCCCGCCGCACGCCTATGTCGAGTGCCATATCGAACAGGGCCCGATCCTGACCAAGGAGGGCTTCGACGTCGGAGTCGTGACCGGTGTCCAGGCCATTTCCTGGCTCAAGCTCGTTTTCACCGGGCAAGCCGCCCATGCCGGCGCGACACCGACGCCGCTTCGCGTCGACGCGGGCCTGGCCGCTGCCCAGACGATCGTCCACGCCCGCGAGCTCGTCGACTCCGGCCGGTACGGCGAGCTGCGCGCCACCGCAGGCGGCCTCACGGTGACTCCTGGCCTGCCCAACGTCATTCCAGGGTCAGCGGAGATCGTCTTCGACATCCGCCATCCCGAGACCGAGCAGGTCTCCCGCGCGGAGGCGGCACTTGCGGAGTACGTCAAGACTCTGAGCGCCACCTACCCGGGACTTCTGGTCGAGACCTCCCACATGGCCAGGACCAGGGATGTCCCCTTCGACCCGCGAATCCAGGAATCCATCGCACACTCGGCCGAGGCTCTCGGCTACCGATATCGGCGACTGATCTCCGGGGCCGGACACGATGCCCAGGAGATCGCCGCGCTCTGCCCCACGGCCATGGTGTTCGTCCGGGGCGAGTACGACGGCATCAGCCACAACCCGCGGGAGTACTCCAGCCCCGAAGCCTGCGAGCAGGGCGTCAACGTACTCGCACGCACCCTCACCACGCTGGCGAACACTACGGACTGACACACCAGCGCACCCTCGCGCGACGTCCGTCGCGCAACTGGAACGGCGCCCGTGACCCCTCCGGTTCACGGGCGCCGTTTTACGTGGTCGTAGCACGCCGGTAGCCGTCCAGAATTGTTCAACACACATGGTTTCATTTGTGCGATCGATCATCGGACCATGCTCGCGGGTAGCCGTTGCCGAACAGGGGTTGACAGTTTTGTTCAACAAAATGTAGCTTTATTTTCAGCGCGTACGTGACTTCCCCCACAGATCACAACTAGGAGTCCGACTAATGACCTCTGGCCCACAAACCACTTCGAGGTCCGGGCAGGATGACGCCGGCACAGGATCGAGCATCGACGATCTGCCGCTGACGTCCTTTCACCGCCGACTCACCTTCTACTCCGCCGGAGGACCTTACCTGGACGGCTACGTCCTGGCGATGATGGGCATCGCTCTCACCCAGATCACCCCGGCCTGGAACCTGTCCGGTGCCTGGCAGGGCCTGATCGGAGCCTCCGCGCTCATCGGGCTCTTCCTGGGCGGTCTGCTCGGCGGCTACATCACCGACCGAGTCGGCCGTCAGACGATGTACACCCTGGATCTGCTCCTGGTCGCGGCGTGCTCGGTCGGTCAGTTCTTCGTCGAGGGCCCGATTCTGCTTCTCATCGCTCGCCTCCTCCTCGGGATGGCTGTCGGCGCCGACTATCCGATCGCCACATCGCTCCTCGCCGAGTTCGCCCCCCGCCGCAAGCGGGGAAGCCTACTGGGCTGGCTCACCGCGATGTGGGCCGCCGGTAGCGCCGCAGCGTTCCTCGTCGGCGAATGGCTGATCCACCTGGTCGGTGACGAAGCCTGGCGCTGGATGCTGCTGTCCCCGGCCATTCCGGCCGTGGCGCTCGTGTTCGCACGATGGGGCACACCGGAATCTCCGCGCTGGCTCGCCTCCCAGGGCCGCATCGACGAGGCAAATGCAGCTCTGCAGAAGGTGTTCGGACCCACCGCCAAGCTCGACGACATCCCCGACGAGGCGAAGCCCGCAACCGTGGGCAGCCTGATGCGCGGCGTGTACCTGCGCCGGATGATCTTCATCTCGGTGTTCTGGACCTGCTCGATCCTCCCGATCTACGCCATCTACGCCTTCGGCCCGGCAATGATCGACGCGTTCGGACTGGGCGAGCCAGGTCAGGCAAACCTCGGGGAGGCGGGCATCGGCCTGTTGTTCCTGCTCGGCTGCCTCGCGGCGACCCTGCTGGCGAACCGACTCAACCGCCGCACACTGCTCATCTGGCCGTTCGCCATCTCCACCCTCGCCTTGCTGGGACTCGGGCTCTCCGGAACGGCATCCACGCTGACCATCGCGGTGCTCTTTTCCGTCTACGCAATCGCCATCGGCGGACCCACCATCCTGCAGTGGGTTTATCCGAATGAGCTGTTCCCCACAGAAATTCGTGCGACCGCCGTGGGCCTGGGCACCTCGATCAGCCGGATCGGTGCCGCACTGGGTACGTTCCTGACACCGATCGGCCTCCAAGCGTTCGGCATCGGGACCACACTCCTGATCGCCGCAGCGATCAGCGCGACAGGGGTGATCGTGTCGTACTTCATGGCCCCGGAAACCCGGAACAAGAGCCTGAGCGAGACCAGCGGGGGCTGACGCCCACCGCGGACCTCCGTCGTTGCCGGATCCCCTGCGAAAACACGCTCTGCGGTATCGCCCGGGATTCGCCACTCGAACCGCAGAGATGATCGGTGATCCGGGACGGAGGAACCGTTCATGAGCCCGTTCGGCGCGAGCTGCGCCGGACGGGCTCTCGGCAGCAACCGGGACACACCACTGGCACGGACGCAGCACATCAGTCCCGACCTGGTGGATGCCGACAGAACGCAACTTTCATGAGAGGGCCGAATGATGCTGCAGGTGAACCGGCTTCGCCTACTCTGCGAACTCCACCGCAGAGGCACACTCGCCGCGGTGGCCAGTGCCCTCTCCTACAGTCCGTCGGCAGTCTCCCAACAGCTCCGCCAACTCGAACGCGAAGTGGGCGCAACCCTGCTCGAACCAGTCGGACGCGGCGTGCGGTTGACCGAGCAAGGCCTCATTCTCGTCGAGCACGGCAATCGGGTCCTCGGCCTGCTCGAACAAGCCGAAGCGGAGGTCGTAGCCTCCCTCGGCCAGATACGCGGGACTGTGAGAGTCGCGGCCTTCCAGACGGCAGCACTAGCGCTGGTTCCGGGCATGCTCGCGGAGTTACGCAATCGGCATCCCCTCGTCGACGTGGAGTTCACCCAGGGGGAGCCGACCGAGACGGTGCCCGCGCTGGCATCGGCGGAGTACGACCTCGTGATCATCGAAAGCTACCCCGGGTACCCCCCACGGATTCCGGAGGGGATGCATGTCGACAAGTTGATGACGGACCCACTCTGGCTGGTGATCCCAGATGCGATCGCGTCGACGATCGACCCGGAATATGACGTGATCGCCCAGCTCTCGGGCGCCAAGTGGGCGATGGAGCTGGCAGAGTCGGTGCCGGGAATGTGGATTCGGGATCAGTGCCGACGGGCAGGGTTCAGCCCGTCGATCATGTGCAAATCCGAGGACCTGCTAGTGCACCGCCACCTGGCAGAGGAAGGCCTCGTTGTCGCGGTACTTCCCGGACTGGCCCTGCATCACCTGGATTCGTCTACTGTCAGATACCCTGTCGGCCCCGAGCTGACCTGTCGCGAGGTACAGGTGGCGACTCGGTCCACGGCCCGCGCCAGCCCGGCCATATCCGCTGTGCACGACGCTCTCATCCGCAGCGCACAGTCCTTCACACACGAAATGCCCGCGTAGTGTCGCGGGCATTTCGTGTGTGAGGGCAGTAAACGGAAATACGATCAGCACTCCCGGCCGTGAGAGACGAACACCCCCGAATCCGTGAAACAACACGGACCTCGATCGAGCTACCCGACGCAACCAGGGGATCGGCGGCGCGAGTCTCTACCGTCGACGGCGCGGGGAGAGATTGGACGCCCACCCCACGCCGGCTGGCACGAGTGCAAGCCGGCGTGGGGTGGCACTTACCCCGATTCAGGAAACCTCGACGACGAGTTCGACCTCGACCGGTGCATTCAGCGGCAGTTCCGCCATCCCCACCGCAGAGCGGGCGTGCTCGCCGCGTTCACCGAAGATCTCGAGAAGCAGATCGCTGGCACCGTTGATCACAGCAGGCTGACCGGTGAATCCGTCCGCGGAGGAAACGAACCCGACGACCTTCACGATGCGGATCGAGTCCAGATCGGCAAGCGCCGAGACCGCGGCGAGGGCATTGAGTGTGCACAGTCGCGCGAGCTCTGCGGCCTCGTCGGTCGATACTTCGGCGCCCACCTTGCCGGTCCCGGCCAGACCGCCTTCCGAGAGCGGGAGCTGGCCGGAGGTGAAAATGAGGTTTCCCGCGCGAACAGCAGGCACGTAGCTGGTGACCGGTGCCGCCGGTGTGGGCAACTTCAGTCCCAGTTCGGCCAGTCGCTCCAGGGTTCGATCATGACGGGAAACATCGGTTGTAGCGGTCATGTACTTCCTCTCGGGATTCGATGTGAGTTCAGCTCAGCACAGCGTCGCTGTGGCTGCGCTGCACTGGTGTCGGGCGGGTGGAACCGTCGTGGACGGGCTTATGGTTCAGCGGTTGTCGAGGGGGTTGGCCGCGAGTCCTTCGGTGCTGACGAGCACGATCACCGACGTGGTGTCGAGATCGAGCGCGGCGCGGCGTGCAGGGTCGGTGAGTGCGGCACGAACGCCGGCGAGGGATGCCGCACCGCACGGACCGGCATCTTGGCCCAGTGCTGCAAGGTCAGCGACCGCCGTGCGGGACTCCTGATCAGTGACGCTGATGGCGGCGTCGAGGCCGTTGAGGAGGGACGGCCAGCCGATGGTGGAGGGGGTGCCGCAATTCAGTCCAGCCATGATGGTGGGGGATTCGATCTCGACGCTCGTGATCTCACCTGCGAGCAGGGAGGTGGCCACGCATGCTGCCGTCACTGGTTCCACGCTCAACAGGCGTGGACGTGTGACGCCGCTGCGGTAGTGATCGACCATCGCCTGCGCCAAAGATCCGACTCCGACCGGGCAGGCGACGAGATCGGGAGTCAGTCCGAGCGTGCCGAGAGACTCGTCGACCTCGGCGAACAACGTCGTGTAACCGTCGATAATCCATTGGGGGACATCGACATACCCCTCCCAGGAGGTGTCCTGGACCAAGAAGTCCAGCGGACGCGACTTGGTCGATTCGCTGGCGAATGCGACGACCTCGTCGTAGCTCGAATCGAGTGAGATCAACTCTGCGCCTTCCTCCACAATCGCGTCTGCGGCGGATTTGCTCACACCCTCTGGAATGTAGATGCGTGCCGACACCCCGAGCAAGGATGCCATTCTGGCGACCGCGCGCCCGTGATTGCCGTCAGTGGCCGTCACCAGGGTCACATCATGCGGATTGGTCAGAACCTTCGCCAGACTGTCCGCCAGCACGGGCAGCGTCGCGGACCGCGGGTCCAGGTCCAACCACCGGCTCACTGCTCGGCAGGTGGCCCACGATGCTCCGAGGATCTTGAATGCAGGAAGGCCCATCCGGTTCGACTCGTCCTTGAGGAACACCCGCCCGACCGAAAGTTCGTGCGCGAGGGAAGGCAGTTCTGTCAGCTGAGTGGGCGTGTATCCGGCGATCGTGCGGTGAAACTGAAGTGCTGATCCCGGCGGTGTAGGTCGCCACGCCCGCGCAGATGGATTCGCATACCAATGAGCCGCTTGAGTTGAAGACATGAAATACATCGTCAGGCGCGGAGTCATGCAGGTCCAGCGACTCTTTCCGTTTGGTAGACGTCAGGATTTGTAACGAATACATGCAGTCTGACGCAAACCTCGACGGACGCCTCCATGGGCAGTCGCGCAAGCTCTGGGGGGACTGGAGCAGGAGGTACGCACCTTCTGAACGGCTTTCTCTTCCTGGACGGAGGCATCACTGACCACGTACTAATGGGAGATATCAGGTCCGGCCGGTCCGGCAAACGCGGCAGCTGGTGGCCGCAAGTGGATGAGCACTCCTCACGAGTGGACTCTGTGTCGAGTCCTAGCGTCAGATCTTGCCTCCACCGGCGTGCCAGGAGGTCTGCGATCGCTGATGGGATGTCGTGCCCGACCTGCATCAGCTCCCGGTGCCGGCTCAGGTCTTAGGTGCAACGCCGCTGATACAGGTTCCGTCGGATACAAGAGGATGACCGTTGCCCACCTCGGGGCTGTGTGCTGCCCGAGGTGGGCGCGGGACCGCCGAAGCTGTGCTTCGCCCGGACACCGGGACGGGTGGAACGGCAGGTTAGATCGTGTGGGTTTTGGTGGTCCAGGCGCGGGTCTGTTCGCTGAGACTGAAGCCGAGTCCGGGTCTGTTGGGCACGATCATCCGGCCATTGCGGACCTCGAGCTTCTCGTTGAACATCGGCTCGAGCCATTCGAAGTGCTCCAGCCACGGCTCGGTCGGGTAGACAGCCGCAAGGTGCAGATGGATTTCCATTGCGAAGTGCGGAGCCAGGCTCAATCCTTTATGTGATGCGAGGGAGGCGATCTGCAGGAACGGGGTGATGCCGCCGGCCCGGGGGCGTCGGGCTGAACGAAGTCGGAGGCGTGGACGTTGATCAGGTTCCAGTGTTCGGCGACGCTGGTCAGCATCTCACCGGTTAGCGAACGACACCTAACGTACTCCAAGGCGATGGCGGCTGACCGAGGTATCGTAGACTCAGGCGAAACATGCAGAGCGGGAACTTAGTTCGCGCGCTCCTGCGGATTGGCGCACGGGCAGTCGTCGCCACCTGTATCAGGGCCAACCGCCGGGATCGCTCGGTGATGGAGACAAGGTGAGGCGGAAAACTTCCACGCTCCCAACTCCGAGGTGATGCCGAGGTACGCGCCCTGCCTCGACAGGTGGGTAAAATCCAAAACAGGCCGTGCGCAGTGAACTGGCACAATAGTTGTTGAGGCGAACTACTCCGGTACTCATCCAAAGGAAAGACGTACCCAATAGTGCCTGCAGCGTTCCAACACGTCGCCGATGAACTCGACAGGGTGCAGTTCCTCAGAGACGTCCCGAAAGGCGAGCGCGACATCGTCGAGCTGCTCAGCACCCCCGCGTATGGGCACGTCGGACGATCCGTGGACGGGTTCACCGAGACTCCTCTGTTTGCACGCCGATTCCTCGGACGAGTCGCACACCTCGGTGAGGGTGAAGGCGGACACGCTGTGGCAACATACGCAGACGGTGTTCGTGCAGGTCCGCTACCTGGGCGCGCCACCTCCAGTCCAAACATCTCCAAGCCGAATTAGCTCAGAGCAGGACTGCGGCGATCTCGTCGGCGGTGACGCGGGCGAGGTCGACGAAGAATGGAATGCGCGCGTCGATCATGAGTTCGGTGGGCCCGCGCAGGCCGAGTGCGAAGCGAACGATTCCGTCGGAGTCGCGGATCGGCAGTCCGATCGTGCGGAAGTCGGGGGTCAACTCCTCGTCGTTGAAACCGTATCCGCGTTCGCGGGTGCGGACGAGTTCTTCCCGGATGCCGGCCACGTCGGTGATGGCGCGTGGGGTGGTCGCCGCTCGGGGCAGTGATGCGATGTCTTCGTCGTCGGTGTCGGACCACGCGAGGAAGACCTTGCCGAGTGCGCTGGCGTGCAGCGGTAGCCGCACCCCTTGCAGTACGTGTCCGTCTGACTCTCTCCAGCGGCTGAACCCGAGGAGGACGACGTCGTGGCCGTGTCGCATGGCGAGCGACGCGGACGCACCCGTCGTCGCGGCCAGCTGCTCGAGATAGGGCTCGGATAGATAGATGCGGTGCTGGCGGTACGAGATCTGCCCGTAGGCGGCCAGCGCGCTGCCGAGCCGGTAGCGGTTGGACGTCTTGTCCTTGTCGAGGAAGCCGGCGTCGACCAATGATTGGAGTAGGCGGTGGGTTGTGCTCACGGCGAGGTCCTGGCGTTTGGCGATTTCCGATACGCCCAGCTCCTCGCCTCCGTCGAAGCAGGTGAGCATCGTCAGTGCCCGTGTCACCGTCTGCACTCCCGTGGCACGTGAGTCGGTCACGAGCAATCCTTCCTGCGGAGGCCGTCGGCCGAATGTGGGGGCGCTCTCACGCCCGGATGCTGGAGACCCTACTTTCCATCAACTGGAAAATGAAGGTCCGGTTCAACCGGGATTTCGGGGAAAACTCGCCGAACTGCGTTTCTGTACGTTGTCAAGGTTTCCGATCTGTAGAAAACAAACCGGAGGAATTCGGACGCGGAGAACATAGCGTCAACGGTCGTCACAGCTGACGATTCATCCGTTGAAGGAGCTACCCACATGTCCCGCATTCGCCGATTGCCACGAGCCGCCGCAGCGCTCGCCCTGATCCCGCTTGCCGGGTTGGCGGTGGCGTGTGGATCCTCCGATTCCTCGGGAGGCGCCAGTTCCGGCGCCGAATTCACGCTGAAGGTTTTCGATCCGGGCAACTCCGGTGCGATCGCCGTCGGTAAGCGTGACGGAACCTATGACGAGGCGTTGGCTCCGCTGGGTGCCACGATCGAATGGGTAAAGACCACACCGGGATTCAGTTCCAACCTCAAACTATTCAACACCGGTGAACTCGACATCCAGACCGGCGCCTACAGTCCTGTGGTCGGTGCCCTCTCCAAGGATGTCGGTGTCCGCATCTTCGCCACGTCCGACCCCTACAACAAGGATCAGGCAGGCATCATCGCCAGACCGGAGTCCGGGATCACGTCGGTGGCGGATCTGCCCGGCAAGCGGATCGCGGTCAACCCGGCCGGTAAGGGTGAGTACATCACCCTGAAGGCCTTGACCCAGGCCGGAATTCCTGTGGACTCCGTCGAGCGTGTGCCGCTGCAGCAGGCGGATGCCGCCTCGGCGTTCTCCACCGGTCAGGTCGACGCCTGGGCGTCATTTTTGATCCCGTACCAGGAGGCGAAGGCGAAGGGCGCGGTCGAGATCGCCACCGAAGCGAGCATCGGTTCGGTGGACAGCACCATCATCGCCGGCCGAACGAAGGTCCTCGAGGAGCATCCTGACGTGGTCGAGAAGTTCCTCGAAGTGACGCAGCAGCTCACGGAAAAGCAGCAGCAGGATCCGGCCGCATTCGAGAACGTCTTCGAGAAGACCGGCCCCAGGGCACTGTCGGGTCAGCGACTCGACGACGCGATTGCGCTCGGTGGCCAGATCACGAACTTTCGGTACCCGACCGCAGCCGATGCCCTCGACCTGGAGTCCATCTCGGCGCTGTTCGCCGAGAACGGTGTGATTCAACAGCCGCTGAAGGGCAGTGACGTGATCTTCGATCTCCCGGCGGCGCTCGACACCACCTCGGCCGAGGGCAAGTGACTGCGGTGGTGACCCTGTCGAGTTCGGTGCGCAGCGACGCGCCTGCGGCTCCGAAGCTGGAGACGCCCCGCTATCGCCGAACCCGTGAGCGGCCTCGATGGATCTCGATTCCCCTGCGGTTCCTCGTACCTGCCTTGCTCGTCGCCGCCTGGTCGGTCGGGTCGTCGTCGGGGCTGTTGAGCCCGGAGATCCTCGCCGGGCCGCCCGCGGTGTGGCAGGCGTTCGTGGAGCTGTATCAGTCGGGTCAGTTACTCGACTTCGGCCTCGCTTCGCTGCAGCGGGCCGCACTGGGTGTGGGGTGCGGTGTCCTGATCGGGCTCGTCCTCGGCGTGTTGTCCGGCCTCTCCGCACTCGGGGAGGAGTTGATCGACTCGACGATGCAGATCAACCGCGCCGTACCCTTCCTGGCGCTCGTTCCGCTGTTCATCGCCTGGTTCGGTATCGACGAAACGTTCAAGGTTGTCCTCATCACGGTCGCCACCCTCGCCCCGATGTACGCGTACACCTACCTCGGAGTGCGGGGAGTCGACCGCAAGATGGTCGAGGCCGCCCGCGGGTTCGGGCTCACCGGCTGGCGACTGGTCTTCGGCGCAATCCTGCCGACCGCACTACCGGGGGTGTTGATGGGTCTGCGTATCTGCCTGTCGCTGAGCATCACCGGCCTGATCGCGGCAGAGCAGGTGGGTACCCGGGAAGGGATCGGTTACCTCGTGACGCTCGCGCAGGAGTACAACCGCACCGACTACATGGTCCTGTGCATCGTCATGTACGCGATCCTCGGCCTGGTCTTCGACGCGGTGGTTCGCGTGATCGAGAAGTTCGCGATGCCGTGGCGGCAGCTGTCGGTGACCCGATGAGCGCCGCAGAAGCACCGTTGCCACCGTTGGCGCCTCGCGAACGCACCGCGACGACCGCGGCGGAACGACGAACCGGGTCGCCCCTCGCGGTGTCGCTGTCGGGAGTGCGGAAGTCGTTCGGCGACAAGACCGTACTCTCCGGAATCGACCTCGAGATCACTCGCGGCGAGTTCGTCGTCCTGCTCGGCCCGAGCGGCACCGGAAAGACGACCCTGCTGCGACTGCTCTCGGGACTCGAACCGCCGGACGGCGGCGACGTCCTGGTCCCGAGACAACGCACGGTCGTGTACCAGGAGCCGAGGCTGATCCCGTCCAAGCGTGTTCTGGCGAATGTGTCGGTGGGGCAGAAGCGTGCACAGCTGACCCGCGACAACGCGCGGCGCGCGCTGGCCGAGGTGAACCTCGCGGACAAGGAACGTGCGTGGCCCGCCACCCTCTCCGGTGGCGAAGCGCAGCGGGTCGCGCTCGCCCGTGCGCTCGTTCGTGAACCGGAACTGCTGCTGCTGGACGAGCCGTTCGCGGCGCTGGACGCCCTCACGCGGCTGCAGATGCAAGATCTCGTCGGCGACCTCGTCGCCCGCCACCGCCCCGCCGTTCTGCTCGTCACCCACGACGTGGACGAAGCCGTCCGGCTGGCCGACCGCGTCCTGATCCTCGACAACGGCGGCTTCGCGGTGGATGTCGACATCGACCTCCCGCGCCCGCGGGACCGCAACGACCCCGAGGCGCTGCGCTACCGAGCGACCTTCCTCGCCCAGCTGGGCGTAGGTCGCCATTCCTCTACCAGACAGGACATTTCATGACGGTGACAACTGGCAGTGCCATCGACACGCTCTGGTACACCCGCTGCCCGGTGCCCACCGCGAGCGGCCTCGCGAACAACCTCGGGTGGCTGGGGCGCACCGCGGAGACGGCCGGGGTGCAATTCGGTGTGCTGCAGGACGCGGGCCCCGAACTGGCAGTGCGGCATTTCGATCACCAGCTGCCGGGCCTGATCCGTGAAGGCGGCAACGTCCCCGCTCTCGCCGCGCGGGCGGAAGGATCCCCGACCCGGCTGATAGGTCTCACCTGGATCGACGAGGCCCAGGCCATCCTGGTGCGCGGCGATTCGGAGGTCCGCGACGCCACCGGGCTGCGAGGACTCCGCATCGGGATCCCCGCCTGGGCCGCCGATCGTGCACGCAGCTTCCCGCGCGCCATGGCGCTGCACGGTCTCGCCTCCGCTCTGCGACTCGGCGGTCTCACCTTCGCCGACGTGCGCCTCGTCGAGGTCCCGACGACACCGGCCCCGCACGTACGCACCGCCAATCCCGACCGCAACACCACCTGGGGCGTCGAGCCGTTGCTGGCCGGTGACGTCGACGCGATCTACGTCAAGGGCGCCCGGGCGCAGGAGGTGGCACGACAGCATGGACTGGCGGTGGCGGTGGACCTCGATTCCACCGACGCCCTTCGCGACCGGGTCAACAATGGAACCCCGCGACCGGTCACCGTGCACGAAGACCTTCTTCAGCAGCGGCCGGACATCGTGATCGGGTTTCTCGCCGAGAGTCTGCGCGCCGCCGACTGGGCGGCCGCGAATGTCGAACAGGTCCGTGCGGTGTTCCAGACCGAAACCCAGTCCGGACCCGAAGGCGTCGTCGCCGCATACGGCGAGAACTTTCACACCGGCCTTCACCTGAGCCTGTCCGATGAGCGGGTGGATCTGCTGGGTGTGCAGAAGCAGTTCCTCTACGCCCACGGCTTCCTCGCCCACGATTTCGACCTCGCCTCGTGGGTTGCGCACGAACCGCTCCGGCAGGCGCGCGCGCAGCTCCACGCCGAGACGGCGGCAGCGCAGTGACCGACTTCTACTGGGAACTTCCGACTCGCGGTGACGGACGCAGGGTCGCCACCGAACTCGGCACCCGCGGTGGTTTCGGGGTCGGGACCGCGCACAGCGTCGCCACCGATCTGCGTCCCGGCAGATTCGGCCCCTTCGACGAACTCGCCCAGGTGATCCACGCCGCGGAACTGTCGGGCGTCGACGGTGTGGTCGCGGGATACGACCCCTCGGGCGAGGAATCCTGGATCGTGGCCGCGGCCGCACTCCGGCAGACACGTCACGCACGGGTCGCCGTGGAATTCCACCCCGCCTTCGGAACCCCGGTCTACGCGTCGAAGATGTCGGCCACTCTGCAACGGCTCTCGGGTGGACGGCTGGAGTGGCGCCTCGCGGTGGAGACGGATCCCGCAGACGCGCGCTCGCGCGGCGATCGGGTCACCGGCCGCGACCGCTACGCCCGCGCCGCCGAATTCCTCACGGTCGCCCGCGGGGTGTGGAACGACGAGGAGATCCTTCCTGGTGGGTTCGGAGGCACCGGGTACGAGTTCGCAGGCGACTACTACGACGTGATCGACGGCGGCTTCCGGGGGATCCTGTCCGGACTGCCGTTCCCCGTCGTTCATCTCACCGGGGACTCCGAGGACGCCCTCGCGTTGTCGGCCCGCCACGGTGACGTGCATCAGTTCGCGCTGACCGAATCCGGCTTCGAGGGTCCCGCGCGGACCCTGGCGGCCCTGGCACGTGAGCACGGGCGATCGGTGCGGACGCTGCTGCGGGTACCGGTCATTGCGCGGGAGACATCCGGCGAGGCGTGGGCACGCGTCGAGCGCCTGTGGCGGGAAGTCCACCCCGGCCCAGGCATCGACGATCCCCGCGCGCTCGACCGGGGCGAGTCCCGGTGGGCGGGCTTCGACCGCCTCGGCCACCCGCAGAGCATCGGACTCGTCGGCAGCTACGAGGACGTCGCACGGCAACTGTCGTCGCTGCGCGAGCGCGGCGCCGACGGCTTCGTCCTTCTCGGACGCCCGCACATCGAGGAACTCCACCGCGCGGGTGAGCACCTTCTGCACCTGGTCGATCCCGCCGGACGCACCCTCGCCACACAGGAGGCGCACTCATGAGCATCGACTTCTACTGGCGCATCGGGATGGAAGGTGATCACGCTTCGTTGCGCACGCCGCGGCGCTACAACCGCGGCGACGCGGGTGGCCACCGACCCGGCAATATCGCTCCGGCGATCCGGGGCGGGGAACTCGACGGCTACGGGTACATCGACCACATGGCCGCGGTGGCGAAGGCGTCCGAGTCGGCCGGGTTCCTCGGCGGTCTGCTGCCGTCCTTCCCGATGACGGAAGACCCCTGGGCAACCGCGGCCGCGCTGGCCGCCGAGACCACCACGTACCGATTCATGGTCGCCTTCCAGCCCGGGTTCCTGCACCCGGTGCAGGCGGCCAGGATGTCCGCGAGCCTGCAACGCGCCACCGGAGGCCGGCTGGTCTACAACATCATCAGCGGCGGCGGCGGTGCCCCTCAGCTGTGGTGGGGAGACAAAGTCGATCACGACGACCGCTACGCCCGCACGTCCGAGTTCCTCGACGTCCTCCGAGGGGTCTGGGACGGAGAGCCATTCGACTTCGACGGCCGGTTCTTCCGCACCGCCGGTGCGGCCCTGGCTCCTGGTCTGGCCGGACAACCGTTCCCCGAGGTGTACTTCTCCGGCTCGTCCGCGGCAGCCGTCGCCGCCGCGGGCACGCACTCGGACTACTACCTGTCCTGGCTCGAGCCGTACGCAGACCTGCGGAAAAAATTCGACGGCGTACGAGAGCAGTCCGCGAAACTCGGGCGCACCCCCAAGTTCGCTGTGCGGATCGACATCGTCGCCCGCCACACCGAAGAAGCGGCCTGGGCGGAGATCGAGAAGGGCTGGGCCTTCGTCGACAAGGATGCCGCAAACCGGGCGGCGCAGGGCGATTCCGTCGGGGCGGCCCGCATCAAGGGCTGGGTACCCGAACACATCACCGGCTACCGGGACCTCGAAGTCCAGCCCAATGTCTGGTGCGGCTTCAGCCTGATCCGAGGCGGCCCCGCATTCGGCCTGGTCGGCAATTACGAGCAGGTCGCCGAACGTCTCGACGAACTACGCGCACTCGGCGTGGACGCCTTCATCCTCGCCGGCAATCCCCACCTCGAGGAGGCGTACCGCGTCGGCGAAGAAGTACTTCCCCTGCTGCAACGCACATCACCCATCACCTCCGGACAGGACACGCTGTGACTACCACCGAGAACCGACTGGACCCGCAGATCGCCACGTTCGTCGACGCCGCGCGCCGTGACGCCGACA
>Ga0247820_10000427_pt1 | contig 22338 bp, 17 predicted proteins | sample 13C_Glucose_Day1_2_FD_192480 | JGI IMG/M metagenome (GOLD analysis project Ga0247820, IMG submission 192480) | Soil microbial communities from agricultural site in Penn Yan, New York, United States - 13C_Glucose_Day14 | ecosystem: Environmental > Terrestrial > Soil > Agricultural land | place...
GTTTTCAACGCAGCATCACCGAGTATCAAGGCTTTTCATACAGAGCCTAGGGCTTTGCCTTGCGCCTTTGCTCCCGGTACTGCGCCAGGAGAACGCGCATTTCTCTGTACCTGTTGCTATTGATCAACAGCAACGCTACCAGCGCTGCCAGCAGGCAGCTCGCGTAGATGAACATGTTGGGACGATATCCATAGGCCGGCAGCGCGATCACCAGGCTGGCCAGGCACATCGCGGCCACGAGCCAGGCCCCCCACGTCCGCCCTCGAACCACAGCGCCATGGCCCAACATGAAGACTGCCAACGTCAGGAGCAGACTCGAAGCAAAGGCGCCATCCTTCAGGCAGTTCCGGCAATACGTGCTCCACACCAGCGCAAATGCCCAGGACACGGCAATGATCGACGAGAAGTAGGCGCCGATGAATACGCCGAAGTAACGCTTCAGAAAAGGCTTGAGCGTCATTGCGCTAGCGCCGCACCTTGCGCAGCTCCACCAACCGCCGCCGCATCTCTCGATGCCGCTGGCTGTTGAATACCAGCAGCGCGAGCAATGGCAGCGCCAGCAGGATTGCCAGCAACACAGCATTCACTCCACTACCGAGCAGGCTCAACGCCATCAGCAAGGCCACAGTCGGTACAGGGAGCACCACCCATACTGCCCATGTGAAGCCCCGGACCATCGCGAAATGCCCGGCGCACAGCAGCAAGACCAGCACCGCGCTGGACATCATGGTGAACAAGGGGTTATCCGGGTGATTGCGCCAATGACTGTCGATCCACAGAGTGGCTGACAACGCCGCCGACAGGAGACAAATGAAAAACCCCAGCAAGAACGTCGGGAAGTAACGGCGCATGAAAGTCTGGAATTGCGCAGGCTTCATCATCACTCGATCTCTTCGTATAGCCCTACGGCTATGCTCTGCACCGTGGCACTCCCGGCCAACCCGAAGGTGGCGCCGAGCGAGTCGCGCATCAGGGTCTGCGTGGCGTGGCTGATCTCGGTCGGGGTGTAGCGCTTGGTCATGGTCCCTGCCGCCTGCTGCAACTTGATCTGCCTGGCCGTCAGGCTCGGGTGCTTGATCGACAGCAGCTCGTCGGTCAGTGCCTTGCGCTGCTGGCGGCTGAGGCTCTTGGACAACTCCAGCCAGCTGCGACCCGTGGCGGCCTTGTGTACTTGCAGGTACTTCAACGTGCTCAGGCCCGACGCGCCGACACCCAGCAACGAGACGCCATCGAGCACCATCGAGGCGGCCTGGTACCACTGGTTCTCATCGAGGGCATCGTTAGCCGCTGGGTTGGTCACTTCACGCACCGTGCGCATTACACCGATGCCGCACTGGATGCTGCTGGCGGTGGCGGCGGCGCCACCGACATAGGTCAGTACCAGGCTGGTACCACCGGAAAAGGGCGCGGCAATGGTGCCACTGAACACCACGAACCAGCCGATCACAGCGCCCGCACAGGAAAGGGTCGTGTTGACCGCCTCCTTGACCACCCGCGACTCGCGCGGATTGTGCTGCAACTGCTGGGTGTACTGGTCAGGTGTCTGGTACTTCTTGATCTCGCGCAGGATCACGCGCTTGGGGCGGATGCTGCAGATCGGCTGAAACTCACGCAGGGTGACAATGTTGTATTCGGCGTCGATGTAAACCACACCGGCACCGACGATACGCGGGTCGGCGTCGATGGCGGCGAACATCTGCGGCAGGTTGATCCGCGCCTGGATACGCTGACGGGCAAGAAACTGGGAGTTGTTGGCCAGGGAATTGACCAGAAGATCTGTCACGAATAGGTTTCCTTGCACAAAGCCTGGCCAAGTCGCATGACCTGCAGGCGTGGGCTTGCCCCGCGCCTACAGGTCATGCAAGCAGCCTCAACGGATCACACGTTCGGGCACGGCACCGGCGCCCAGTCACCCATGTCCGGGTTGCGGCACATGGCGTTGACCTGGTCGGCGCCCGCCTTGGCTACCTGCTGGGCCTCGGCTTTCTTGCCGTTGGCGTTCTGCAGGGTCTTCTCGGTGGCCACCGCTTCCTGTGGCACCTTGGTGTTGGTCTTGGCCGGCTGGACCTTCTTCACATCCTTCTTCTTGCCGGTGGTTGCCACCTTCGGCGGCTCGGCCACGGCGACCACTTCGGTGCGCTGCACGCCCACCTGCTTGAGGTCCTGCTCGTAGGCCTGGGTGTAGTTGTTGAGGTTCTCACCCAAACGACCGTTCACGGTGGTCAGCAGGTTGTTCGACTCCTGCAGGCCGGCGACGATCTCGGCCAGGCGCTTGCGGCCCTCGGTGTCGTTGATGCGGCCAGCCTTGCGGTTCTGGATCAGGCTGGCGAACTCGCGCTGGTAGCAGCTCTGCGACGACTTGGCGTAGGCCGTGGTGCGGTCCATGTCGGCCGCGCTCTTGTCGATGTCGGTGGCGTACGAGGCGATGCGCTGCTTGTCGTCGCTGATCTGTTTCTGGCGCTCGGTGTAGTAACCGGCCGCGCCGCCAACCAACGCGCCGCCAGCGGCACCGATGGCGGCATTGCGGCCGCGGTTTTCCTTGTCGACCAGGGCACCGGTGAGGGCACCGCCGACCGCGCCGAGCAGCGCGCCGGTGGCGACCGAGCGGGTCATGTCACCATCGGTGGAGCGCAGGTGCTGCACCGGCTCGTAGCAGTTGGGGTAGTACTCGACCTTGGTCGTGGCGCCAACCTTGGACGCCGGCGAGCTGGCGCAACCGCTCAACAGCACGGTGCTGAAACCGGCTGCCAGCAGCAGTGCGGTACGGGCCTGGGATGCGGTGATCAGGGGTTTGCGGGTGAACATGGTCTGGTTTCTCTTCTTGGGTTTCTGGGTGACCGGGGGCTTCGTGCCACCCGGGAGTCCTTTCTGTCGAAGCTGTCCTTAGGGTCGCGGGGCGGCCGATGCCAGCAGCTCCTTGAGGATCGTCGCCGGATCGGCCCGCCGGTTCTGGCGGTACTCCCCGACGTGGCGGACGAACAGGGTGGCGCGGGTCACCAGGCTGTTGCCCAGGACCGGCTTGCGATTGAGCTCTTCCCTGACCCGCTGGAACTGCGCCTGGATCACCGCGTCGGTGTAGCGCGTGCCGCTGGCCAGGTTGTCGATGTAGATCGCCACGGCGCCGTCGAGGGCGGCGCGGCCATTGGCGATGGCGGCGCCGTACATGCGCGCGCTGGTCTGGTCGCCCGAGGCCTCGGCCTTGGCCTGGGTGTTCTGCAGGTTGGTCAGGCGGATGTTGTAGTTGTTGACGGTCTCGGCCACCAGGGCGGCGGACTGGATCAGGTTGCCGGCGGCCTCTTCACGCTGGCGGGCGATCAGCGAGACGTTGCGCTTGAGCTCTTCGTTGACCAGGCCGAGCTCGGCCTGCTGGCGCGGGTCGGTGGCGGCGGCGATGATGCTGTCCAGGCGCTTGGTCGGGTCCTGGGCGGCGTCGATGTCGTCGGTCAGGCCGGCCAGCCGGCCTTCCTTCTGCCACTGCTCGAACAGCTCCTGGTAGCGCGAACGCGGCGCCGACAGGGCGCCGATGGCTACGCGAAAGCCAGTGGTCTCGTTGCGCTGCTCGGTGCCGTCGGCGCCGAACAGCGGGTACTCGCGGCGCATGCCGGTAAACAGGGTGCCCTCGCCCTCGAGGTAGTTGCCACCCTTGACCACGAAACCACCGTAGGCGCCCTGCAGGCGCCCGGCGTTGACCAGCTGGAACGACTCCTGGACCATCTCGGCGGCGTTGCCGATCACGTCGAACAAGCCCAGCGGGTTGGGCTGCCTGGTACCGATCGGCATCAGCCGCGCCGCCTGCCCGGTGCCGCCGGCAACCTGGTTGAATACCGCGAAGTCGGCCAGCGGCCCTTCACTGTCGGCGCCTTCGACCTTGCGCGGGAACAGCCGCCCTTCCAGTTCCTGGCGGCTGACCGCCGAACCGCCTCGGGCGGCGAATTCCCACTCGACTTCGGTAGGCAGGCGCACGAAACCGGTGCCACCGTCCTCGGCCTTGCTGCCACGGCCACTGACCGGCAGCAGGTCGCGATGGTGCTTCATCAGCCAGGCGCTGTAGACGGCGGCGAAACGTTCGGCCTCGAAGCGCGACAGCTTGACCTTGGGCAGGCGCCCCGCCGCGTCGTTGTTCGCCTCACAGGCCGGCGCCGCGTCGCCGCCGGCCAGCGACGGCGCCTGGGCCATCACCTGAGCGTACTGGCGGGCAGTCACTTCATACTTGCCGATGAAGTACATCATCGGCGTGAGCGGGCTGCCTTTGTCGACCTTCGGTAGGCTCGGACCGACCGCCTTCTGCCACTGCGGCGCCAGGTCCTGCAGGCTGAACTGCCCATTGATGAAGTCGCGCCGGTAACCAGAAATGAATGACTGCTTGTAGCCGGCCTCGCCTTCGCTGAACGGGTAGCCGAGGTTGACCTCGCGGTCGTCGAGGCTGCCCTGGGCCAATACGTAGACGCTGCGCAGCACCAGCTCACCGCCACAGGGCAGCGGCAGGCTGATATCGCCCGGCAACGGCTTGGGGTTGTCGAACTTGCTGTCGGCCCCGGCCTGGGGCTGCACGGCCGGCTTGGCCTTGTCGTCGCCATCGGCCTGGGAGCAGGCCCCCAGGCTCAGTGCGGTGAGGATCAGGGCGGCAGCCCCGAGACGGCGATCAGACATCACGTATTCCTTGGCAGGCCTCGATGCGCGCCACCCGCCAGCCGCCCAGGGCGGCGGCGGCAGTGCTGGCCAGCAGCACGGCACACAACGCAACGAGGTAGTGCATGGGCAGCAGGTGGCTGGCGAACTCGCCGGGCACCTGCATGAAAAGTCGGTTCAGGCCGTGTTCGGCCAGCAGGTACAACAGCCCCGCCACGGCGGCGGCCAGCAGGCCGCTGTAGAGCGCCTGGAGCACCACGAACAACAGCAGCGCGGCGGTGCCGAAGCCCAGCAGGCGCAGCACCGCCAGCTCGCGCTGCTTGCGCTCCACCGCCGCCACCGCGCCCGCGGCGATGGCCGCCACGGCGCCGGCCACGGCCAGGCTGGCAATGATCCAGAACACCAGGTCGAGGTTGCGGCTGAGCGACTGCACCTGGGCGATCTGTGCGGCCTGGGTCGAGACCAGCAGCTTGCGTTCGGCGAAGAACTGGCGCAGCGGCTCGACGTCGGTCAGTTCGCGGGCGTACAGGCGGAACGCCGGGTAAACCCGCTGCGCCACGGAGCCCTGCGCCTCGCCCTGCCACTCCAGTGCCAGCACCGCGCGGCCATCGCGGTAGTCCTCGACAGCCTCGAGCAACTGCAACGATGCGAACAGGCCATCGCGCTCGAACGCGGCCAGGGGCAACACGCTGATGACCTGCAGGCGCGTCTGCCGCCATTGCATCTGCCCGGCCTGCTGGCGGCTGAAGCTGGCCTGCAGCTCGTCTCCGGCCCTGGCGCCGAGCTTTTCCGCGGCGGTAAAGCTCAGCACCACCTGTTGCAACCCCGTAGGGGGAACGGCCTGCGCCAGCAAGGGGTCGCCCTCTGCGGTGGGCAGCATTTCAACCGTCAGGCCACGCCCGTGGGCGGGCAACAGCAGTTCGGCGGTGGCGGCGATCTGCCGGGTACGCGGGATGGCGAAAGCCACCCCCGGGCGTTGCGCCAGTTCGTCGATGAACTCGGCGCGAAAGCGTCCACCGCCCAGGGGAATGATCTCGCGCACGCCCGGGTCGCGCTGCAGGCGCTCGGTCAGGCTGCCGACCAGGCCGAACTTCAGGCCGAACAGCACCAGCAGCGGCGCGATCACCGCCACCAGCGCCAGCACGCCGCACGCCGACAGCCGCGCATCGTTGCGGTAGTCCTGCCAGGCCAGCCCGGCGATCAGCAGCGGGCGCATCAGGCGGCCCTCTCCAGGCTCGCCGTGACGCCACCGTCGGCCTCGCGCCGGCAGGCCATGCGCAGCACCGTCAGCCCGGCCTGGCGGGCCAGGCCTTCGTCGTGGGTGGCGACCACGCAGGTCACCTGGCGCGCTTCGGCCTCGCGCAGCAACAGCTGCATCACCCGCTCGGCGTTGACCGGGTCAAGTGCTGCGGTCGGCTCGTCGGCCAGCAGCAGCGTCGGGGCATGGACCAGGGCACGGGCACAGCTGACCCGCTGGCGCTGGCCAAGGGACAGGGCGGCGGGTTTCTTGCCCAGTTGATCGTGCACGTCCAGCGCTTCGGCCAGGCGCTCGACGCTGCCGTCATCGTCGAGCCCCAGCAATTGGCGCGGCAGACGGATGTTGCCGCGCACATCGAGAAAGCCCAGCAGCCCGCCCGCCTGCAGCACGTAGCCGAGGTGCCGACTACGCCAGCTGGCCAGGCGGTCGAGCTGTCGGCCGCGCCACAGCCCGGCGACATCCTCGCCGCCGAGGACGAAACCCTCTGCCGCATCCGGCGCCAGCACCAGCGCCAGCAGGTCGAGCAAGGTGCTCTTGCCGCAGCCGCTGGGGCCGACCAGCGCCACCCGCTCACCCACGGCCAGGTGCAGCCGGTCGACCAGCAGGCTGTAACGCTGGGCACCCTGCCCGCGCGTCTTGCGCACCCCGTCCAGGCGGATCATCACGGCAACGTCGACAGCGGGACACGGTACAGGGCGTCACCCGGCTCGGCTTTTCCGAAGCGCACCCAGTTGGCCATGTCGTTGTGGAAGGTCTCGTACAGGCGGATCTTCGAGTCCAGCTCGTCGATGAAGTCCTCCTGCTCGGCCACCGACAGCGACAGCCACAGGTCCTGGGTCATGCTCAGGGACTTGCTGCGGTACGGCAGGCCATCGAGGTACTCGCCGAGCACCCCGCCCTGGGCCAGGTTGGCGCCCTTGCGCAGGGCGCCGGGGTCGCGGCTCATGTAGGCGCTGGCGCTGGCGATCTCGTTGAAGAAATCGCCCGGCGAGCTGCGGGTCTTGCGCGCGGCATCGACGATCAGCTTGAGCGACTGCTGCAGGTCGTTGAGCTGCAGCTTGGTGAGCATCACGCACACCTGCAGGGTCGGCAGCGTCGGGTTGGTCAGGTCGCGGTCGGCGGTCCAGGCGCTGACCAGCTGCGGCGCCTGGCTGGCGCCATGACGGCCAAGGAAGTCCATGTGCATGGCGTAGCCGATGGCCTGGGACTTGGCCGCCAGCCCCGAGGCCGAGGTCAGCAGCGGCACCGGCTGTGGTTGCTGGTTGCGCACCTGGTGCACCAGCTCGGCGAAGGTCGAGCCGATCTCGCGCACGCGCTCGCCGAACGCGCCGACCTCGCCCCCCGGCACGCCGACGTAGAGATCGCCGATCTGCGGATTGCTGTCGGCCGTGAGCACGCGGTACTGGCTTTCGGCCGAGCCGTGGTTCTTCACCCCGGACGGAGTGCGCAGGTGCAGGGCGTAGATCTTGATCTGCTTGCTCAGGGCCGCCTGGCGCACTTCGGCCTCGTTCATCTGGGTGCTGCTGAACGGGTCGTTCTTGCGCAGTGCGCCGGCATCACTGACCAGCAGGATGAGGCGCCCGCCGTAGCCGGACCAGTCCATGCCCTCGACCGCCTGCATCACCCCGGCGAAAGCGTCCTCGTTGAACGAATGGCTGGAAACGCTGGTGGCCCTGACCTGAGAGGCGGCCTTGAGGAAGCGCGCCGGATCCCGGCCCTCCTCCAGGCTGACCAGGGTCTTGCTCAGGTACTCGAGGCCCGGGGTGCGCTTGACGCTGTTGCGAAACCCCACCAGGCCGAAGCTGACGCTGTCCAGCTCGCCCCGGGCCGCCAGTTGCTGCTGCAGCTCGCTGACCACCTGGCGCACACGGTCGATATAGGGCTGCATGGACACCGAGGTGTCCACCACCAGGACGATGCCGGTGCGGAAGCTGTTGTCGCCGACCGCCGCCACGCCGGCCGCCTTGGGCGCGCTGTCGCGGGCACTGGCGCCGGGGTCGATCGAGGCGATGTTGAGCAACTGCACCGGCTGGCCGCCGACGTCGAAGCTTTCGCGGTAGTCGAAGATCGGCATCAGGTAGAACTGGTTCTGCGGCACGGCGCTGGCCGTCGGCTCCAGGGCCACCACCTGCGGCACCTGGTCGGGGTGGTTCTGTGCCTTGAGCAGGCTGTCGCGGGCCTGGGCGGTGTCGTCGAGCAGGTGCTGCACATCGTCCACCTGGCGCATGAACATCACCGGCGAGCGGCCCGAGCGCTCGGTGAACTTGAGCACCAGGCTCTGTTTCCAGTCGCTGGTCTGCGCGGCCGGCAGCCAGCCATCGCGCTGGCCGTCGCTGGCGGCGCCGACCTGGACCCAGGCCTGGCCGCCGACATCCTTGCGCTGGTAGACGTAGAGCACGGAGAAGGCCGGCAGTTTCTCGCCCGAGGCATCGCCGGGCTCGGCCACCAGCTGGGCGTCGGGCTTGGTCAGCACACGCTGGAACAGGGTCTTCTTGCCGGGCATCAGCAATGGACGGCCATCGTCCGAAGCGGCAACAGGCGTGATCTTGGGTTCGGCGGGGGCCACGCTGGTGGCGGGCGTCTGCGCCACCGGCGTTTCAGGCGCGGGCGCGTCACTGCCGCCGAGCAGCCAGAAGAAAGCGCCCCCCAAACCCAGCGCCGCCGCGATCGCCACCGCCAGCACGGCCTTGGCCGGTTTGTTCGATCCGGACTTCACGACGGGCGCGGGCTTGGGTTCGGGCCGCCGGGCAGGCTCGCCCACGGGAAGGGACTGCGGAATGTCGATGGACACCGGTTGCGGGATGGCTGGCGGCGGGAGCGGCAGCGGGCGGACCAATGTGCTGTCGTTGTCCTCGACCGGTACCTGCACCGTCAGGCGGTCCAGCGCGGCCAGCAACGCCGCCGCGTCGGCAAAGCGCTCGTTGGGATCCTTGGCCAGCAGGCCACGCAGGATGTCCTGGTAGCGGCCGTGCTCGATGGGCAGTTCCGGCAGCGGCTCGGTCAGGTGCGCCAGCGCCGTGGACAGCGCGTCGGTGCCGCTGTACGGCAGCTTGCCGACCAGGATCTCGTAGAGCACCACGCCCAGCGCATACAGGTCGGCGCGGCCGTCGATCTCCATGCCGCGCGCCTGTTCCGGGCTCATGTAGCTCGGCGTGCCGACGGCGAAGCCGGCCTGGGTGAACTGGGTGCGGTCATCCAGTGACTTGGCGATGCCGAAGTCCGACAGCACCGCGGTGCCGTCGGCGCGGAACAGGATGTTGGCCGGCTTGACGTCGCGGTGCACCAGGCCCTGGGCATGGGCATAACCCAGCGCCTGGGCGATCTGGCGCACGTAGGCCAGGCCCTGCTCGGGCGTCAGGCCATCGGCGATGCGCTCCTTGAGCGTGCCGCTGGGCAGGTACTCCATGGCCATGTAGTACAGCTCGCCGACATTGCCGATGTCGTGGATGGTGGCGATGTTCGGGTGCGCCAGCCGCGCCAGGGTGCGTCCTTCGCGCAGGAAGCGCTCGCAGAAGGTCGGGTCGGCGGCCAGGCTCGCAGCCATGATCTTCAGCGCCACCTTGCGTTCCAGGGAACGCTGGGTGGCGAGGTACACGCTGGCCATGGCGCCCTGGCCAAGCTCGCGATCGATGTCGAATCCGGGGATCTGCATGTCCATGTTGTCTTCAGTTCACCTTGACGACCACAGCGGTGATGTTGTCCGGCGCGCCACGGGTCAGCCCCAGGTGCACCAGGCTGCGGACCACCTCGTAAGGGTCGGCGTGGCCGAGCACTTCGGCGATCTCGTGGTCCTCGGCGGTCTTGTTCAGGCCATCGCTGCACAGCAGGTAGGTGTCGCCGGGCCGCACCTGCAGGGCCACGGCCTGCAGGTCGAGGTCGTCCTCGACGCCGATGGCGCGGGTGACGATGTTGCCGCGCGGGTGCACCCGCGCCTCGGCCTCGTTGAGCAGGCCGCTGTCCTGCAGCTCCTGGACGTAGCTGTGGTCATGGCTGAGGCGCTCGATGCGGCCATCGCGCAGGCGGTACAGGCGACTGTCGCCGGCCCACAGGCCAATGGCCTGGTCGCCACGCGCCGCCAGCACCACCACCGTGCTGCCCATCATTGCCACGCCGCGGCGCACGGTTTCCTCGCGCACGATGCCGTTGACCCAGGCCAGGCCATCGCGCACCTCGCCGCTGAAGTCGTCGAGCGAGTCGAGCATCGGCAGGCTGCGCAGGCTGTCCATGGCCAGGCTGCTGACATAGTCGCCCGCCGCATGGCCGCCCATGCCGTCGGCCACCGCCCACAGGCCAGCCCAGGTCAACTCCAGGCAAGCGTCCTCGTTGATCTTGCGCACCATGCCGACATGGCTGTAGCTGGCCGCTGTGTACTGCATGTCGGTCATTCGGTCCGCGCCTCGCTACCCAGTAGAAACCCGGCGAAATCCTCGCTGCGGGGCAGACCCGCGCAGCGCATCAACCCCGGGGCGATACGTTCGGAACCCCTGCCCCACCAAAGGCTCATGCCCTCACAGGCGCATTCGGCCAACGCCAGCGCACGCCCCTGCGGCGTGGTCGCATCCAACCGCTGCACCCCACCGACAGTCACACGCGGTCCCTGTAGGAGCGGCCTCGCGCCGCGAAAAGGCTGCAAAGCAGCCTCAAAACCCTCAAAGGCCGCCCCAGGCTCAAGCGTCGCCAGCAATGCCACCTCGACCGCCTCAAACCACTCCTCGGCCCCGGCCACCACAGGCGCCAACGGCTGCTCCGGCTCCAGCACCTGGGCCACGGTCAGCGGAAAATACCGCCCGACCCGGTCGATGCTCGGCATCAGCACACCAATGACCGCCTCGGGCCCGCACAACCCCGGCGCCAGGGCGAATCGCCACAAGGGGCTGACCAGGTAGGCCTCGAGCCAACGCTCGCCCAGCGCCTGCTGGCTGGCCTGCATCCCCGCCGCCAGCCACTGGTCCCAGGGCTGGATGAAGCTGTTTGGAAGGCCGCGGCTGACGAAGTCGCCGCGGCTGGCCAGTTTTCCGTAGAAACCCACGTCGTTCACAAGTGCTCCGGCAGGCTGAAACCGCTGAGCACTCGGCTGCGGAACGGGTTGAAGGCGCTGCTGGCGCGCAGCTCGTAGGACACGCTGGCGCCATCGACGCGCAGGCGCAGGTTGAAGCGTTCCGGCGAGCTGCCGGCCACCAGGTCGGACTGGTCGAGCAGGCGGAACCAGGCCCAGGGGCCTTCCACGGTCAGGCCGGAACGTCCGGTGGCCGAGGGCGGCGAGATCGACAGGCGCACCACGCCGATGCTGTTGGGGTTCGGCCACTGCAACGCCACCGGCCGGCTCGGTCCGTGGTCGTAGCTGACCTGCTGGCCATCGAGGTCAAGTAGGAACTGGGTGATGGTCGCATCCATCGCCACCGGCTTGAGCTCGAAACGCACGCCCGGCTGCACACCGTTGCTGTTGCGGAAGAACGCATCGCGGATGCTCGCCGCGCGCTGGAAGGTGTACAGCACGTTGCTGTTGATCCCCAGTTTCTGCGCCGCGCCCGGTTGCCAGCTCCACGGCGTGCTCGAGGTGTTGACGTAGGGTTGCAGGTACTTGCGGAAGTAGTTGTCCATCACCCCGCCGACGCCGAAGAACAGGCCGAAGTCCTCCAGGGTGGCGTCCCGCGCGCTGCCAGCCACCAGCGGATAACGGCCGCTGAGGGACTGGCGGTAGACGTTCACCACTTCGCTGGTCCAGGCGGCGTTGAGCTGGTTGCGCACGCCGCCCATGACGATGTTGTGGGTCGAGCCGAGCACCGAGCCCACCAGGTTCTGCACCACCTTGGGCTGGCGCGCGGCGCCCAGGGCGACACGCTGCGCGGCGGCCTGGGCCTGGTTCTTGGCCTCGCCCAGCAGCGCGTCGCCGCTGGCGCCGACCATGGCACTGACCTGCACGTACAGGGCGTTGAGGTCGGTGAGCAGGCCGTCGATGGCCGCAGGCTGCCCTTCGCCGGTTTCCACCAGCGCAGCCAGTTCGGCGAAGTGCGCGGTCACCGGGTCCACCTCACGGGCAGCCGGGTTGTCGCTGGGCAGCGGCGCATCGCCGAGCAGGCCGCCGAGGCGCTGGCGCAGCTGGTCGACACCGGCCTGCTCGGCCTTGGCCTGGACCTTGTCGAGGGTGGTCGGCTGCGCCAGGTTGGTCTCCTTGGCGACCGCCTGCAGCAGTTTCTTCATCGGCGAGGTCGGCCCGGACAGCACCCGCAGCACATCGGCGGCCTGGCCGACGCTGGTGATCGGCACGAAGTCCAGGTCCGCCAACAGCGCATCCCAATGACGGATATAGTCCTGGTAGTACAGCTGCAGCACATCGTCGGCCAGGCGCTTGGCATCGCCCGATTCGCTGGCCTCACGGCCCAGCACCCAGCGCTCCTCGGCCAGGGTCTCACTGTGGGCCAGGCTGGCGGCGAGGAACGCCTTGCGGTAGCCCTCGACGGTGAAGATACCCGGCAGCGGCTCGCTCAGCGGCTTGCCGTTCTTGAAGCGGAACACCAGCGCGGCGTCGCGACCGGCGGCGTCGCTGACCCGGAAGTCGCCGACCCCGGCCGGCAGCTTCTGGCGCTTGACCCGATCGTAGACGCGCTGGGCAACCGGCAGCTGCTGCAGCTGGCGACGGGTGTCGTCGATCAGGCGCTGGTCAAGACGGGCATTGGGCGGGCGCTTGTCGAACAGCGCCGCCAGGTGCTGCTCCAGGGCCTGGCGCAGGTCCGGAGCGAGGTCGCGGGGCAGGCTGCGCTCCCAGTCGAGGGTGACCCAGGCCTTGATGAACTCGGCGTCGTAGTGTTCGCCGTCGGCCAGCATCAGGTAGGCCTTGAGCCCCTCGTAGAGATAGTCGGACGGGCCGCCGGCGTACAGCTGCTCCTCGATGCGGGTAACCAGGCGCGGGGCGAAGATGGCGATCAGCAGCTTGCGGTAGACGCTGTCCGACTCGCCTTCAAGCATGTCGCCCTGGTACAACCCCAGGCCCTCGGCCCAGCCGGGCGGATCCTCGGCCAGGCGGCGCACGCCGTTGAGCAGCGGCAGCACGTCGACCACGTTGCGCTGGGCCGGGCTCAGCTCCTGGACACTCTTGCCCAGTGGTTTGAGACGGCCATCGACTTCAGCGATGTACTGCTGGTTGGCGCGATAGCTCAGGGTCCACAAGGTGCCGACCACCAGCACCAGGGCCACGCTCAGGGCCAGGGCGCCGCGAGCGATCCACTTGCGCCGCTGCTCGACCTTGGGGTTGCTGCCGACCAGCCCACGCTCGGCGAAGGCCACGGCGCTGAACAGCTTCTCGATGAAATAGCTGCGCCCGGTGCCGTTCTGCCGCGCCAGGTGGGCACGGTCCAGGCCCATGCTCTGGGCCATGCTGCCGATCAGGCGATCGATGGGGCTGCCTTCCTGGGTGCCACTGGTGAAGTACACACCGCGCAACAGGGCGCGCGCTTCGAAGGCGTTGGGCTTGAAGATGCCGTCGAGGAAAGTCTTGAGGTTGCCGCGCAAGGCGGCGAACTGCTGGACGAAGCCGTAGACCAGGTCGCGCCGCGCCGGGTCGCGTTCCTGTTGCAGGCGTTCGACCAGACGCTGGTTGAGGCGCTGCTCGAGCAGGGCAAACTCGCTGCCGAACTGGGCCAGCGGGCCATCGCCGTGCTGGCCGTCATCCAGGGGGAAGGTCATGCCCCACACCTGGGCGCGCTCTTCCTTGCTCAGGCTGTCGAAGAACTCCATGAAGCCCGGCACCAGGTCGAGCTTGGTCAGCATCAGGTAGATCGGGAAGCGCACGCCCAGCTGGCTGTACAGCTCCTGGATGCGGGTGCGGATCGCCGCCGCGTGGGCGGCGCGCTCGGCGTCGCTGCCCAGCAGCAGGTCGGACAGGCTGATGGCGATGAAGGCACCGTCAATGGGCCGGCGTGAACGCTGGGTCTTGAGCAGGTCGAGAAAGCCCAGCCAGGCCGCCTTGTCCACCTGGGCATGGCTGTCCTGGGTGGTGTAGCGGCCGGCGGTGTCCAGCAGCACGGCCTGGTCGGTGAACCACCAGTCGCAGTTGCGCGTACCGCCCACGCCACGGATGGCGCCCTCGCCCAGCTGCGCCGCCAGCGGGAAATGCAGGCCGGAGTTGACCAGCGCGGTGGTCTTGCCCGAGCCGGGCGGACCGATGATCACGTACCACGGCAGCTCGTACAGGTTGCGCCGCTCATCACCGCCCAGGCGCGCCTTCTTCAGCAGCGTCAGGGCCTCATCCATGCGCTGGCGCAGGGTCGCCAGCTCTTCGGCGGTGGCAACGCCGGCAGGGTCAGGCGCGGTCTCGGCAGCCAGGCTCTGCATCACCTTGGCCGCCTGGCGCCGGGCCTGGACGATGCGCCACACGCGGTAGGCAATCCACACCGCGAACAGCAGGACGATCAGCACCAGGCGCGGCGCGACCGGCACCAGCGCATCGAGCAGCGGACCAAGGAACCAGATGATCAGGCTGAGGGCGAGCAGGCCCAGCACCGGGACCACCCAGCGAATGACAAAACTGAAAAACGCCTTCACTCGACGCCCTCCGCCAGAACGGTGATTTCAACCCGGCGATTCTTCGCCCGGCCCTGCGCGCTGTCGTTCGACGCCAGCGGCTCGGTGTCGCTCAGGCCCTGGGCGCTGAAACGCCCGGGCTGGCCGGTGCGGGCGGCAAGCAGGTTCTTCACCTCCTCGGCACGGGCCTGGGACAACGCCCAGTTGGACGGGAAGCGCAGCGTGGCGATGCGCTGGTTGTCGCTGTGGCCGGTGACTTTCACGTTGCCCTTGACCTTGGCGACGGCTTCGGCGATGCGCAGCATGAGCGGTTCGAAGTCACCCTTGATGCTGGCGCTGGCCGAGGCGAACAGCTCGTCGCCGCGGATGGTCACCACCGAGCGGTCCACCGCATCCTCCACGGCGACCCGGCCGGCCTTGATGTCCTCGGCCAGGAAACCGGCCAGACGCGGGCGCTCGACAGGCTTTGGCTGCACCACCGGGCGGTCCATGGCCTGCACCGGGATCTCGCCCAGGGCATGGATGCCACGGAACACCGGTTCGGCGTCAGCGGCCAGCTTCAGGCGCAGACCGAACAGCACCAGCAACAGCAACGCCAGGGCCAGGGCCAGGCCGACCCAGGGCGGCACGAACTGCGCCAGGCGGTCACGGGTCACGGTGACGCCACGCCAGTGCGGCGAAAGCTCGCGCTCGATGTCGCCACGGGCGCTGCGGATGGTCGCGGCGGTGCGCTCGCGCAGGGCCTCGAGCTGGGCTCGGCCACCGTTCATCACCCGGTAGCGGCCTTCGAAACCGAGGCTGGTGCACAGGTACAACAGCTCCAGCAGGTGCAGGCGCTCACGCGGACTCTGCAGGCAGTGCTCCATCAGCTGGAACACCTTCTCGCCGCCCCAGGCCTCGTTGTGCACGGTGATCAGCAGGCTCTGCTTGCCCCAGTCGCTGGCGCTGCCCCATGGTGTGCTGAGCACTGCTTCATCGAGCGCGGTGCACAGCGCGTAGCGCGCCAGCAGCACCTCGTTGCGCGCGACCCCGGCGGCCTCGGCGCGCTCCTCGAACTGGCGCAGGTAGGCCAGCAGCTGCGCTCGCAGGCTGGCCGGCGCCGGGTGGGCGATGGTGTTGCGCAGGCGGGTGAGCAGCGCCAGCAGCGGGCCGGCAGCCTGCTCCAGCGGGTTCAGGCCCGCCGCCTGGCCCGGCGCCAGTGGTTCGGCCGGCACGTTCAGCGGTGGCGGCGCCGCCTGCGCAGGTCCGGGCGCGGCCGGTTGCGGGCCTCGGCCACCGGGGCGCGGCATGAACTGGGTGCGGTCATTGGCCAACGGATCGTCCGATTGCATCGCGGCTTAGTCTCCGGTCCTTGGATAGCGGGTAGGTTCAGCGTGGGAGCGAGCTTGCCTCGCGATCACCGGCGCAGCCGGTGCCAGGCAATGCGTCGCTTGCATCGCGGGGCAAGCCCGCTCCCACGAGGTTGCGACATGATCGAACGCCATCGCGTTATCCCCGAATCGCCCAGAAGGCCAGGTTCAGGCCGGGGAACTCGCCGGCGACGTAAAAGGCGAAACCACCGGAATGCTGCAGCTGCTTCCAGTGCTCGCTCCCCCGGTCGAGTTCGAAGTAGGTGGAACCGGCATGGAACGGAATCTGCCGTGGCGCCACCGGCAACGGCAGCAGGCCGATGCCTGGCAGCTGCAGGTTGACCAGGTCGCGGATGTGCTCCACCGCGCCGATTTTGCTCTGCTGGCCGAAGCGGCTGCGCAGGGTCTCGCTGGGCACGTCGGCGCGCACCACCAGGACGAAGCTGGCGCTGTCGAGCAGACTGCGGTCGGCCAGCATGCCGACATGGATGCCGTAGGCCTTCTCGACCAGCGGGATGGCCACGGCCTTGCTGTCGATCAGCATCGACAGGGCCTCGCGCAGGGCGGCCAGCACCGGGGCGAAGGTGGCCGCCAGGTCGTCGTGCTGGTACACAGGATATGCCTCGGGGCGGCGACCTTCGCGGGTGAAGGTGGCGAACTCGCCGGCCAGGGCCACCAGCTCGCTGTACAGCCGCTCGGGGTGCAGCGGCGTCAGCTGGTTGAGGTGCTCGACCAGCGGCTGGGCGCGGTTGACCAGTTGCAGCAGCATGAAATCGGCGATCTCCGAGGCACCGCCGTTGGCCGAGGCCACCACGCGCCCGGCCAGGGCCTCGCCGCGCTGGTGCAGCAGGCCGAGCAGCTCGCCACGGAAACCTGACAGCAGGTTGCTGGCGGTCACATCGAGCAGCGGCGGGATGTAACCGTCATCCAGCACCAGGGCGCGGTCGGCGCGCTTCTCCCGGATGCGCACCACGCCCAGCGCGGCATAGTCGCTCAGGCCGTCCTCGGCGCGCAGCAGGCGCAGGGCGCGGCTGCCCAGGGCCAACGGCGCGCGGTTCTCGAACGGGGCGTTGTCGTCGCGGACTTCGCTGATACGGCTGACATAGCGCGCACCATCAGGTATTTCACCGTCGTCGACGGTATCGCGGGCACCGGCGCGCTTGAGCGGCAGGCCCAGGTAGATCACGCCGTTGCGCAGGTCGTCGGGAATCTCCAGCGGCGCAGGCGGCAGGTCGTCACGCGGGATATCGAACGGCGTGCCGTCCGGCAACAGGCCACGGGCGCTGAGGATCGCCAGCTTGCCCTGGGCCAGCAGGCCCTGGTCGACCAACAGCTCGGAAAAACCCCAGGCGGCGGCGCTGAGCGGCCGGTTGCGGGCGTCGACGAAATTTTCCAGGTAGCGGTCGTGCTGCTGGAAGTGCTGGGTGGTGATGAACATCCCTTCCGACCAGACCACGCGATTGTTCCAGGACATGGGTTCTCCGATTGCCTAGCGGGCAGGCTCAGGTTGTGGGGTGGCCACGGCGCTGCGCACGGCGCGCGCATCGAGGCTGATCTGATAGTCACGAGGCGGCACCGGCAGCACGCTGCGCCACTGGGCCTGGTCGACCTCGCGGTAGCCGACCACCAGGCCGACCTGGCGCGTGGCCGGGTCGAGCGGACGCTCAAGGCGCAGTTGCTCGCCGGGCTGGAGCAGGACCTCGTCCTGGTCGATCAGGTCGGCGGCCAGGGTGGCCTGGGCACGCTCGGCCAGGGCGAAATAGTCGGCGCGGGCGAAGGCGGCGCTGTTCTTCAACTCGTAGATGCGTACCCGCACCGGCGCGGGCGTGCCACCAGCGCCCGGGTTGAGCCCGGCCGCGGCACTGAAGTACAGGGTAATGCCCGTGGCCGCCGGCGCCGCGTCGGTAACGGCGGGCTCGACCGGGCTGTCCTTGCTGCAGGCACTGAGCAGCACCATGGCCAGGGCTGCGATCAGTCTCGTTGCACTCATCCTCGTCCTCATGACGTCCTGTGTTCTTCCTGTGCTCCAGGCGTTAGCCTCAGGAGCGTTGAATGCGTTGGCTATGGGCCTCGTAGGCGCGACTGAACTCGCGACCGAACAGGTCCTGGAAGTCGTCTTCGGCTTCCCGGGAAATCTGGCTGTAGAGCTCGGTGAACTGCTGCCAGCAGTGGGCCTGGCGCGAACCGCCGAACAGCTTGGCCAGCCCGGCGGCGGGCGCCAGGCGCTGCTCCAGGCGGGCCGGCTCGAAGCGCTCGAGCAGGTGCTTGATGGCCGCCTCGACACCCGCCATCACCGCCAGCTGGTGGGCGCGCAGGTCGTCGAAACTGTCGCGCACCGCCTGGTCCGGGGCCATGAACGCCTGGTTGCCCTCGCGCAGCAGCAACAGCAGCGCTTCGTCGGCGTTGGGGGCGAACTTCAGCGGGTTATTGCGCACCGGGGCGATGGTGGTCTGCTGCATGCGGAACTCGCCCTTCAGGCTGCTGCGCGCGCGCAGCACGTCGATCAGACCCTCGACCATCAGGCGGTAGCTGCGCCCGACCGCCTCCATCTGCGCGGCGGCATCGGCCGCGTCGATGCGCAGGTGCTCGATGCCCGCGCCACGCAGGAAGGCCTGCAGCAAGGCATCGCCGGCGCCAACCGGGTCGGGCGCAGGTGCCGACACGGCGGTGGGCGCCGGCATAGGCGTGACGACCGGTGCCACCGGCGCTTCCGGCTCTGGCAGGGGCGGCGCGATGACAGGCGCAGGCTGGGGAGCAACGACCGGCGTTTCGTCGAGCAGGTTCCAGTCATCGGGGATCATGCCCGGCGCGGCGGGCATGGCGGCCGGCACTGGCGCAGGCGGCGGCGCCACTGGCGTGGGCGGACGGAAGTCATGCTGCTGGGCGGGGACATGATCCGGCTGGCTGACCGGAGGCACAGTGGATGGGCCAAGAAAGTCGAACAGGTCCGGCAGGGTATCGTGGCTCGACGCCCCCTGCAGGAATGCGGCCGGCGCGCCGACGATGGGCGCGCTCGGGGCGGCCACCTGGTTGGCCATCAGGGCTTCGAAACTGTGGGCTTGCGGCTGCCCGGCGAGCGGAATCGACAGGCCTGCGTCGATGCGCGCCTGGATTTCGTAATCGCCAATTCGAATAACTTCGCCATCCATCAGCGGCTCGCTGTTACCGCGACGCAGGCGAATACCGGCATGCACCAGTTCCACGCCGTTGGTGCTGTTATCGGTCAAGTAATAGCGGCCATCCTTGAACTGGATCACACAATGTTTCGAAGAAACAAGGCGTTCCGGATCGGGAAGTACCCAGTCATTATCCGCCGCACGACCTACGCTGATGGCACCGTTTTCCAGCAACTTCTCCGGGCATTGCCCAGGGGTGATCTTGTGATAACTGGTAATGGTCAGGCAAAGTGCCATCACGCCTCCTTGCATATATATGAAACACTCACACATCCATTTGAGTGGATTCGCGAGCCCGACCCCGCTTTCCGGCTAAACCCTTGTAAATACTGGGCCTCACACCGAAATTCGCTTCCCGGAAAGGTCGTATTAAACCCTATCGGCAAGGCACTTTGATGGCACCTGACCAATGGACACGAATACCTGCCAACTGGTTCACAGTCGCCCTTCGCGGCGCGTAGCTTACCTTGACAGCAATTTGGAAATAAACCATAAATGCGCAACTTAAGAGTGCCAAAGTGATATCACGGTGATATCAACTTCGCATTCTTTGACAAGTTTGTGCGCCATTTCACATTTGCAACTTGGCGCAAACGACGCCCTCACCAAGGGCCGATATGGAGATCGATTTCTGGTGAACTCACCGCAGCTGCTCGCCGCTGTTTCCGCAGACTTTCCGTGCGGCGACGACCTCGAATACGATGCCGATTTCCTGCAACTGGAACGTGATGCCCAGGGCCGCCCCGAGCGTGTGATGGGCGACGCCGTGCAGCCGGCCGAACCGCCGCAGTGGCGCGCCATCGAACAGTCCTGCACAGGCCTGCTGCAACGCAGCAAGGACCTGCGCATCACCCACTTTCTGGTCCAGGCCAACCTGGCCCTGCACGGCCTGCCGGGCCTGGCCGCGAGCCTCGAACTGATCCGCGATCTGCTGGGCGAATACTGGCTGCACCTGCACCCGCAGCTGGACGCCGCCGACGACAACGACCCTACCGTGCGCGTCAACGCCCTGGCCGGACTCACCTGCGACACCAACATCGCCCTGCTGCGCGACGCCGTGCTGGTGCGTTCGCGCACCTTCGGCCCGGTCACCCTGCGTGCCGCCCTGCATGCGGCGGGCGTGCAGCACTTCGCCAGCGAGCAGTTGAGCGCCGAGGAACTGGCCGCCGCCCTGCGCGACGCCGACCCCGAGCAGCTCGCGCAATGTCGCCAGGCCCTGCAGCTGGCCCGCGAAGCCCTGGACACCATCGAGGGCCGGGTCAACGACCAGGTCGGTTCGGCCAGCGGCGTTGACCTGTCCGCCCTGCGCCAGCCGCTGCGCCAGGTCCAGCAGGTGCTGACCGACTACAGCCCGGAAGGCTCGGCGCCGGTCAGCGCGAGCATGGACGAAGTGACGGCGCCTGGCGCCAATGACGACCCGCAGCCCGCCGTCGCCGCGCCACGTGCCGCGGCTGTCGCGGCGCGCCCCGGCGAGGTGAACAGCCGCGATGACGTGCTGCAGAGCCTCGAGCGTGTGCTCCAGTACTACGCCCGCCACGAGCCCTCCAGCCCGCTGCCGGTGCTGCTGCGCCGGGCGAAGAAGCTGGTCGACGCCGACTTCGCGACCATCGTCCGCGACCTGATCCCCGATGGCATGTCGCAATTCGAGAACCTGCGTGGCCCGGAACACGACTGACGTCGTTCCGGCCGCCTAAACACCGACGCCCGCAACAAACAGAGCCGCCGTACCGGCGACCAGGAGGAACAACGTGGCGAAAGACAGCTCCCAGAAATTCATCGCGCGCAACCGTGCGCCGCGAGTGCAGATCGAATACGACGTCGAGCTGTACGGCGCCGAGAAGAAGGTCCAGCTGCCCTTCGTCATGGGCGTGCTCTCGGACCTCGCCGGCAAGCCCGCCGAGCCACTGCCGGCCGTGGCCGACCGCAAGTTCCTGGAGATCGACGTCGACAACTTCGACTCGCGCCTGAAGGCCATGAAGCCCCGCGTGGCGTTCAACGTGCCCAACGAGCTGACCGGTGAAGGCAACCTGAGCCTGGACATCACCTTCGAGAGCATGGACGACTTCAGCCCCGCCGCCGTGGCGCGCAAGGTCGATGCCCTGAACCAGCTGCTCGAGGCCCGCACCCAGCTGGCCAACCTGCTGACCTACATGGACGGCAAGACCGGCGCCGAGGACATCATCCTCAAGGCCATCAAGGACCCGGCCCTGCTCCAGGCCCTGGCCAGCGCGCCGAAACCTGCCGACACCGAGCCGAAGGCCTGAGGAGACCGACCATGAACGATCCGATGCGCGACAGCCAGGCCCCGCAGGCGGCCACCCAGGACCCGAGCGAGTTCGCCAGTCTCCTGCTGCAGGAATTCAAGCCCAAGACCGAGCGGGCCAAGGAAGCCGTCGAGAGCGCCGTGCGCACCCTCGCCGAGCAGGCCCTGGCGCAGACCAGCCTGGTCTCCAACGATGCCATCGGCTCGATCGAGCAGATCATTGCCGCCATCGACGCCAAGCTCACCGCCCAGGTCAACCAGATCATCCACCACGATGACTTCCAGAAACTGGAAAGCGCCTGGCGCGGCCTGCACTACCTGGTCAACAACACCGAGAGCGACGAGCAGCTGAAGATCCGCGTGCTCAACATCTCGAAGAACGACCTGCACAAGACCCTGAAGAAGTTCAAGGGCACCGCCTGGGACCAGAGCCCGGTGTTCAAGAAGCTCTACGAAGAGGAATACGGCCAGTTCGGTGGCGAGCCCTACGGCTGCCTGGTGGGCGACTACTACTTCGACCAGTCGCCACCCGACGTCGAGCTGCTGGGCGAAGTGTCCAAGGTCTGCGCCTCGATGCACGCGCCGTTCATCTCCGCCGCCTCGCCGACGGTGATGGGCATGGGCTCGTGGCAGGAGCTGTCCAACCCGCGCGACCTGACCAAGATCTTCACCACCCCGGAATACGCCGGCTGGCGCTCGCTGCGTGAATCGGAAGACTCGCGCTACATCGGCCTGACCATGCCGCGCTTCCTGGCGCGCCTGCCCTACGGCGCCAAGACCGACCCGGTGGAGGCCTTCGCCTTCGAGGAAGACACCGACGGCGCCGACAGCAGCAAGTACACCTGGGCCAACGCCGCCTACGCCATGGCGGTGAACATCAACCGTTCGTTCAAGCATTACGGCTGGTGCTCGCGTATCCGCGGCGTGGAATCCGGCGGCGAAGTCGAAGGCCTGCCGGCGCACACCTTCCCCACCGACGACGGTGGCGTGGACATGAAGTGCCCGACCGAGATCGCCATCTCCGACCGCCGCGAGGCGGAGCTGGCGAAGAACGGCTTCATGCCGCTGCTGCACAAGAAGAACACCGACTTCGCCGCCTTCATCGGCGCGCAGTCGCTGCAGAAGCCGGCCGAATACGACGAC